>Ga0208942_1000664_pt1 | contig 13225 bp, 30 predicted proteins | sample GreLakmeSU08MSRF_FD_187704 | JGI IMG/M metagenome (GOLD analysis project Ga0208942, IMG submission 187704) | Freshwater lentic microbial communities from great Laurentian Lakes, MI, USA - Great Lakes metaG SU08MSRF (SPAdes) | ecosystem: Environmental > Aquatic > Freshwater > Lake | place: Great...
GACAGGAACTAAGAACGTCGCGTTTATCTCATGTGCCCATGAATCAGCAACCTTGTCTTCAAATATTCTTGTGCGCTCTGGAGTGAACACACGACCACGCCTTGACATGCGTGGTCTTCCTTTGGCGATTGGCTTGAAGTCAAAACGGTGAACTTTCTTTTTTGCTACCATGTGGACTTCCTCCAAACAGATGGAGCGTGGTTGTCTTCCACTAGGTCGGCCATCTCTGATGATTCATATAGGCGAATGATATGTATACACGGGTCGCCACCATCTTCAAACTCGGCGTTCTCGAACTCGGCCATAGGCAAGCAGTCGTGAGTGTAACACACGGGTGGACCACACCATCCGTTCTCTAGTCCAGCATTTATCCACTCATCTAGTTTCATGTGGTTGCTCCGTATGCGTGTGTAATCATTTTCATTAGTTCTTCTTCTCCGTCTGCTCTTAGGTGATATTTTCCCCATCTTTCATCTGCGTTTTTTAGAATTGCCACCGCTTCTGACGCCGTTAAGCCGTCGTCATGAAGTCGGTGGGCAAGTTTGTATAGCGCTGAGGAGCGGTCAGCCCCTGGGTAGGGACCGTCTCTCCAAATGACAAATGAGATTGCTGATGCTTTCTTGATTATCTTCTTGACACTCTCTGTCACCACGTCCAAGACTGGAGTTACGTATTGTACTTGAACATACATATTCGCAACCTCCTCAAGTCGTGCTCTAGATGTTCGAGATTGTACCGCAAACGGAAGCCACGATGTCAAAGACATTGGCTTGTCATTGTCGTCGAGCATGTAGCGAATTTCAGATGGAGATTTTAGTTCGCTAGGGTACGGCAAACGAACGTAGTTTCCGAAACCAGTTCCAGGATTTTCTTGTTTGGGGTTTACCTCTTTGGCAATGTAATTGATTGCTTGGTGGGCGCTGAGGAAAGCGCGACGCATGGTGGCAGCTGGGACTAAGTCCGAGGCAAAAACCCATACGTGATAGCCCTTGACTGTTTTCTCAATGTGGGCTGTAATTGATTTTAAAAAGAACGCTGTCTGAAGATTGCGAGCAGAGTCTAGGTCGTCAACGTCAATGTCGCTACAACCCCACACGCATCCAAACTCTCCCTCGAACGGAACCAAAGGATAAACGCCGAACAATAGTTCGCCGTTCAAATGGTCTAGGAAAGTCTGTGGTGATACGGCACTGCGTACACACCCACCCTCCCAAGAGCCGTAGGCGTCACCACGACCACGGAAAAGAGAAACAAAATCTTCTACTACGTCTAGGTGGTCCATCAGAAACTTTCAGGCTGTTCTTTCCACGCAACATTTTTTAGATACTGGTCTGGAAGTTCACCACTCTTGAGTTCGTAGATACGACCAGTGTTGATGTCAAGTTCAAAGTCAACGTCATCAACCAAGGAACCACCTGGCCGTTTATTTTTCATCAACGACAAAGAGATGGTGTACTCATGAACCTTGAGTTCGTATCTGAGCATGTCGAAGCGGTCTTGTTTACGCTCGGTGTGGCTTCGGTCTAGGTTTTCTAGAAGTTCAGTCATCTCGCTCATGATTTCATATTTTTTACGTCGCACTCCAATGAGTGACGTTGCTTGTTGCTCTCCACCGTACGCACCACTAGACATTGTGAGTTTGCGTCCGTCAGCACCGCTGGTGCGTGACGTTTGGTGTAGGACTAACAAGGGGATGTTGTGTCTGCGTCCGAACGCTTTGAGGAACTGTGCTTTCGCTGGGACAGTCTCGCCTGCTTCTACGAGTTCTAGATAGTCGACGACAACGAGGTCAGGTGGCTCGCCCCAAAGGTCGGAAACTTCTCCGTAGGCACGCTCCATGTCGCTTGGTAGTAAGGGTTGATCGAACACTGCGAGGTTCGGGAAGTCTTCTTCGGCAGTTTGACGCAACAACTGAATTGCTGCGGAGTCGTCTTGTCCGACTCTGTACTCCAACTCGTTAGCATCGACACCGTGGTGGATACAAGTGAGCTTGGTCAGTACTAGGGTTTTGGGTTCATCGGGTATGAACAGCGCAATTTTCTTATTGCGGTTTTGTGTAAGCATGTGGAGCAAGACCAATGTCTTGCCACCGTGACTATGACCGACGAGCATTGACATCTCCCCTGGGGCTATGCCACGCATCTGCTTATCGAGCGCTGTAATGCCCGTGTAGACGCGTTCGTGTGGTGTCTGTGCCCAGTGGACGTAGGAGTCAGCCGCACTGCTCAGAGGCTCGTACAGTCGATAGTTGGTAGAAGTAGGAGAGGAGGGGGGGGAGTCCCCCCTCTCCACTTTCTTCCATCCCTCGACAATTTCTTCGGGGGATAATCTTGGCATTAGTTCTTAGGAGGCCAGTAGGCCTTTTCCTTGTCATCTACTGCCTTGAACCAAGGGCGCTTGTTGTTCTGCGCAAGCCCATCTCTGTTGTCATAGATACGGCTGATGCCGTCTCTCTTACAAGCACTGATGAGCCAGTCGGGTAATTCACCGTGTTGCTGACCAACAACGTTGAGTGGAGAACCACTTGACATTGTCGAGCCAGGGAAGGCATTGGCAACCATTGTTGGCACGTCGGGGTAACACGCCTGCAACAGTATTTCCTTGATGTCCAAAGTTGCTAACGTCCACGCAGAGATGTTTGCCTCTATGTTGTCCGTCTTTGGAATAAGTTCTGCCGCAATTTTTGCGGAGACTTGGGTGATGATACTTCTATCCTTGCTATCCATTTGAAACCTCCTATGGCTTCCATTTGTGGTCGGTGTCACTGATGTGAGCACCCTTACATACTGACCAGTACGAACACCACTGCTCTGAGCAGAGAAAGTGCTGGTCAACCTGAGGCCAGACGTTGTCTGTCCCCAATCTCAGAGCAGACGCAACTATGTTGCGTGTTTGCTCTTCGACCCATTTGAGGTGGGCTGGAGTACGCCTTACCTCAACTATTTGTCCTACGGACTTGAAAGCCCGAGTCATTACTCCAAACTTGAACGAGATGTTCTCCTCTTGTATCAAGCCCGATTTAAATGCGGCGTAGGCGTATACAGAAGCCTGTACTGACCCACGCTGTTTCTCCCATTGGTTGTATTTGGAACGTGATGTTTTCCAATCCCAAATTCCTTCGTTCGGAACTAGGTAATCCATTGTCCCTCGGAAGTGAAGTCTGTAGTCGCCCAAGTTACCAATGAACTCCGTGAACTCATGCTCGACTGAGCCACCCAGCGTAATGCTCGGATAGATGTCGCTACCCCAAGAGTTACACATAGCGTGACCGTAGCGTCTCATCTCATCAACGGAACTCATGGACGTGAACGCCATTGGTTGGTCGACCGTGTAGAAGTCAAGTGCGTTGTCAAAAACATAATGCATGTTGTCAGGAGTGTGAGTCCCGACTAGCACTTGCTCGATAGCGCTGTGAACGGATGTGCCTAGCACCGTTGCGTCTGTATTGGAACGCCACGTTGGTCGGATGATTGCGTTGCGTCCTCGCTCAAGACACATCAATGCGTCTCCGAGCCATGACTGGCGGATGTAGATGTCTTTGTCTTCGATAATCACAACTGACCCCTCTTTCTCATTCTGCTCCTAGTATAACTTACGTGTGACACAGACATGTCAACGCCATGTGTTTTCTTTACCAATCTTACGATTGGAGACGGCTCCAGTCCGTCAATGATGAGTGACTTCATAAAGGCGTCAGACTCAATAGAGAACTTCTTGGGACCTCTCTCGCTCATGCCGTTGTTCATCGCTGTCACAGCGGCGTGACCCTTACCGAGTAGTTCTAGGAAGTCAGCCAAGTCGGCTGAAGTCCATGGATGCGATATTCCAAGCTTCTCGATAATGATACTAGCCCCATAGAAGTCCAGAGCCCCGACTACTGTCTTGGTTGGTTTGGTGATGATGACATCACACAAACACTCCTCGGGATGTTCCGCAACTCCACAACCTAGAATTTTTTTCATTATACCTCCCTGCTTTGGTCTTGGAAAACGGTTGTGTACTTCTCGGTGTTCGTAGTCACAAGTCCAGTTCCGTCGTCCTCAAGCGCATAGACCGTCACCATTATCTGACCTTCGCAGACATATAGGTTTAGGTCATACCCACCGTATGAGTTCCACTCGTCGTACTCATCCATGTCCTTGCTCCAGTTCGGGCAAGATTCCATAAACGCTGTTGCCCAAAACTTTCCCATCATCCTTACGTCTGCTGGTATTTCTAATGCTTGTGTCATTCTGTTTCTCCTTTTTGTTTTGTTGTATCCTTAAGTCCGCTAAGACATGTCTCAGCGAACGTGGTGAGCATGCGAGCGTCAGCGTAGCATGCCGACCCCCCCTTTATCCCCCCCATCATATCACACCCCCAGATTGAGTGTCAACGCTTCCCTTTTTCTTTTTCTGAATCATCTGAACTCCTTTCCCGAGGAAATGGTTTGTACAAGTGGGTGGCTCCAACAAGGCAATAAAGACTACTACCTTGTTGGAACACTTGGGACACTTCCACTCTTCGTGTGCTTTCACTATGGCATTGCCCAATTCGAGATACCACCACCGTAGTGATACAGAACTGAAGCTACCTTGATGTTACAAAGTGGGGTCAGCAATACCAGAGATGCGGGGGTCCCACCACAAGTATTTAGTGTGAGCGTCCTCCAAGTTGAATTGATTTGTAGCAATCCACTATCGAACGTTCTTACCTTTTTTGTATTCTTGTGGTAGTTCCATCCGATTGCTCTAGGTATACATCTAGATTCTCTCCACATAATGTATGAGAATTTTTTTACAGGAAGTCTGTGTTCCCGCATTAGTTTCTCATACTGTGGACAGGACTTGGTTTCTTGTGCGTGTGTTGTGGTAGCGGTCAAGTTAATGACCGCCACCACCGCTAAGGATATAACTAACATACGTTTTCGCTTCATTGTAATGCCTCCACTAAGACAGACTCGAACTCTTTCTTTGCTTCCATCAAAAGAGAGTATTCCTGGACTAAGTCGTCTACTCTAGATGAGTCTCCCATCCGTTGTAATTTTTTGGCTAACTGGTCACAACCTATGCTGAGTGATTTTGTCACTGCGCGTAGTTCGCTTAGGGTTATTGATACCTCTACTGTTGGTTCATGTGGTCTTATCATTTCTTGCTCCTTTTTCTGTTGATATATGGAATTTCACTAACTCACCAACATCGAAGTTATCTCTATTGATTTCGCTTTCCTCCTTACTCTTGAACACCCTTGAGAAGTGTGCGACAGTAAACTGTGTATCCTTACCATTGTATACGTCTGCTGATAGTGACCAAGACCACTTGGGGTGCTCCTCCGTTCCATAGTTTATAGACGGAACAGCATAAGAAGTGTAATGCCATTTCTTTTTTCCTACTTGTACTGTTTTTGTTTTTACTTCGTCTACCACTTTGCTATCCTCCTCTGTTAGTTTCATTGTGGATTCAATATAAAATACATTTCCTTCTTGACGGACGTTGTATTTATCTAGGTACTTGTCTAGTTTACTCATATAGTTTTTCATACTCGAGCCCCCCAAGCGTTTGTCATTTCATCACGCAACAGTCCTTGACCCTCGTCAAATGACACTACCATTGACTCTGTAGTTAGTTTCCGTGTCTTTTCTTTGAACACTATGCCTTGTGCGTGCCCATCATCTGTTACTAGATAGTGTAGCCGTACTCTCCGTCGTGCTTCGTGCTCGCTCGGTCTGCCACTTACCGAGCCGTCCTCTGCCAATGGAGCGGCCCATCCACAAGTTTTTACCATCATTCCAAATGTATCTCTTGGGATAATGATTTGTGCCAAACCTTCGTATATATCACCGCTGGTGCCGATAAGTTCGTAACGCATATCTGAATCGATAATCCAGAACTCAGCTTTTTTTAGTTTGAAGAGTTTGTAGGACTTGTCGACCGCAGACATATCGGTTTCGATGCTACGGGTCATTATGTTTTTCATTTCAGTTTCTGTACTCATTGTGTTTTTTCCTTTGTTGTTGTGGTTATTGTAATACTAATTTTTTTGCTGCTTTTAGTGCTTGCGCTTTTGTTTTGTATGCTTGGAACTCTCCTACTGTGACGATAGTCCCGTCTGCTCTTGCTTGTCTAATCGTGAACATTTTAGGCAGGTCTAGGTAACCGTCCTGCTCTGAGGTGATAAAAAACTCACCTCCAATTAGGTCGTCATAGACGACCGAGTTGAAGAATAGGTATGCGCCCCTGCTAAAGAACTCGTGACCTACGTCTTTGTTGTGGTTTTTAATTTGTTCAACGGATAGATACCCTCCGTGATTAGGTTTTGGAGCGTAAACGCTTTCTCTTGGTTCTGTTTCCATTACTGTTCTCCTTTGTTGTGTTTTGTTATTCATTGCCAGTCTCTAATTGTTTTTAATAAGATAAACGATACTACTACATATAATATCACTATTGTCATTGTTCCCTCTCTTGTATCTCACGAACTTCCCAGGGTCTGTCCCACCCTGAGCCTCCATCTAAGTCTCTAGATATTAGTTGCTCTGCTGTAAGACGCTCATAGGCAAGTAACGCTTCTTCCTCTGATGTTGCTTCTACTTGGTATTGATGGTTGATACTTTCTGTTACTTCTACCATATATTTTTTCATTCTTCCTCCTCTAGTGTGTCGCACGATACCCACATCATTGTTGTTGTGATGACATTGTCATAGTCTCCACTAAGTGCCAAGTTTGTGTATTCGTTTCGTTCCTCTTTTGGAACCCCCGCTCTTTGTAGAGCACGAACTGTTCTGGCAACTATTGCCATTGCGTTTCCGTCCTCTCCCAATAGGGCGACTGTTGCTTGTGCGTATTTTGGTGTCATTTTATTTTGTTCCTTTGTTTTGTGGTGTATATAGTGGTTTTCCTTCTACTTGAACTATGTCTAGAATTTCAAGTAGTTCGCCGTGTTCTAAAAATATTCCATTTTCTAAATCCCAATCTTTTGGGTGGTTGTTGTCGCTACTAAATTGGATAGTGACTACATAATCTGTTGCTTGCTTGTACATTTTATTTCTCCTTATTGTTGATGTGGGTCTGATTGTTCTGTATTTCTTTTATCTGATTGTAGTCGTTTCTGCTGACGGTATTCAAGCAGGAACTTATCTAAGGCTTCCCAGCTTTCTTTTGTTGTCAGGTTTTCCGCTAGTTTTACTCCATCTTTCATTGTGAAAGTCCATTTGTGTTCCATTGTGTTTCTCCTACTGTTTTTGATTTGCGGCTGTGTTGTCTATGCGTGTATCGGTGTAACCTTCTGACGTGTACCGTTCGGCTATTTCTCTTGCTTTCTCTAGCGTTACGAGGTAATCAGTTACCTCTACTCCGCCAACCCATACCGTCCACGTTGGATTGTCCATTGTGCTTCTCCTATTGCTCTTGTCCGTGTACGGACGGGTCTGCTGCTTTTACAAATATAACTTGCCATTTGTAAATCATATTGCTTACTCTGTCAGGGCTGTTGTGAACCCACTCCAGAGCATCTTTGGGTGTGGCAAACATTCCGTAATACTCAGAGGCTGAGTCTCCGACTGTGCCTGCTGAGGTCTTGTACGAAACGCAATACATTCCATTCATCTTGATTGAGTTTTTCATTTTGCTAATCCTCTCTTAGTTATTTTTTTAGTTATGTATTTTTGGTCGTATGTGTATGCGTCGTAACAATCACAGGGCGCTTGTTTTTCGCAGTACACACACGCTGTACACTCTGGGCATTGGTAGTCATACTCATCTAAGGTGGACTTATTCCAACAAGATGGGCACTCATAGTCAAAGCAATAAGGTGCTTCTATTATGTCTTTTTGTGGTTCGTAGTCGTCCCACTCCCAAGTACTCCGCCTTGATGTAGTTGTCTCGGTGCCGTATGGAGTGATTGCGCCTGTGCTGTATGGTGGAAGCGTAGCGTATGTGGTTATCTTGCTTTTGGGAACGAAGACAGGGGAATACTTGATGTACGACTTATTAGACCACCAACACTCCTCGTCCCAATGACCGTCCTGCTCGTTGATGATGTACGAGTCCAACTCGGCGTCAGGGTCTGCTGTAAGAACTACCAACTTAGAACCCCACGACCAATCCTCTAGTTGATTGAAGAAGGGCTTGTTGTCTAAGGCAGTAACGCCACCGAGCGAGGGTAACTGTACCTCAGCAAAGTATCTGCTGTCGCTTCTGTTGTCACCTTTGGGCATCAACACGGGCAACATACCATTGTGCGCTAACACAGTACGCTTGTCACGACCAACAACAAACGGATGACAGTTCTGTCTAACGGTTGAGCCGTGTGTTGTGATACGCAAGTGGAACAACGCAGGTCCACTATGAGTTTTTCTTATGTCAAGAAACCTCTCTAATGTCTCAGCGAAGTTCATACCTCGTCCACGAATAATGGAACTACCGTCGTGAACAGCAAAGCCAAATCCGTGTGGGTTTGCCTTGGACGCTGTTTCTAATCTTTCTAGTGAAGGTGTAACACCCTCATTTATAAATACTAACAAACACATTGTTGTGTGTCCTTTCTTTGTTTATGGGCTGTGTGTATAGTGTCACTATACATTTTAGATTGCCACCTCTAAATTTTCTCCGTCATTATCTAGTCGTGCGAGTGTGTTCGCATTGGGCGCTGTGACATAGCGAGCAATGCGCTCACTTAGATACTTGTATTCTTGTGTGTCTACCCACGCAACGAACGCTTCCCAAGTGAACAACCCGTCATACATCATACGACAAGTTGATTGCTGTGTGAAGTGGAACAATGCGTGTGCCATTTCTACTATGCCTATAACACCACTAGGCTTTATCGTGGAACGGAAAATTCGTAGTTCCACCGTTTGCTCTGGTTGCCAGTTCACGGCGCAGAAGCGGTCGTGGTTTGGATTACCTTTTGCTCTTTCTATAAACTGACTTTCCTCATCATCAGAGAACTTAGCGTATGATGGTGAGCGTCGTCGTGCGAAGCGAACCATCTGTTGCTCGTTACGCATTATGAATAGTTGGAAACGGGCTTTGTGTGTAGTGGAACTAAACGCTCGCTTGCTAAGGTGAATGTGTATTCCACAACTTGATTGCTTCCACGCTCTCCACCCAAGTGAAACTAACTGCTCTAAGGTGTCTGAGAAGAAGTTGTCATAGATGTAGTCAAGCGTCATTGGGTGTGTGTTGATTTCCATTCCGTCACAAACAGAACCATCACGCTTGACATAACCAACCTCATTGGAAACATTGTCGTGGAAACATTGTACTCCACTACGAATAGAATCTAGTGTTGATTGTGTCTCAATCTCTATACCAAAGAACAGACTGTCGTCTGCTACGGTACTGACAGTAGGTACTCCGTTTACAACTTTCCAGAAGTATTTCTTGGTAGGTTTGAAGTTGTATCCGTTGAGTTGTGAACCCTCAGCGTAATCCTCTGACTCGTCTTGACAATCGTACTCACGGTCGTCGTCCTCGTCGTCGTGCTCACAATCATCATCATTGCGCCGATACTCCTCGCAACTATCGCAGTAACGATAATGATTTCTGGCATCTCTTTCGCAGACATAACCGTAATCAGTACAGATGTAGTCTTGGTCATTCTCTGTATCTATGTTGCGACCACACTCGTTACATTCGCTAAATGTATTGTAGCAGTCACGACATACAGTAGTCACAACTTGATAGTTGTTTGCCATACGAGTGTGGTCCCAATCTTCATTGTTTTCGTGGGTTTCCATCATCTCGCAAACGGCACATTGGTATGGCTCTCTACCGAGTTGTGCTAACCACTCGGCTTGGCTTATTTCCTCCTCACTAGTATCCTCAACATTTTCAGTCGGCATAATGTTTCTCCTTTGTTTGTTTATTTGGGTTGGGCTTTCTTTGCCCTAACAATGTATAGTGTCACTATACACTCTTAGAGCAACACACCCGTAGGTGTGTGACCCGTTGTAACTAAGTTTAGAATTCGTCGTTCGTATGACACTCACCTTCGTATCTTTTCTCCGAATAGTATTCCCCTAGTGCCACTTGTTCTTTGTAAATACGGCGTTCTACTGAGTCAAGTATTTCGTTGATAAACATTAGACCGTAGTCGTAGTTTCTAAAGTCTATTCCAAGGTTGTCGTCCTTGTTCATCTGTTCTGCTTGTTGTATTAGCGAACGCGCTTTTACAACTAAGCCAAACGCTATTTGGCGTCGTGTCATTTCGTATAGTTCATTATTCATTAGAATACCTTCCTGTTTATCAATTTGACTGCTTTTTCTAACGATAGGATTGCGTCTAGTTGTTCTAGAATTTTTTCTAGTCGTTCTATCTCTTTGTATAGTTGTTGTATTTCTTCGTAATAGAGAGCAATGCGCTTACTCATTTGGTTTTTGTTCATTTTGTTTCTCCTAGTGTGATGCGAAAATGTTTTCGTTTGTACCGTACATTTTGTATTTGTTTGACTCAATATATTTGTGCGCTCGCATAATAGCAGACGCAATAATTTGCCCTTCTGTCGCGTCCCCTAGAAGGTGATAATTTGTTTTGTTGAGTTGTACAACAGTTTCGCTATCCATAAAAGCGCTATCAAACCATTTGTTTATTGGTACACACTCGCACCTAAAACCCAATGAGTTTTCTTCACTTAGATAACGGACTAACGCAAGTTCTTTTGTTTCATAGTCGTCTCCGTCTATTTGGACAATAGAAATCCAATAAATGGACACTCCTATACTAATGATAACTTGATTTTTGTACGGTTCTTTCATTGCTGTATGTACTTCTGTTGTTTCTGTTTTCATTTTGTTTCTCCTTGTTGTTGTTCTTTTCTTTTTATTCTTTTTGAGACAATCGCAAAGTATAATGTTATTGCGAACATTGCGAAGCCGAAGCCAAATAGTTGTATGTCAAAGGGTATTTGAGCACCATCTAATTCGTCCATTTTACTACCCCTCGTTTTCTTGTTGGTAGTTCCATACTTCTAGATGACCTGAGCCTCTCCCGTCATTGTCTGAAAGAACTACTGCGTATGTGTCGTCGGTAAACTCAATAACGGTTGAGTTTACATCAAAACTGCTCTCCAGCGTTGTGTACCAACCCATTTCTAGTGCTTCCTGCCTGCTCGCGTGACGAACTCGTACGACTGTTTTTCCAGCGAGTTCGCGGATATAGCGGTCGGTGTGTTCTGTGTATGATTTGTATTCTTTTGCGTTCATTGTATTTCTCTCTTTCTATATGTGAGCAAGGTTTTGCTCTAACAATGTATAGTGTCACTATACACTCTTAGAACAACACGCCCAATCGGGCGTGTTGCTCGTATTCGTTGTGCGTTATCCAAGTTCCTCAATTAGTTTCTGGCTTTTATCCCAATCAACTCCGTGTCCACTTGCTTTCATTGCTATCTTCATAGCACTGTCTTTCATTACCAAGTATTGCTCTTGTCTGTCGTTATTTCCCAAACGCTGTTCTTTTTCTGCGTTTCTTTGCCATACTTCTGCTAACAGAAACATTGCTTCTGCTTTGTTCTCGTTTGTTATCATTGACATTGCTGTTTCTCTTTTCTGTTTGGGTATTCATTGAGCATTGGTGCTCTAGGTATGTATAGTGTCACTATACACACTTAGAACAACACACATTTAGTGTGTTGCCCGTGTTCGTTAGTATTGAGTAGCAATGAGATACTCAATGTGCTTGTCTATGTCGCAGTTATCGCAACCGTGACCAGCGCAATAGCACTTGGGGTCGTACATCTGAAGCAGAAGCACCATTGGTATAGCGTTGTATTCGTTGATTGACTTGCTCATTAGATGGACTCACTTTCCATACGACGAACTCTTGCTTGTAGCGCAAGGATTGCTTCCACTTCTCGCAGTTGTTCTCGCAACGCTAGGATTTCATCTAGTTTTGCTAACGCTTGTTGTTGTAACTCGGCAATCTCATTCATTTCTGTTTCTCTCTCTCTGTTATGTATAGTGTCACTATACACTCGTAATGAGTTATTACGAGTGAACGATACACAAGTGGACTAACACTTGTGTACCACTCACAAGCAATTTCTGTGTGGTATTACTTTGCGCCGAGACGGCGAGCGATACCCTTTGACAGCGCTGTTGCTGTCTTAGTGTCAATTCCCAACTCACGGCAGGTTTGGAGTGTTGCCGTGTTTATTTCTTTGCCAGTCTTGGTGACTGTTTCAGCAACAGTCACTTTTGTCTTGTGACGGTCAGCCGCTTGATTTGGGTTTCTTGACTTGATTAGACAACCAAAGTTCTTGAAGTCTTTCATTGTGTGACCACTATCAACTGCCCACTTTATGTAACCAAGATTTGTTTTGATGGTGTTGAAAGTGTGCTCGTCTGATTTCTCTGCGCTTGCTTCTGCGTATGACCTTACGCTTGAGTAGCCACTAACAAGGTAATCGTTGTAGGCGTTCCACCAACCCCTTAGGGCAAGTATTAGACCTTGTACGATTAGTCCCTCTATTCCATTATCCGTGAAGTGTGTAACTGGCTTCACTACTTTTGTTTTTGGCGACTGAACGCTCGCCTTGCTCTTTGTGTAAATGTTATCCTCTTTCTATTTCTGTGTAGGGTATTCACCGAACAGGTTTGCTCGTAAGTGTATAGTGTCACTATACATTGACAGACAACTAGGGCTTTCTTTGCTTTTGTTGTGCGCTAATGGCATAGGTCATTGTTCTAATCGTTGTGGATTAGAATACCTAAGAGTGTCTAACACCTATAATACTTGTAAATAGCCGTTGTAACGAGCGCTTGTAATAACAGCCATTTGCCCCCCTTGTGTGGGCTAGGACAACAACGGACGGGCGTACGGTGGGGTGTACGGGTCAATGTATAATGTAGTGTCTTTGTGTAGAGCCGTCAAGATTAAATTCATAGGGGTGGGGGGTCAAGCAATGGGTCCCCCCCTACCTTTTTAATACTTGGGTTTATTTTTTTTCATGCCCATTTTTGACACAGTTTTGCCCATTTTGGACGCGTATTTGTTAGCAGCTTTTCCGCCTGTCTTAGCGGACGCAAACATCTTCTTTCCTGGCCTTGGCATCTTGCCCTTTCATCATGGATGGCTTTACCATCCATTCGGTTGTCTTAGCGATACGGTGAAACCATCATTAGATGGTTTTGCCCTTACCCCCTCCTTAAAGGTTCCCCCAAATCGTTACCTGAGAATGATTCTCAATTTATGTTACCCTTTACCCATACTACATGAACGAAGAACAAATCCTGACCAACCCGCAGG
>Ga0208942_1000665_pt1 | contig 13223 bp, 9 predicted proteins | sample GreLakmeSU08MSRF_FD_187704 | JGI IMG/M metagenome (GOLD analysis project Ga0208942, IMG submission 187704) | Freshwater lentic microbial communities from great Laurentian Lakes, MI, USA - Great Lakes metaG SU08MSRF (SPAdes) | ecosystem: Environmental > Aquatic > Freshwater > Lake | place: Great...
AATCAAGGATTCCAAGGCGACCAAGGTGCGCAGGGCAATCAAGGATTCCAAGGCGACCAAGGTGCGCAGGGCAATCAAGGATTCCAAGGCGACCAAGGTTCGCAGGGCAATCAAGGTGATCAAGGTTTTCAGGGTGCGGTAATCGTAAATTATGAAGAGTTTACCGGAAACAATTCTACCACGGTATTCACGATGACTCAATCAGTCGCTACTGATTACAAAATTCTTGTCATCATCGATGGATTAATTCTATCGCCAACCGCTTATAGCGTGAGTGGTACGGCTCTAACATTCACAACGGCTCCTGGGAATAACGCGGTGATAGACGTAAGATACCTGGAGTAAGCCGGGTCGTCTGGAATATTATAAATTATGCAAAACTACAACTATGAAGTAGAAACTAAGTTATTGTTATGAGATATCTGTTAATATTTTTATTCTTGGCGACGCTTCTCGATGCTCAGGTTGTAACAAACGCGACTTCAACAAACGCCTTGTCGACAAACGGTCTAACAAGAGTAAGCTATACAAGATTAAATCTCAGAGACCGTTCTTCTTGGGGCTCTTTTTTCACCAACCAAAGAGCAAGCAACGCGTCTATGTGGCAAACTTGGTGGTCTGGCTTGTGGGGCACCAACGCCACAACAAGAACCAACGCGAATCCAGCAACCCAACGGGTTCAGACTACGCCCACCCAAGCTACGCAGTCTAATCAACCGATTACTCCTCCTGCCGCTCCGCAGACGAATGGGTTGGCTAATCCCCAAGGCTCTGCACTCCAATCAGCCATAGCAATAGACAATTTAAACAATACTACCTGGAGAGGTTCAGGCTGGAAGGTCGTAAACCCTTACGAGGGCCTTCTGAGAGACTCTCGTCTTGCGGGTATGGCCCAAAGACAGTTCGCGCAAAGTCCGTCTTTTTTTGGGGAGCAAACTCAAATGGGTAACGGAATAATCGGTAACAACCAATTTGGAGGAAACTATGGAAACAACAATCCTGGCATGGTCGTACCTAACAACATGTTTGGTAATAGCGGTAATAATAACAATCCCACCCAAATGATGAACTTCGGCGGCGGGAATTTTAACAATATGGGTGCGAGCCAACAGCCCATGAATATGTATGGAGCGTCAGCCGGAAATAGAATGAGTGGTTTTACCTCTGGATATGGAAACTTGCTGGTTAATCCTTATCCTATTTTTTGAAAAAAGTGTAAATATATATATGAAAGTCGTTGACATAGCTGATGAAATTTATAGGGAGCTTAGTTTCCCTTCTGATTTGAGTATTCCCGTCGTTGCGTTTTGGGTGAGGACGAACATCGGGGCTTTAAATAATTTAATCAACACCTCCTATTCCATAAACGAAGCCACGCTGGAAATCCTTCAGGCTCCGCCTGGTAGTGATTTAATCACGGAAGAGATTGGTGAAAATGAGAAGGCCATAATGAAGAAGATGTATTTCGTTCATTACTACGAAAGAAAAATAAGAGAAAATTTAGGCGTTGGAGCGATAGACCAAACCGTAGAGGTATCCTCGGACGGAATGAGTGTCCGCAAAGTAAGTAAAACAGAAATCATCCGTTATGTTTCTTCTCTCAAACAGCAAGAATTTGCGGAGTTAGAAAAATTAGTCCACTCTTATAAAATTAATAAAGCAGTCCCTCGTCAGGTTACCGGAGACGATACCGTTGAGGGTAGATACGTTGGAGATTGGTCAAGAACACTAGGATTGTAATATGTCTAGTTTAATATCAAACTCTGACATGGCGGCTTTGACTGGTAGTTATGGTAATTTCTTTGATTCGTTCAAGAAGAGGATAGTTATCTATAAAGACCCCATAAAAACGGCTGTTAATGCGGCCTCTCAGCCTTTGTATGGGTATGATTCGGTTTCTAATGAAACGAATTACGTCTATACTCCTGTCTCTGGGATTTTTTCTGGAATCATTTCTAATTCAGATTCAGTAGGAAGAGACGAAGGGATAAACGACGCAAACGTAACCGTTAATCCTTCAACCCTACAATTGAAGGTAGAAAAAGACGCAAGAGATTTCATAACAACAAACAAAACAGAAAAAATAGAAGTAGAGGGTCGTTCATTTAACGTCGTTGGTGGAGACAAAAGACTTTCTTTCTTATCTAAAGATTATTTTATATTTAATCTTCAGGAGCTAGGCTGATGCCCAACATAGACTCAAGAGCTTTGGCAAAGATGGTTTCCGAAACGGAAGAATTTAAAAATTTAGCATTAGAGGAGGCTCGCAAACAGCTTCGAGAAGAAAAAGCGACACTAATAGAAAATTTTAATAGTCATCCTGTAACGCAGGAAATAAACGCTGGACCGACAGCGAAGAATACAAGCGGCGCGCTTAGAGGCAAAGGGAATTTGTTTTCATTTATTGGGTTCGAAGCGGGAACAGATCCGATAAAACCTCTAGAAGAATTAATAAAAAGAGAAACTAGATTGACTGGGACGGAAAGAGTCAGGGTAAAAAGCGGCGAAATCATTGTAGAGTTCGATATTAAAATACCCTCCCAAGAAGAAATATCAAGAGCGGCCCCCCTTCCGTTCGAGGCGGGGCGCGGTTGGGCGGCAGGAATAGAAAAAGGAATATCTGGTTTTGGTAATTATTTAAGAAAGGCTTGGAGTTCTAGCCGTTCTGGAGCGGGTATTCAGGTAGACCATCAGGTCCGAAATGGTGTATTTAAACCGAGAGGCTATCTAAGTGATATCTTTTTAAACTTTATTAATAAATTTAAATGATTCAACAGTACGAAAATAAAGTTCTTAGTAGTCTGATGCTTTATGTGGATCATAAAATCCTTACTAAGGGTCAGGCGTTCACTAATTATTCCAGTTTTTTTTACCCCACCTCCAATACGGTAAATGGACTTTTCAATTATTCTGCGCCGTTTAAACAGCTAGTGGGGGACGTTTCTGTGCCTGGCGCAAACGTTATGTCTGGCGTTTTCCTGGATGGAGTCTTCAAAAGTCCAGGACAGAGTAATTTTTCTTCTGTTAATTACAATCAAGGAACGGTTCAATTTAGCACGGAAGTAGCCGGAGCTGATAGAATTAGTGGCAATTACGCAGTAAAAGACTTTAATATTTATTTAACTAATAAAAACGAAGAAGATATTTTATTTGAGAATAAGCTTCATTTGCGCCCTAAAACCCACCAAACACTCACGGGATTGGCCCCCAACTCGATAACTTATCCCTCTATTTTTATAAAGGGTGACTCTAGCGAGAACAGGCCCGCTGCTTTTGGCGGTTTTGATTTTACAGACATTAACGTAAGATTAGTTGTTTTGGCTGATTCTTTGTTTAATTTAGATGCTGTTTGTAGCGTCTTAAGAGACCTTAATCAAACTAAGTTTTATTATGTTCATGACGAACTACCATTTAACGCTTATGGAGCTTATACTGGGGTTTTATTAAATTATACCGGATTACAGGCTGATGACGGTTATGGACTAATAAGCAAAGTATACGTGTCCAAAAACGTTGGGGCTGGATTTAATAAACTAAATCCTGAAGTTTTGGCTGCTTTTGTGGATTTGGAGACAACCATGTTGAGGCAGCCAAGAATTTAAAAAAAAGAGTTCCCATTCACGTCTAAAAGATGTATTAATATAACGAAGGAATAAATAATTTTATGGCAACAAGAAATCGCGTAATCTACCAGAGTCAAGCAGTCGCTCTTAGCGGAAATTCCGTTGGCGGCGGTCCGGCGCTCATCCCCATCAACGGCGTTCAGAGCATTACATACGGAATCGATGTAGCGAGAGAGGACGTAAACCAATTCGGAAAAATTGCGGCGATGGACCGAATCATCACCGAGGCTCCTACAGCATCTCAGGAAGTTCAATTCCATTTTCCGAACAACTCGATTACACCGTCGATGTTAAATCTCCTCATTCAGGATTCATTCGGGACCCAAGAAGACGGATTGGTGGTCAGCTTGGATGTTGAAGGTACCGATTACACCGCTCCCCTCGACGGCGCGGGCAGTTCGTCTGTCGGTCTCGCTAGCGGAAGATTAAGTTCGTTTTCGCTTGAAGCCTCCGTGGGCGGGATTCCAACGATTACCTTAGGTTTCGAAGGCGTCGGGCTCAACTACGGCTCAGTAGCTGTCGCAGCTCCTGGCGATTACTCCACTCAGCTAAAAACGTTTACTGACGTGGTCGTCGGTTTAGCCTCCGCAGGAGGCTCAAACACCCACATGACCAACGCTCAAAGCGCGACAATCAGCTTTGATTTGGGATCAGAAGGATTACAGCGCCTTGGTCGCACTGGCGAACTCGTCTACGCTCGTGTTCCTACGCTTCCAGCTTCAGCCACTCTCGAATTAGAGGGCTTGGCTGTCGACGCAGGCATGAGTTTGCAGCTTGCTGGTATATCAACAAAATCGAGTACGGCCAATGTCGGGGTCGACGCAGGTGGTCGTGCTGACGTCACGGTCACTATCGGAACCGCAATATTTACACTTAAGAAAGCAACGCTCGATGCCGTAAGTTACAGCAACTCAATCGGCGATAATGCGACGTGCTCCGCTACGTTTAGCTGCTCTGTCGGCTCGACCGATGTCGCCTTCGGACTCCAGATTTCTGGATCGTAAGATAAATTAAATAAAAAAACAAGGCCCCCGCTCTATATAATAGGGTGGGGGTTTTTTCGTAAAGGATACAAGGATATGGATGACAACGAAGAGAAAATGAAGAAGTTTCTCATGTATTATTACCATAGGAGTATGGTAAATATTTACAAGAGAAATCTAAGTACAATAGAAGACTTACTCTACGAACATAAAGAGTTCATAGAAAAGTTAAAAAAGAATCTTCCAGAAGAGTATTTGAATAATATCAATTATTTTGACGACCAAAAGTATAATCATCTGAGAAAAAAGATATTAGATGCAGGGAATGAGGCAATAAGAGACTTCGAAAAACACATCGAATGTCTCGATATAAGATTAAAATAAAAATATGAGTAAATGGCTATATCAGTTTAACGTAAACCGCGAAAAAGAAGTAGAAGAATCGACGAAAACAAAGAATGAAAGCGGAGAGGAAGTGACGGTAACCAAGAAGATTAAAAAGAACTTCCCCGTTACTTTCGCTATAAAAAAACCCAATCGTCGACTCTATGAGGATGGCGAATTATTCTTTGGCGTCGCTCTGTCTGAAGGAATCAAAGCGGGGCTTCTTACTCGCCAGCTATTAGCGAAGAGGTATGATAACGACGGCGGCTTCATGAGCGAAAGCGACAAGCAGAGATACGCCGAGCTTTATAAGGATCTTTTCGAGAAAGAAAACGAGCTGCAAAAACTTCAACTTAATCTTGAAAATCTCAGTGAGACAGACAAGATCAGCAGAATCTCTGACGTCCTCGTGACGACCGCAGACATTCGTAGAGAGCTTCAAGACTTCGAAACTTCTCGCTCATCCATCTTCGATCAGACAGCAGAAAACAGAGCAAAGAACAAGACCTTGATGTGGTGGGTTTTAAATCTCGCGCATCAGAAGGAGGAAAATTCTGATAAATTTCTCCCCATCTTCGGAGAGGGAAATTATGACGATAGGCTAAACGTTTACGATATTATAGAAGAAAAAGAAGAGCTTCACGTTAGCGAGGGAGTTAAGAAATTCGCTTATTTTATTAGCTTCTGGTACAACGGCCAGATTAATAACGAAGAAGAATTTAAGAATCTTGAAAATCTAGTATTCGCGGCGGAAGAGCCGGAGCTAAAAGAAGAAGAGTCAAAAGTTGAAGCTCCAAAAGTCGAATCTGAAATAAAACTGGAAGCGGCTCCAGAATAGAAAAGACCCTTAGTATTTTTAAGAGGTTTTATATGTAGATGACAGCGGCTGCAAAGGATAACCAGCAATTTTATCGCTTATGTTTTCGCGATATAGTTGCTGGTTTTGCTGTTTTTAGTATCGGTGAAAAAGACTATTACGCGAAGCACTTCTCTCAGTTGGACCTCGCCGAATTAGATGACCTTTCTAAATTATTTGAAAGAGAAGCCGCAAAAAAGGGTCTTCAAACAGAAAAACAAAAATTAAAATTCCTTGATGAGACCGAGAATTGGACAAAGAAAGAAGAGGCGAGATTTTTGAAGATACAAGAAGAGATCAAATACAACGATAGGAAAATAGCGAAAATAATGTTAAAATCTCAAAAAGCAGGCTTTGAGAAAGATAACAAAGAACTCAAAAAGGAATACCAAAAACTCTCCGGAGAAAGATTTTCTTTACTCGGAATGACCATCGAATCTTATGCGGAGAGAAAGAAGCAGGAAGAGTCTTTTCGCCGCTCTCTCTTCCTTGATATTAATTTTAAGGAGGCAGCCTTTTCAAAAGAAGAATACGAAAATATGGAAGACAGCGACTACTCCGCTCTTATTTCTAATTACAACTTTTTCATGTTGAAGTTTTCGGAAGAAAACCTAAAGAGGATTGCTGCCTCTTCTTTTTTTCTTAATTTGTTTTTCTTATCGAGAGATAGCGCTTATGAATTTTTTGGTAAAAGAGTTGCTGATTTAACAATGTTCCAAGAGTTTATCTTTTCTAAAGCTCTTTTTTATAAATCTATTTTGACACATCCAGACAAAAAGGTTCCCGATAGTTATGCTGAAGACATAGATAAGTTCGTTAATTGGTTGGAGTCGGCCAACAACTCAATGTCCTCATCAAAGAATTCTGTGACCGAAGGGAAAGATACCGTGGCATCCGGCCTGGTTGGAGCGACAAAAGAAGAATTAGAAAACTATGCCTCATCCCGAGGAGCAAGAGTCGTTAACCTTGGTCAAGAAGTAGCAAAGTTAAAAAAAGAATTAGGAAAAGACAATTTAGATATGAAAGATGTACTAAGATTACATGACAGATTAGGTATTTAATTAACTAATTTTAATTTATAAATTTTTCAGAGAAACAGTGTATATAATAGAAGGGAAACGGGTATGGCTCAAGGAATTAGTATTGCGGTATCAGGGAATGTTCGTCCGTTGCAACGACAATTGCAGCAGATAGCGAACACGCCACTTTCTTTACAAAACCTTAACACGAAAGGCTTCGCTTTAGGCAAGATTCGAGGCGAGCTTGGAGAGTTTCAAAAGTCATTAGACGCGTCTAACGCCCGCGTTATAGCGTTCGGAGCTTCGGCAGGAATCATCTCTCAAGTAGCCATAGCCTTTAAAGAATCCGTCGTTGCAGCGATAGATGTAGAGAAAAAGCTAACAGAGATCAATACCCTACTCGGAACAAGCACGACTTCTCTAGCGAAGTTCGGGAATGATCTTTTTGAAATAGCCAAAGCAACTGGAAGCTCGTTTTCTCAAGTGGCTACAGCGGCAAACGAGTTAGCTCGTCAGGGTTTGGGCGCGGAAGAAACCCTAAAAAGAACCAACGACGCCCTTATTCTTAATCGTCTTACCGGACTAGACGTAGTTTCTTCTATTGAAGCTATTACGGCGGCGTTGAACGGTTTTTCTAAAGAAGCGCTTAGTTCTTCCGAAATAGTTAATAAATTAGCAGCGGTTGACGCAGCATTCGCTGTTAGCGGCGCAGACTTAGCTGAAGCTTTAAAGCGCGTTGGTTCGAGTGCTTCGAGCGCTGGCGTCAGCATGGATCAGTTGATCGCCATAGTAACATCGGCACAACAAACTACGGCGCGAGGCGGCGCAGTAATTGGTAACTCATTTAAGACCATTTTTACGAGACTCCAAAGACCAAAGACTTTGGAGCAGTTGGAGCAGTTGGGTGTCGCGATAAAAAACACGAGCGGCGAGAGTTTGAGCTCAATGCAGGTTTTATCTAACCTAGCTAAAACTTTCGATAATTTAGGCTCTTCTCAGCAATCTCAAGTCGCCGAAATGGTCGGCGGCGTTTATCAGATAAACATTCTAAAAGCCGCCCTGGGAGATCTAAGTAAAGAGAATTCTGTTTACGCTCAAGCCTTAAATATTTCTAATGGAGCGACAGACGAAGCCGCAAGAAGAAACGAAGCGTTAAACAATACTCTAAGCTCCAACATAAACAAAACGGTAGCAAACTTTACAAAGGTAGGAGCGTCGGTTGCTCAAATAACTCTTGCTCCAGCCATCAACAAGGTTTTAAGCGGAGCCAACTCTATATTAGAAAGCTATAGTCCAGCCGAAACAGACTCTATCGGTGAGAAGATGGGGAAAGGTATCCTAAGAGGCATCAGCAGCTTTTTGGAAGGCGGCGGATTAACTTTAATTGGCTTTGCTCTATTTAAACTTTTCGATAAATTAAGAGTATTTACTGCGGACGCCTTCAAAACGATAACCGGATTAAACGAAGGATCCCAGAGGACAGCTCAAATCCAAGAAAGAATATATCAACTTTTATCAAGTAATCCTCAAATTTTACAAGCGATAAATTCTGGACAATTAACCGTTCAACAGGCACATCAACACATTCTAGCCACGATACAGGCTCAGACAGCGGCCTTAGAAAATCAGTTGCGTGTGGCAAATCAAATAGGAGGCGCTCTTTCTCGTTCTGGAGCGGCGGTAAGAATGACTCCCGGTCCCGGGCAAGGAGCTCTGGTGACTAAAGCAAAGGGATTCGTCCCAAACTTTAACCCCTTCCAAGAAGAGGCTTCCGAAGCGTCCGCAGCCTACAGAAGAAAAGTTAGTCCAGATCAAGCCAGGTTGACAACCTTGGATATCAATGGAAAACAAACACCCGCCGTCATAAACAATTTAGAGAGCCTAGTCAGAAAGGAAGACAGCGAAAAAACGTTTGGAGTCCAAGCTAAGGGCGACACAGCTCTTCCTCCGATAAATACAAAAGTAGGAAAAGAGAGACGTTCAGAGCTTTCAGAAAAAATAAACGAGGCGAAGGGGTTTGCTAAGGGTTTTGTTCCTAATTTTGGCATAGTTCACTCGCCGGTAAGTCCCGGGAACAAAGCAAAAGCTAGAGAGCTTTCTTCTCGTATTTATTCGGAAAGAATGGGGCAAAAAGATGCTGGCGCTGAACCCGCATCGTTAACTTTTGAAAAAGCGGCCGCGATAGCTACGGGAAAAAGAATGGAAAAAGATTTCCCTGGAACAAAAATTTTAAAGACAATTCCGACTGGAGACTTAAAAAGTTCCTCCGTAGAACTAGGTTCTGGCGGAGCAGCTTTTGCTGGATATGATACGCTTTACGAAATCATAACGAGCAATAAAGCTCTCGCCTCAAGACTCGGAGTAAAGTTGGACACGCCTTCTTACGTGGGTATGTCTACTAAAGGGGGAGGCGTTGTTAAATTAGCTGACGTGAATTCTCAGACAGCGTCAGGAAACAAACTCGTTGAATCGCTCAAGCAAGAAGGGAAATTAAAAAACCTTCCCTTTGCCGAGAATCCTATTTTAACTACTTTGTTTGGGAGCCTTGTCGGAAACAAAAAGAATCCAGTAACTCCGCTATTTGAAGAAGACGGACGAATTAGCCGCACGCATTACGCCGAAGGATTCGTGCCGAATTTTGTTTCGGCTAAATATTCATCGAGCATTTTAAACACGCCTTTAACGAAAGAGAAAACTGATCCGGCTGACGAGTTCTCTGGAGATTATTCCATAAAATACCTAGAAAAAGACATCGATCAGTACAGATCTAGCGCGGGAAGAGAAGTGGATAATCTAATTAAGTCTTCTCGAGGTAAGCCGGGCGATGCCGGGGCTGTGCAGCAGAGGTTTGGAACGGACAAGTTTGGCTTAGACGAGCAAACGCTAAGTAAGATAACTTCTAATTTAACAAATTATCACGCGACGCAAAAAAAAGGAAACCGAAAAGAAAAAAACGAGGCGTTCTTTCAGCTTAAGCGTAGCGTTCAGTCGGGACTGGGAGAACAAGATACGGCAAAAGCTTTTCGCGGCGCGACGAAGCAGGGCAAAAACTCTTATTTTGATTTCAAAACCAAAAACGGAGAAGGAATAGAAACCAAGACGGCAGAGCAAGTATTTGAAGTCGGTCTTTTCCAAAAAGCGGCAAACGATTTTCTATCGCCTATCAAAGATAAAGGGCGCTACAAAAACGCAATACCTTCGCAGATTCCTTTGCCTCCTTTTTCTGTCGCTATACCTACTGGCTCAACCATTTACGGAGGAGGGGTAAAATTTTCGGATTCCTCCACCCAGAAAGCCGCCAACGTCGTAAACGAAGATCGAGGATTAACATCTAAATCAATAAAAGAAATAGAAGAATCAAAAGAAAAGAAAAAGAATCAATTAGAAAAGGTGGCAAAAGGCTTTGTTCCCAGCTTCGCTCCTGAAGAAGAAATGGATTCGAAAAGTTTCAAGTCTTTAAAGTCTCGTCGTTTTTATGATTTAGATTTGACATTAGCAGATTATCCTCCGGGCATGCTTAATCGTCCGCCATTTAACACTCAAGAAGCGAAGAAGAGTATGTTCTCTACTCAGTCTTTAGATTTAGCTTTCCCGACCCCAACAGCTAAGAATTTAAAGAAAGAAGTATTACAGAGAAGAGGCTCTGGAGAAGATTTTAAATTTGATATAAACACGGCTAGAGGAGCCGGATTCCCTGGAGACGAACCCCCCAGAACAGCCGTAAGAAGGCTTTTAACTGGTTCGAAATTCGGATTCCCAAATGAATCCATAGATAAAGTAATCGCTTTAGGCTCTACGGTAAGAGCAAAAGGAACGAAGGAAGAAGAAGAAGCTAGGGAGAAAGTAAAACAAAAAAGACTAAATCGTGACCTAGCCACAGCCAAAGAGCTCGGAATGGAAGTGCGGACAATCAAGCATAGAGATGGAACATCGGACTTAAAATTATCCACTCCACAAAGGAAAGTCATCGAGCAATATAGAGAAACAAAAGGGGCTCCGTCTACTTTGTATGATGATAATCTTGAATTCTACGGTAAAAAAGGCATTCCTCAGTCAGTTCTTGACAAAGCAGGAATAACTTTAGAATACGTTAAACCACCCAAGCAAAAGGGAGTGGAAAGAACGCTTGGAAGACAAGCTTATGCGGGAGGTTTTGTTCCTAATTTTAACCTCCTCCAAGAAGAGGCTTCCGAAGCGTCCGCAGCCTACAGAAGAAAAGTTAGTCCAGATCAAGCCATGTTGACAACCTTGGATATCAATGGAAAACAAACACCCGCCGTCATAAACAATTTAGAGAGCCTAGTCAGAAAGGAAGACAGCGAAAAAACGTTTGGAGTCCAAGCTAAGGGCGACGCAGTTCTTCCTCCGATAAATACAAAAGTAGGAAAAGAGAGACGTTCAGAGCTTTCAGAAAAAATAAACGAGGCGAAGGGGTTTGCTAAGGGTTTTGTTCCTAATTTTGCTCCACAGAATAAAGAAAAGAAATTAGAGAAAGTTCGTCCCGGCGGAAAATCTCAGACCCCGCCCTTAACATTTAAGACGCAAAAAAACGGAGATCGAGAGATCACTTCCGCTTACGAAGTTATTGAAGGAAAGGAAGTCAATGTCGGGTTTATCGTGTCTAAAATGAGTAGGAGGGGACTTGACGTTCTCCACGCCAAAGTTCCAGAAGAGCACCGCAAAAAAGGAATAGGGTTTGCTCTTTTTAATCACGCAGCAGAAAAAGCAAAAACAAGCGGGAAGCCGCTACTCAGTACGGAATTTTCTCCAAATAATTACGACAAGATAGATCCGAAATTCACGAACTGGCAAGCCATGTTGAAGCAGGTCGCTCCTCCCGCCCAACACAGGCTGCAAGAAGGGCTAGTTACAAGCGGAACGTTAGACATCGCCGGAAAAGAATACAAGTTCGAAAATATGGGGCAGGCAAGAGAGATCATTAATAAAATGTCCCGACCAGACTTTTTAGACAAAGCAGATTTTAAAGAAATATTTTTTAAGAACCTTAAAACAAAAAACGTTGAAGGAATCGGAGATGGAGGCGTTCCTCGTAAGTCGGGAGGATTTGTTCCTAATTTTGCGCCGCCTAATCTAAAGGTTCTAGAAGCGCTAAGGCAGACGGTGGAACACGGCGCTAATCCGTCTGGATCGGGAACACAAAAAGAGCTGTTGGCGGAGGCCGCAAGACAAGCTGAAAGAAAACTCGCAGAACTTCAAGCTAAATACGGCCCAGACTATTCTGGAAAAACGGGCACAGAAGCAAAAAGACTACAAGAAGAAAGAGTAAAACAAGCAAATATTCCCGCATTATCTCGCCTACCCAAAGAAGATCAGGCCTACCTAAAAGCAAATCAAGAAAAAATTAGAACAGCTTTGGGTAAAGAGCCTCATATGCCGTACCCTAGTACGGGGAGTAATTGGACGCTCGATTACTTAAAGGATGGTCAGGTTAATTTCGCAACTCAAAAACTCGGAATGGAGAAGGGCTTGGCTACGAAGCTGGCTGCAATAGCGAAGAATCCTGATGGGTATTCTTCTTTGCGTGATCTCCTAAATCAACGAAATGGGTTTGAACAGCCCAAGCTTCTTAAGGAGATGAGTGCGGCGAAAGGCTTCGTGCCGAATCTTGCTGGCACGAATTCGAACCTGCCCAAGATCAACGGCGATTCCCTTCTGAGCCCGTTTGATCGAGCGGCGGCAGGTTTCATTCCTAACTTTGCTTCCGGCCTTGTTCCAAATTTTGCGTCACAACAACCGCCTGCGAAAGACGTCTCGGCGTCCGGCGCGTATCCCGTTCTTGTCGATGCGAACGGCAGATTACATCGTGGAGCCCCCGACGACGGGCACGCAGAAATAGCCAAGATGTACGGCTTAGAGCTAACAGGCCCCAACAAAGCAATTCGCGCGTACGAGCAGGGGAAGCGTCTGATGATTGCCTACGACCCTGCACTTAATTCCAATTCCCCAGCGCTAAACAAAGGGGCTTTCACCGGCTTCCAGGAGCAAACAATCAAAGCCTTAGCAGGAGTAGCCGAAAAGACAGGACTCAAGATGTCCATGGAACCCCCTGACTCTAGAGGAATTCTCGATGCGGTAAGAGCAAGACTTAAGGGAAAACCAATTAACAAAATTGTTCCAAGAATCGAACCAAAGTTAGGACTAAGCACGGAATTCAGGCAGCGGATGAAAGTTCTCCAACCCGACCCCAGCGGCCAATTTTCTGGCTTTGTTCCTAATTTTGGCATATCCAAAAAATCACGTGGCGACGGTGTAACCGAGCGCATTAATCCATTGGGCGATGCTTTAAAGACAATAGTTCGGAAAGTTGGCGAGGAGGAATATACAGAAATAATCGGGG
>Ga0208942_1000667_pt1 | contig 13203 bp, 8 predicted proteins | sample GreLakmeSU08MSRF_FD_187704 | JGI IMG/M metagenome (GOLD analysis project Ga0208942, IMG submission 187704) | Freshwater lentic microbial communities from great Laurentian Lakes, MI, USA - Great Lakes metaG SU08MSRF (SPAdes) | ecosystem: Environmental > Aquatic > Freshwater > Lake | place: Great...
GCAAAATTGGCAAAATTTATTGCTGGAATGCATAATAGTAAAATCAGAGTTATTGGACGCGGACTTTGGTATATTAGTGCAGTACATACAGAAGAAGAGGTTGATCATGCAATCAATATAGCATCTGAAGTATTTTTAACTTTATAATTTTATTACTTTAAATATTTAAAATGAAAGATAAATTTGAATTAACCAATAAGGTGGCCCTAATCACTGGGGGTGGTTCAGGAATTGGCTTAGGTATTGCTGCTGCGTATATTGCACTTGGCGCAAAAGTGGCCATTACAGGCCGAAATATTATTAAGTTGGAAGCTGCAAAATTAGCACTAGGTGATCGTTGCTTTATTTATGTAAACGATGTAACTGAAAAAGATACGCATGAAAAGTTAGTGGAGGCAATTGAAAAAGAAATAGGGCCGATTGAAATTTTAGTCAACAATGCAGGCATTCATAATAAAAAACCTTCCATTGAAGTAACAGATGCTGAATTTCAAATGGTGATGGATACAAATATTAATAGTGTTTTTGCACTCACTCGAACGGTATTAAAATATATGATGCCCAGAGGGAAAGGTTCGGTAATCAGTATTAGTTCCATGGCAGCACTTTTTGGTATTACACAGGTGGTCGCATATAGCAGTGCTAAAACAGCATTATTAGGTATGACAAGATCCCTTGCATCCGAGTATTCGCACACGGGTGTTCGATTCAACTCGATTGCGCCTGGTTTTATAGAAACAAAAATGTTTTTAGATATTATGGAAAAAGATCCAATGCGAAAAGAGAAAATTCTTTCACGCACGCCTGCACGCCGATTTGGAACAACAGAAGATGTTGCTTATGCTGCTGTGTATTTAGCATCTGATGTTTCTAATTTTATAACAGGAGTTTGTCTTCCAGTAGACGGGGGAAATTCAATTGGTTTTTGATTTTGCCCATCAATAAAAATTTTATTGATGACAGGCTAGTTTTTGACCAATTGCGTTTAACTTAATTTTACTAATATGCCAAGCTCCTAAATTAGCTGCATATAATTCATTAAAATTTTTACCACCAAAAGCTAAGTTGGTTGGGTTACACAAGCCATGGGCCTCCCAATCATCAATAAGTAAATGGACTTCTTGGTTAGTGCTAATTTTATAAATATAATTGGGAGAATAACAACTAACATAAAGATTTTGATCTGCATCAAATGCCAATCCATCCGGGCAACTTCGCGGTAAACTACAGTATACCTCGCGCTTGCCTGCAGTACCATCTGGATGAATGGCAATGCGCTCAACGCCAGGAAGCCAAGTACATGCAACATATAGCCAGTCTTCATTTAAAGAAAGTGCAAGGCCATTTGCGAAATTGAATGGACCGGAATGCCAGATTTTACCATTCCCATTTTGATCAAAACAAAATATTTTACCTGTGGTTTGTCTAAATGCACCACTTTCTGATACCCATAGTTTTCCATCTTTACTAAAACATGGATAATTAGGAATATTAAATAAAACGTCTTCAGCTCCTGTTGCAAATTTTGTTAACTCATTTGTTGCCAACGCTAATTTCCATACACAATGGTTTTTCATATCACAAATAGCAAGCCATGATACATCTGGTGAAAATGCAATCCCAAGAATAAATCCATGTGTATTTGCAATTTCTTTTATTTCAAGTCCGTCAGGGGACACCTTATATATTTGACCTGCTTCGCCTCCTGCCCATACAGATCCGTCTGTGTGGACTGCAACACATTCTGGATGGTCTAGCCCATCTGCGAAAATTGCAATATCGTCAATGCTAATGTTCATAATTTAATTAATTTAAATTCTTAGGTTCTTTTTTTCTATATAAAAGTCCAATCGGACTAAAATTATTATTTTTTACTTCCTGCAATTGTAATACCTAGTCCGCCATCAATTCTAAACGCTTGACCCGTGATAAAGGATGACTTATCATCACACAAATATTTTACAAGTTCCGCGACCTCCTCAGGGGTCCCAATACGTTTTGGTAAATGCATTTCGATGCATTCCTCCATAACTGCAGCCGGGTCAGGGGACAAGTTAATGGCGTCACGTAGCATTGGCGTATCGATAGTTCCAGGACAAACTGCTACACATCGGATCATGGGTGCATAATCTACCGCAATACTTCTGGTCAACCCTAGAATAGCAGTTTTAGCAGTTGTATAAGCGGAAACATTTTGCTGACTTACGAATGCTTGAACACTTGCCATATTGATAACTACTCCTTTTTTGCTTTCTATCATGAAAGGAATTGCATACTTAGCACAAAGAAAAAAACTTTTTAAATTTACATTCATGACTAAGTCCCAATCATCGGAACTCGTTTCCGTTACCGATCCATATCGCTGAATCCCTGCATTATTAACAAGGTAGTCAACTGACCCGAAATGTGTTTTAATTTTATGCATGGCATTTTTAACTGCATTTTCATCTGATACATCACAAACCACTGACAAGGATCGCTCGTTATGAGTAGGACTTATAAAATCGATGTCTAAAAGCCCAACATTTGCCCCTGCTTCTAAAAAAACCTTAGCACAGGCAGCGCCAATGCCTTTGGCAGCCCCCGTAATTACAATTGTTTTATTTTGATAGTTCATATAATATTGATGCGTTTTCGGTAAATGATATATTTATAATTTCTTTTTTGGTTATTAATTTAATTTTTTCATTTTCTATAATGATATCAGACACGCCATTAAATTCTTGTGGAGGTGTTATCATAAAGGAGATATATTTTTTCTCGATGGTTTCTCCTGAATCAATAAATCCAACAGTTTTTTCATTAAAAAGATGGGGTGTATTTAATATATCATGAAATGGTTGATGAATAGCCGTATCTCCAAATTCAAGTCCCATATAAATTAAATTGGCTTCTTTCACATGCTCCCAAATATGAATCCAAGGATAATCTTTTCTTGGCCATAGGTATCCTATCAAACTATTACTAGTAGGATTATAGGCGGTGATCCATCCATATTTTGATTTTTCGGCAACAATATAACTACGCACGATATCTTCCCGGTGGTCGAAGTCCGCGTTCATTTTTTTACAATGCAAGTCCATGTTTTGTTGTTCCCATTGTATTGTATTGGAAGCAATGTTTTTATAGTCGGATTGATCAAAGCCAAAAGTTCCGTTACAGTCCACCGTTATTTTATTATCGAGAAATGGGGCTGCGATGGTAGGATGTTGCACCATGCTGAACAACCTCCCTAGTGGATTAAAATTTACAACCTGCTCCTTGACTAAATAAATAGGGGAGGTTGGATCTAAATAAACTTTGCGATTAACTTTTAATCCTTCCAATACAGATGCTGCATTCATTTCAATATAGTTATGTTTCGTTGAAATAACTTTTTCCCATAACATATTTGCAAATTGACCATGATCAGGAAGTCCCGCATTTTTTTCTCCCGATGAAGGTTCGCCCCATCGTCCTAGACATAAAAAATGACCTTGGTAGGCTGCCCCGTTTTTGTTATTTGAAGGCATTAAATCATTAGGATATAAAAACGATAGCGGGTTAATGCCTGTGGTTTTAAGCTGAAAGTCAATGATTGCGCCTCCATCTAAGTTAATGGATAAGGAAGCGCTTTCATTTTCAATGCAGAACCTACTTTTTTTAAACATCACAGCAATATTTATTTTAGTACTTAAAATCTTAAAAAGAACGAATCATCAATTATCAATGATCAAGGATTCTGAATTTATTTTTTTAAATTCAGTTGGTGTTTTACCGGTGTGTTGTTTAAAGTACCTGAAGAAATTTGCAAAATTTACAAAGCCACATTCATTACTAATTTGGGATATACTTAAGTTACTTTCGGTTAATAATTTACATGCATGTTTAATTCTAATTTCATGTAAAAAATTAGTATATGTTTTGCCTGTTTTTATTTTAAAATATCTGCAAAAGGAATGCTTACTCAAACAAGCAATAGAAGCAATTTCCTTGGTATCAATTTTTTTATAAAAGTTTTTGATGGTGTATGAGTAAACGTCATTAATTCTATCCTCAACATGTTCGTTGACTAATGGCACAAATCCAATAGGTAGAATAACATTTCTTTCTTTTGATTTTTCAATTAAATTTAAAGTTTGCAAAAGCAGCAAAATTTTATCAGATCCGTTTGCATTTAACATTTTTTGCATCAAAGCGCCAACGGCACTTTTTGTTTTTCCTTTAAGTGTTATGCCCCTTTCCGCTTTTTTTAATAATGTTTTTATTTTCAACAAGTCAGGAAGATTTAAAAAAGACTTGCCCCAAAAATCTTCTAAAAAATGTAAAACTAATGTCCTTACTTTTATATTTTTATTTAAATAACTGTCGTCGTTTTTGAAAAGATGAGGTAACTCTTTCCCTAGTAAAAAAACATCCCCAGATTTAAAATTTAAAATTTTATCTCCAATGATACAAATACCATTTCCCTTTTCAAAATAGACTATTTCCACCTGAGGGTGGTAGTAGTACTTGCTAGTTTGGTTGCTAACGAGTTCTTCTCTAATTGAATAAGAAAGTGTTGAATCTAATTTTATTAAAATTGGCTTCATAAGTATTTAAATATATCACATAAATTAAATAATATTTATCAATTACTTAAACTTAATTATTGGATAGGCCAAAAAAGTACAATAATTGGCTTTTTTTTCAATTTCATACCAAATTGCCAATCGCTAATTTGTGTACGTATAAAAACCTGTGAGACTACTCACATAAAACTTTTAAAAAATATAAACATGTTACGATTGCTTACATTTTGCTTTATGCTATTCTTATCCACGCAAGCACTTGCTCAAAACACAGTGCTTAATGGTAAAGTTAATGATGCTACAGGCAACCCAATTTCGGGCGCTAGTGTTCGTGTTGTGGGATCCAATAAGGGTACTTTAACCAATGACAAAGGTGAATTCACCTTAACCATTGCTGCTAATGCATCCTTACAAGTTTCCTCTACTAACTTTGAAACTAAGGTAGTTGCTGTTCAAGGCAAATCTACTTTATCCATTGTACTAGCGCAGGAAGCCACTAATTTAAGTGAGGTTGTAATTATTGGTTATGGCTCACAAAAAAAGAAGGATTTAACGGGGGCCGTACGTAGAATTAATTTAGAAGGTTCTCCGCTATCTACAATGACTAATGTCAATGCCTTATCAGCCTTACAAGGTACACCTGGTGTCAATGTGGGTGCAGTAGTCACTGCAGGTGGTTCTCCAAGTATATTGGTGAGAGGTCAGCGTTCATTATCTGCTTCAAATGCGCCATTGGTTATTTTAGACGGGGTTATTTTCTCAGGTAATTTAAATGAGATCAATACACAGGATATTGCTTCCTTTGATGTGTTGATGGATGCAAGTGCAGCAGCTATTTATGGATCTAGGGCTGCAAATGGGGTAATCATTGTAACTACTAAAGTGGGTAAAGCAGGAAAGCCAACAATCACTTTTACTAATAATTATGGTGTTCAAAGCTGGACTAGAAAACCAGAAATGCGTATGGGGCAAGATTTCATTAAATGGAGAACTGATAACAGAAGATTAGCTGGTCAAGCTGACTTGTCTGTTCAAAAAGTATTGGATCCCAAGGAGTTAATAGCATATAATGCTGGTCAACAAATTAACTGGTTAGATGAAATTACTCAGTTTGCACCTTTAAATGATGTAAATATGAGTGTTTCAGGAAAGTCTGATAACGTAAATTATTACGTTTCAGGTAGTTTTTTAAACCAAAAAGGAGTTATCGATAACGATCAGTTCAAAAAATATAATATCGCGGCAAAATTAGATGCTAAAATAAATAGATGGTTGTCTTATGGTTTAAATTTTTATTATTCAGCAAGGGATTATTCCGGTTTATTGCCCCGAATGGATCAAGCTACCATTGGAACACCCTATGCTTATAAGTGGATTAACGAGTCAAAAAATATATTAGATAAGTCACCTGCATCTGCGAATTTGGTGAATCCTTATTGGGAATCCCAATATGATGACAATTTGGAAAAGTATACCAGTACAAGAATAATAGGATACGTTGCTGCTGATATTCCTTATGTTAAAGGATTAAATTTCAGAGTAAATATTAGTAAAAATAAAACCGAAACTGTAAGTGGTAACTTCAGACACGAGACTTATTTTATTAATCCAGACAATCCTTTAGATATAGCTGCGCCAACGAAGTTTTTAGCAAATACTTATGGAAGTATGGCGAATGGGTTAAATAATTCTTGGGAGGTACAAAATTTATTGACGTATAAAAAATCGTATCAAAATCATAATTTTGATGCCTTGGCAGGTTATCAAAGAGATTATACTGCTGTTTCTACCTTATCTACTTCAGCTTCTGATTTTAATTCAGCTGGTACTACCACTTTAGGGTACTATGGACTTAATCTTGGTAATCCAGCAAATCAACGCGTTAGATCAGCATTTGAAGAAAGATCTAACTTGGGTTATTTAGGCCGCTTAAACTATAATTATAATAGCAAGTATTACTTTACGATGAACTATCGTAAAGATGGTTATTCCGCATTCGCTCCGGGAAGAAAATTTGCTGAGTTTTATGGTGGTGCACTTGCTTATGCTATTAGCGAGGAAGCTTTTTTCAAAAAAGCTTTACCTGCGGTTAATTACTTAAAGTTTAGAGTAGGTTATGGTCAAAATGGTAACCAAGGAATTGATCCTTATGAAACGATGGCAAATATAGCATCTGGATCTACTGTTTTTGGATCAACAAGTACCTTATTTATTTATCAAGGTAACTTATCTAACCTAGGCTTGTCATGGGAGAAAACAACAACAACAAATTTTGGTTTAAACTTTGCTATGTTTAATAATCGTGTTACGGGTGATTTGAATATCTATCAAAGTCAAACAACGGATCAATTATTAACAAGGTCATTGCCTAGTTTATCTGGTTTTGGATCCGTTAGAACAAATATTGGTCAAGTAGATAACCAAGGCGTTGAAGCATCTATTACTGGTGTGATTATTGAACCAAAAACTGCGAATGGCATTCGCTGGGAAGCCACTGCAAATTTGTGGATGAATAGAAACAAAGTTGTTGCTTTGACTGGTGTTGATGCAGATGGTAATGGAATTGAAGATGATGATTTAGGAAATAGATGGTTTATTGGTAAACCAATTGGAGCTATTTATGATTATCGTGTTGATGGTATTGTACAAACAGGCGATGCAGATTATATCACAAAATATGGTGCAAAGCCAGGAGATTTGAAAATACTAGATATTAATGGAACTAAAAGAGATGATGGTTTGCCTGATGGAAAAATAAACTCATTTGATAGAACCATCGTAGGTTATGTACAACCTCGTTATAGTTGGAGTTTTGCAAATACTGTTTCTTATAAAAATTGGCAATTTTATTTCAATTTTAATGCGATCACAGGTGGCGGATCTGAAAATTACTATAATTCAGGTAATTCAACTTATAACTTAAGTACTTTTGGTAATAACCAACAACAAAACTGGTTAAATAAGGAATATTGGACACCTGAAACCCCAAGCAATACATTTGCGCGACCTAACTATTCAAATCCTTATGGCTATAGTTATCCTCATGCACGCACATTTATTCGTTTGCAAGATGTGAGTTTGCAATATGCACTTAACGCTAAGCAAATAGAGAAATTAAAAATTAAGGGGTTGAAGTTTTATGTTTCAGCAAAAAATCCAATTGTGTTTACTGATTGGTTAGGATTAGACCCTGAAAATGGTGGTGTACTTGGCCAATCGAATCCTGTATTTAAGACCATTAATTTTGGAACCACTTTAACTTTTTAATCACTAGAATAATTAATAATATTATGAAAAATCAAATGAAAAAAGTATCAATTGTTCTGTTTGCTTTTTGTTTTTTAATCAGCTGTAAGAAGAACGATACTGCTTTTTTAGAAGAAATTAGAAAAGACGGATTAACGGTAGATAATGCGTTAATCACAAAAGCACAATTTGAATTAGCTTTAAATACTTGTTACAGACAAGTGCAATATTTTTATAACTCCACTGATGGCTGGACTGATTTTTGGCATTTAGGAGTCAATATTGACGTAGCTGCAACTGCTACTGTTTATCTTCCAGATCCTTCTGCACCTTGGGTGGACTATACAAAAATCAACTCTCAAGATGGACAATCTGCAAAATGGTGGAGTTGGAATTATACCTTGATAAAATATGCGAATACTGTTATTGGTGGGGTAGAAAATAAATATGCAGTAATTAGTGCGGATGAAAAAAAGGTATTACTAGCTGAAGCAAGATTTTTTAGAGCTTGGGCATATCGCAATTTAAATATCGCATTTGGTGGTGTGCCAATTATTGCAGGACCTGTTACAGAGCCAAAAGTTGATTTTGTACGTAACACGCCTGCAGAATGTAATGCGTTCATCAAAGCTGATTTAGAATATGCAAGTGCAAACTTACCTATTACAACTGCAATAAATGGAAGAGTGGTAAGAGCTGCTTCTGATAATTTATTAGCCGAAATTAATATTATTTTAAAAGACTATGATGGTGCTATTGCCGCTGCTACAAGAATTATTGGCGGTGCAAGTGGATCCTATTCATTAATGAATACGCGTTTCGGTGCAAGAAGAACAGAAACAATGACCACAAGAGGTGCTCCAACAGATTATTATTGGGACTTACATGAAATTAATAATACCGATTATCAAATGGGCAATAAGGAAGCCATTTGGGTAGCACAATTTGAGCGCAATACACCAGGCGGTGGCGTTGGTTACCCAACACAAGGCAATTGGATGGTTCAAGGTCGTGCTTATTGGTCTAGGCATTGGTTATTTGCCAAAGCGGGCCATAACAATACAGCGGCTGACAGTATTGGCAGAGGCGCTTCATTTATGAGAGGAACTAATTACTCCAACTGGGATGTATGGGTAAATTCAGCAGGGGATATTAGGAATAATGAAACCAATATTCGTCGTAAATATTATTTCAATACTAATATCGCAGCAACCGCTACACAGCCAGCATTTAAAAAGGGCGATTTAATCCCGAAATCATTTTTAACTGCTGCTGAGGATTCAATGTGGTATTGTTATCCTAACTGGACAAAATTTGGAACTGACAAACATTTTGCAGGCGATTTCATTTATGGTTATACAAAGGACCAATATGTAATGAGGTTATCTGAAACTTTATTATTAAGGGCTGAAGCGTATATTGCTAAAGGCGATAAGGCTAGTGCTCTAGCGGATGTGAATACCATCCGTACGCGTGCGAAAGCGCCATTAGCTACAGTGAATCAAATGGATATTAATTACATTTTGGATGAGCGTGTAAGAGAATTATATGGTGAAGAGTATAGAATGTTAACCTTAATGAGATTAGGTTTACTATTTGATCGTGTTAAAAAATATGGTGGTGCCATTCAAAGTGCTACTGTATCTGCGAAAAACAACTTACTACCAATTCCACAGAGCGAAATTGATAGAAATATTGGTGCAAAGTTGGTGCAGAATCCTGGATATTAGGATAAATAGTTCAATCGTTTAAAATAGCCAACTATTATTTACTTAAATTTAAGTAGTAATAGTTGGCTATTTTTATTTTAAAAATTACAAAAAACAAAATTATATGTACACTTATTGCAGGGTTGTTAAATCGAGAAGTTATTATATTAACTTTTGTTTGATGGCGCTTTCACTTATAAGTTTTAATTCGTTAAATGCCCAAACAGATCAGTTTGCTAAAATTGGTGCACAAAAGTACGCACTACAAAAAGATTTATTAATTGAGCCACCACCACCTATTTTAAGTAACAAAATACTTCCTGGTGGTTTAATTCAAGGTGAAGCATTTAAATACAATCATCAAATCTCAACGAAACAGGAACTGCAATTAGAACTAGATTCAATCAAAAAACAATATGCGGGGTTTTTAAAATCTTTTTCTCCAGTCCAACAATCTTTACGTCGTCAAATGCCTATTGAAACAATGAATTGGCGCATTGAAACGATCGATGACCAACAAAATTTTAAAAACACTTTGGAGGGCAAGGGGGAATGGCAGGAAGTAAAAATGCCTCATTATGGGCCACCTATTGGTCATGCAGTCACTTATTATATAAAGGAGATAATGTTAAATGACGAAATGTTAAGCTTGGGTAGTTTATTTACTTGTTTCAAGGGGGTTGATTACAAGGCGGAGGTCTATTTTAATAATGTTTTTGTTGGAAAGCATGAAGGTTTTTTTGCACCATTTGAATTTGATGTAATAAAATATGCGTATAAAGGAAAAAACACATTATTAGTTAAAGTAATCAACGAGCCCACTACTACTGGTTCAGTTGATGACAAGGGTGAACATACGGTAGGCAATAAAATTTATGCTGCTGGTGGTTTAGGGTATGATGAACCCATAGAAGGTTGGCATATTTGCCCGCCCGCCATGGGTATTTATCAGGATTGTTATTTGGAAGCAAGGGCCACTTTATTTGTGTCAGATGTTTTTGTGCGTCCAATGACACAAGATAGTAAGGCGGAGGTTTGGTTGGAAATATTTAATACAGAAAACAATCAAAAAAATATTTCAATTGACTTGTCTTTATATGGTGAAAATTTTAAGGCAACCTTATTTGAAAACAAAACTTATTTAGCAAGCACAACCTATATTCCTGGAATAGGTGATTTAGTAAAACCAACTGATTGGCAAACCAAATCACTGCCCATGCAATATGGCGTTAATTATATAAAAATTCCAATAGCAATTCCTGATTTTAAATGGTGGGAAACCAATACACCTTGGCTGTATAATTTACAAATTAAATTATCGGAAGCCTCTAGTCGCGTTGTTGATCATATAAATAAGAACTTTGGGATGAGAAGCTTTCAAATGGATACGGTAAATATCCCTAAAGGAAAAATGTTTTTGAATGGAAAGCCGATTCGATTGAGGGGTGCAAACTCCATGGGGTTTGAACAAAATGATGTTAAGAATAAAAATTGGAACCAACTTATTGATGATATTTTATTAGCGAAGTTGGCTAATATGAATTTTTTAAGATTTACGCAACGACCAGTACAATCGGAAGTGTATGACTATTGTGATAAATTAGGAATGCTGAACCAAACTGATTTGCCATTGTTTGGCGGTCTAAGGGTGAATCAATTTACGGAAGCAGTGAAACAAGTTGAGGAAATGGAAAGATTAGTTCGATCACACCCTTCAACGGTAGTAGTGACTTATATGAATGAACGATTCCCAAATGCAGAAGGTAGCCCGCAACGCAGTTTTGATAATTCTGAGGCTTTATATAAAGTTTTTGCAGCGATGGATCAAGCGGTTTTATTATCTAATCCAGATAGGGTCATAAAAGCGGGTGATGGTGATTATGATCCACCTAGTCCCGGACTTCCTGATGCCCATTGTTATAACACCTGGTACAATGGACATGCATTAGATTTAGGTAAGTTTTATAAAGGTTACTGGCAATTGATTAAACCCAATTGGTTGTATGGTTGTGGTGAATTTGGTGCCGAAGGCTTGGATCCAATCAGTACCATGTTAAAATATTATCCTAAAACTTGGCTTCCGCAAAATGACACTGAAAATAAGGTTTGGACAGCAAATAATATCTCTAAATCACAAACCAATACATTCCATTACATGTGGTATCCCACACAAGTAGGTATAGAAAATTGGATTAATGAAAGTCAAAATTTTCAGGCCTGGGCAATGAAATTAGTAGCTGAGTCATTCAGAAGAGATAATCGAAATGTTTCTGCCGCAGTACATTTATTTATAGATGCTTGGCCTGCAGGTTGGATGAAAGCAATTATGGATGTGGATAGACAACCTAAAAAAGCCTTCTTTAGTTATCGTAATGCATTAGCCCCTTTATTACCATCCATTAGGAGTGACCGAAATTCATTCACCGCTGGAGATACTGCAAAACTAGAAGCTTGGATTTCAAATGATCAAAATACATTGCCTTTAAACTATACCATAAAGTATGAAGTAATGGTTAATGGTAAAGCAGTTGTACGTCAAACTGAAAAGGCAGAAATATTATCAAATAGTGCGCAATTTCAAGGGTTTATTAAGTTCGTTGTTCCTGAAGTAATCAACAGAACTGTTGCCCATATTAAGTTAGGGGTATTTAATGATAAGGGAATATGTGTTGAACACAATACAATGGACTTGGAACTGTTTCCAAGTGCAAAAAAGTATAATAACCAATTATTTGTTTTAGGTGGCACATCAAGTAAATCAAGACAAATGGCAGTTGATTTAAATGCGGTTATTGTTGCATCAATCAATAAAGCAAAAGTTGTAATCATTGATGGCCCTGTAGAATATGAAAAAAACAAAACTGAAATTAATGCGTTTGTTAAAAATGGCGGTAAGGCGATATTAAATGAATGGCCTAATGGTGATTATGAAATCGAAAGCAATAAATTTAATATTCAATCCACCATTATGGGTAATTATTATTTTGCAAATATTAGTAATGAAGTTTTAGCCTCGTCCACATTAAAGCCAAAAGATTTTTTTATGTGGTATGATAAATCCAAGGATTATATTCAGCCTATTTTATATTCAGTAATTAAAGCACCTAAATTTAAGCCATTGGCAACTTCAGGCTTATGTAATTTTGCAGGGGAGGATCCTGCTGGTTATTTAGCCACAGGGTCATTTAATTATGGCAAAGGGCAATTTATTGTAAATACAATTAGTTTAGCAGGAAGAATCAAGGAGAATCCAGCAGGTATAGAGTTCTTAAAAACAATCCTGAAAAAGTAAAATATTCTTATGCGTAATAATATTTCATATTACTGCCCACACTGGGGCAATCAAAAATCATTTGATACTTTTTGTAAGAATGTTAAAAATGCAGGATATGATGGTATTGAAATAGATATTCCATTTGACGAAGATGAACGCGACCATATTTTTGTCAAATTAAAAAAGTATGATCTTAAGTTAATTGGACAATATTGGCAATCCCTTGAAAAGGATTTTAAAATACATAAGGCTAATTTTACAAAACACTTGTATCATTTAGCCTCCTTTGAGCCTGTATTAATTAATACACAAACAGGGAAGGATTATTTTAGTTTTGAAAAAAATATGGAATTGATTCAGCTTGCTGAAAATATTAGCAAGCAAACTGGTGTAATGATTGTACATGAAACCCATCGTGGTAAGT
>Ga0208942_1000668_pt1 | contig 13187 bp, 12 predicted proteins | sample GreLakmeSU08MSRF_FD_187704 | JGI IMG/M metagenome (GOLD analysis project Ga0208942, IMG submission 187704) | Freshwater lentic microbial communities from great Laurentian Lakes, MI, USA - Great Lakes metaG SU08MSRF (SPAdes) | ecosystem: Environmental > Aquatic > Freshwater > Lake | place: Great...
ACATCGGGTTCGGTGCACCGGCCGGATACAACACTTCGTTAACAGCTTTTTGGAATTTCGGGGAAATCCCTAATCCACCAAGTCCAACAGGAAAATTGACCCATGCAAGCCCCATGTCGTACTGCGCTCCGAGGAACTCCACAACAGGCGTCGTTGACGGTGGAAACTTCTTCAGAAGTTCTTCTGCGAGTTGAACGACTTTGGTTTCGTCTTTACTGATGACTTCGGTGGTGCTCATAATGGCCCTTTCCTATGGCTTGACACAACCGTAATAGTAGTTGAATAACGCCTGCGAGCCAGAGGTACAGCGGACTGCGATGTGACAGCGGTCATTGAATTAGTTTGGAGGCATGTACCCAGGAATCACAGCTGCCACCAATCCTCAACGACCCGCGGTCATTCAAGCCGAGACCGGGAAAATAACGACATTCCTTGAACTCCACGAGGCTGCAATTCGACTCAGCAATGTTCTTCGTGCGGCAGGGCTACAAGCGGGAGATCATGTTGCTGTTTGCCTGGAAAACCACAGCAAGTATTTTGAGGTGATTTGGGGATGTCATTACGCCGGAGTTGTGTACACAGCCTGCTCTAGCCGCCTCACCAAGGCCGAACTCACGTACATCTTGAATGACTGCCAGGCTAAGGCCTTCATCACTTCTAAGTACAAAGCTGATCAAGCCATTGAAATCTCAAACGACATACCCAATGTTCACCTCCGATTAATGATTGATGGGACTGTTGATGGTTATGACTCATTCGAGTCAACTGTTGATTCTGCATCAACTATCCCTCTTCCAGACATGGTCGACGGAACAGACATGTTGTATTCGAGCGGGACAACTGGAATGCCCAAAGGCATTTCGCGTGCGTTCCCAGGCACACCGCTAGGAACATCTGCAGGACTTGCTGCCGCACTCACAGTCGGGATTTATCAATTTCACGAAGGCATGATTTATTTGTCGCCTGCGCCGCTGTATCACGCAGCGCCGTTGCGATTCAATATGTCAGTTCATGCTTCAGGCGGAACTACTGTGGTTATGGAGCACTTCGATGCTGAGATGTATTTACAGTACGCGGAGCAGTACAAAGCAACACATACCCAACTAGTACCAACAATGTTCATACGAATGTTGAAATTGGAACCAGCTATTCGCGCAAAATACGACGTATCGAATTTCAAGGTGGCCATACACGCAGCAGCGCCATGTCCGATCGAAACAAAGAAGTCGATGATTGCATGGTGGGGACCAATCATTCACGAGTACTACGCAGGCACCGAAGGAAACGGCTTTGTCTATTGCAACAGCGAGATGTGGCTCGCCCATCCGGGAACCGTTGGAACAGCAATTCAGGGAATCGTCCATATTTGTGACGAAAACGGAGACGACGTTCCACAGGGAGAATCAGGAACAATTTTCTTCGAAGGTAGTGCAGCATTTGAATATCACAACGACCCTGAAAAAACGAAAGCGTCACGTGATCCCAAGGGGCGCGGTTGGTCAACACTTGGTGACGTCGGATATCTTGACGTAGACAATTTTTTGTATCTCACTGATAGAAAAGCTTTCATGATCATTTCGGGCGGGGTAAATATTTATCCGCAAGAATCGGAAAACATTCTGGTCAACCATCCGAAAGTCATGGATATTGCTGTCTTCGGAGTACCAAATGATGACTTTGGCGAAGAAGTAAAAGCAGTCGTGCAACCTATAACTATGCCAGCAACTCCCGAAGAGGCAGATGCGCTTGCAAAGGAACTCATCGCCTTCTGCAAGACTCATCTCGCTGACATCAAGTGCCCGCGTACGATTGACTTTAGGCCTGACCTTCCTCGCCATCCAACCGGCAAGCTGTACAAGCGCCTTCTGAAAGATGAGTATTGGAAAGCTGCCGGTCGATCCATCTGATGGTCGTGCGACACCCCTATCTCGACAACACCTCGCCTATTGCATTTGCCCATCGCGGTGGAACTTCAGCTGCACCCGAAAACACGCTTCGTGCTTTTAACGATGCGGTCACTCTTGGTTACCGCTACATAGAAACCGATGTCCATGCAACTAGTGATGGCAAGTTGGTCGCATTCCATGACAACGACCTGCAGCGCACCTGTGGCAAACCATGGCGTATCGAAGAGACCGACTGGTCGACGCTCTCCACGGCACGAATAGCCGGAACCGATCCGATTCCTTTACTCATTGATTTGCTCACCACGTGGCCAGACGTCCGCATCAATATCGATTGCAAGTCAGACGCAGCCATGCAGCCACTCATAGACACAATTCGTAGTACAAATTGCCTTGACCGTATTTGTGTCGGAAGTTTCAGCGATAAACGTCTACGTCACATCAGGTCGGAACTTGGTCCAGGCCTCTGCACCTCAATGGGGCCGAAAGAGGTTGCACGACTTGTGCTGGGAAGTACCACTGGAATTCCAATCAATCCCTCTCAGCATGCGCTCGTTGCCCAGGTGCCTGTTCGACAAGGTCCAATTCCCGTGGTTACACGAAAGAGCATTACTCGAGCTCATCAGTTAGGGCTGCAAGTTCATGTGTGGACAATTGATGACCCGATTGAAATAGGTCAATTACTAGATCTCGGAGTTGACGGCGTCATGAGTGACGACACTCGAGCCCTAAAAGATGTTTTTGTGGCTCGTAAGTTGTGGTGACCGAATTAACAACTAGTTAACTCATCGAGTACATAGAACACGTTTGAGTGGGCTAATTTGTACTGATGCGAGTTGATACAAATTTTTTCTGCACAGTTCCAATGCCAGACGCCGGAGCTGACTCAATTACTCCAACATCAAGGCGCTTCGACAATGACGCAGTCATTGAGTGCTACAGAAACCTTGTCGAATGGGCTCGGACCGCAGACTCACTTGGATTCGACACCATGTGGCTCACAGAACACCATTTTCAATACGAAGGTTATGAAGTTCTTCCTAACTTGATTCTTTTTGGCCAACACCTTGCAAGTCAAACAAAAGATTTGAGACTAGGGCAGTTGTTCAATGTGGTTCCGCAATGGAATCCCCTGCGTCTAGCCGAAGATTTCGCTATCGCCGACATCATCACCGGTGGACGAATGGAATTTGGAGTCGGCAGGGGCACGGTGCCGCGTGAAGCATGGCCGCTTGGAACAGTTGTTGCTTCCGGCGACAACGACATGTCAGCAGAGCACGACAAAATCAACCGACAAATTTTTGAGGAATCGCTAGAGATCATCAAGCGTGCATGGACCAATGAACGTTTCTCGTTCAAAGGAGGACATTTCACATTGCCGGCCGACGACATTCCAGATCGTGGTTCAAACGTCGATGACCTAACGCTGATTCCTCGCCCTCAGAGAAGTATCGACATTTTTCAACCAGTTACATCACCAGAGACAATCGAGTACGTTCCCCGCGCCGGACACAAAGCCGTTTATTGGCTTCAGAACGCTGACAGTCAGTTAGATAAATGGAACAAGTTCGCAGCGATTCGCGACGACATGGGTAAACCAGTCGCGCCCGGTGATGATCGTTGTCTCGTTCTTAATGTTCATGTCGGCAAAACACGTGAAGCAGCCATGAAGAAGGGAAAGCCCGGACATGACGAGTTCTGCCGATTCCTCGCTCCGTATGGCAGATTCGCCAGCTACAGAAACCCTGATGGTTCAAAAGTTGCATTCGACCATTGCCCAACTGTTCAGGAGTCAATAGACCAAAAGATTCAGGCCATTGGCTCCGTCGATGACGTCGTCGACACCATCGGTTTCTGGCGAGATCTTCTTGATCTCAAGCATCTCATCATCTTTTTTGACCTACCAGGGCTCACTCGTCAAGAGATGAAGGACCAAATGCACATGGTTGCAGAAGAAGTGATGCCAAAGCTAGGCGAGACCATGGAACGTCGACCACTACCTTCCCTGTCCCCTCTGGTGTAAATCACTAGTGACAACATCAATTCTTTTTACAAATGCTCAACTGATTGATGGCTCAATTGTCGATGTAGCGACAGATAACGGTCTCATCGCGTGGATAGGACCAACCGGGCAGTGTCCCCTCACGTCGTCGAAGAACATCTCTCTTTTGGGTCATGTCGTTACAAGTTCATTTGTCGAGCCACATGCACACCTAGACAAGGCATTTCTGGCAGATCGCATCTCGAATCCCTCTGGTGATCTCATGGGAGCCATCCGCGGTCTCGAAGCAGTTCGCACAAGCATCACTCACGACGACATAGTGGAACGCGCGACGCGAGCCGTGCATCTGATGTCGCGAAATGGCGTGACAGCAGTAAGGACCCACGTAGACACCACCATTTCTGGTGGTCTCTCATCTGTACTTGCCTTGTTGGAAGTAAAGAAGAACTGTGCCCATTTCATGGATATCCAAGTCGCAATGCTCTTGGAATGGCCCGTCACTGGAGTCGCCGGCAAAGAACACCAGGCTCTGGCACGCGACGCTATTTCAGCGGGCATTGATGTGGTCGGTGGATGTCCGCACTTAGACCCAGATCCTCGCGGGGCCGTTGAATTCTTGTTGGGTCTCGCAGTTGAAGCAGAACTTCCTCTTGACTTGCATGCAGACGAGAACATGCGCCCTGATTCGAGCGACCTTGAGCATTTAGCCGACCTAGCACTGCGTGACAACCTTTCTCACCAAATGAATGCGAGTCATTGTGTTGCGCTGTCGACTAGAACCGAAGCAGACATTGACCGCATAGCGGCAAAAGTGAGCGCAACCGGAATCACCGTCACAGCATTGCCCCAGACCAATCTCTTTCTTCAAGAACGTGGAGTGTCAACAAGGCCAGCTCGCGCCATCACACCTATCCACAGGCTGCAACAAGCCGGTGTTGTCGTAGCGGCCGGAGCGGACAACTTGCAAGACCCTTTCAACTTGGTGGGCCGAGGTGATCCACTCGAAATCGCCTCGCTTCTCATGGTTTCTGCACAAGTCACTGCGCCGCAAGCACTGCAGATGATCTCTGCCCATGCGCATCAAGCAATTCACGGCGTCACCAGTTCTCTCGCAGTTGGTGAGCCCGCAGATTTCACAGCGATACCAGCGACTAACATTCGAGAGTCGATTGCGATGGGGCCCCCCGACAGAGTTGTTGTATATGGCGGCGTCGTACTCAATAATCAAATTCGTAACAGAAAGTAAACCCCTTCGTGTCACAGGTGACCCTCACAATGCCCTATCTTGTTTCTAGTGAGTTTGGCGGAGACAATAATCATGAGTGACGCTCCGGCATCCTCCTCGGCACTTCTATCCTTCAACAACGTTTCAATGACGTTTGATGAAGGAACCAAGGCTCTTGACAATGTTTCGTTTTCAATTGATGCTGGCGAGTTCGTCACAGTGGTTGGCCCATCTGGATGCGGCAAGTCAACCCTTCTTCGAATCGCGTCAAACCTCGAAGCAAGCACTGGTGGAACATGCTCCATCGACCGCAACAGCATCGGGTATGTATTCCAAGATGCAACACTCATGCCGTGGCGAACCGTTGCCCGCAACGTCGAATTAATTGCGGAACTTCACAAACTTCCTAAAGCCGAAAGACATCAACTAGCAGCTGAAGCAATCCAGCTTGTAGGCCTGAACGGTTTTGAAGACAAATACCCTCGTCAACTTTCTGGCGGTATGCGAATGCGCGCATCACTTGCTCGGTCTCTAGTTATGAAACCGAAGGTCTTCTTATTCGATGAACCGTTTGGCGCACTTGATGAAATCACTCGTGAACGTTTGAATGATGAACTTCTTCGCCTCTTTCAACATGAAGGATTTGCCGGGCTGTTTATCACTCACTCAATAACTGAGGCTGTGTACATGTCAACCAAAGTTCTCGTGATGTCCGCACGTCCTGGAAAGATCATTGCATCCTTTGATGTTCCATTTGCATATCCCCGTAATCACGATCTTCGATACGAGCCAGAATTTGGTGAACTGTGCGGCAAAATTTCCCATGCACTTCGGGGAGCTCACGAATGAGTTCTTCAAACGCAATCGCCAATCCAGTTGAGGAAGTAATTCCAGATAAATCCGACAAGTTCTCATTTGCTGACTACATCGGACCTGTTGTTGTATTCATGGTCTTTATAGGCGCCTGGTACCTCTTGTCGTCCGTTGTGCTGCCAGAGCAAAAACGATTCTTGTTGCCGACTCCACACAAAGTGATTCAAGAGGGATTCTTTGTATGGCACTCAGGTGAACGTCGAGGACTACACCCGATTCTGATGTCTCTTTGGGATTCAGCAAAGATTGCTCTCTTAGGGCTTGGAATCACGATTGTGATCGGAATGAGCCTCGCGGTGCTAATGAGTTCCAGTCGTTGGCTAGAGCGTGCGACATGGCCATACCTGGTCGCTATCCAGAGTGCACCGGTACTCGCACTTACTCCGCTCATTCGTGCTCTCATAGATGGCACGCAGACCCAACGCTTGCTCGTTGTTGTACTTATTGCAATGTTCCCCATCGTTAGCAACACACTGTTCGGGCTTTTGTCAGCTGATAAGAGCCAACACGAATTGTTTACATTGCAGGGTGCATCGAAATGGACACGCTTAGTCAAGTTGCAATTCCCGGCCGCACTCCCGAATATTTTTGTAGGCCTGCGCATCTCTGCAGGTCTTGCCGTCATCGGTGCAGTCGTTGGCGACTTTTATTTCCGTCAAGGTGGCGTTGTCGGTATCGGTGCACAAATTGACGTGTATCGAAATCGCTTGTGGGGCCCAGAGCTCATCACAGCAATCATTCTTGCCAGCACACTCGGTCTGGTGGTGTTCCTCTTTTTCGGATGGGTCTCTCGTAGAGCCATCGGGAAATGGCACATCATCACTAGGGGTCACTGACCCACACATCACCAACTACCAGGAGAACAAACAACCATGAAGAAAAGACCACTACTAGCAACTGCAGTCATTGCAGCACTCACGCTCGCTGCGTGCGGTGGCAGTGATACTGCATCAAGCGACACAACAGCTGCAGCTGCAACTGGCGTCGACCTTGTCGCCGCTGGATGCCCAGAGACTGTCTCATTGCAGACTGACTGGAACCCAGAAGCTGAACACGGAAACCTGTACCAACTCATTGGTCCTGGCTACACAGTTGACAAAGACAAACTTCGCGTTTCGGGCGATCTCATGGCCGGCGGCAAAACCACTGGTGTAAAGGTTGAAATTCGTGCAGGTGGACCAGCAATCGGCTACAGCCAAGTAACAGCAGAACTGTACAAAGACCCAAGCATTCTTCTTGGATTCACGAGTACAGACGAGCAGGTATCGCATTCTGGCGACGAGTTCCCAACCATCGCTGTTGTTGCGCCATTCAATATCAACCCACAGATCATTATGTGGGATCCAACTACATACCCAGATGTCAAGACAATTGGTGACCTGAAGGCGACCGGTGCAAAAGTTCGCTATTTCGATGGCGCTGCGTACATGGACTATTTCACTGCCACAGGCATTCTTGATAAAAAGCAAGTCGATGGAACGTATGACGGTTCACCAGCATCATTCATTGCTGCCGGCGGAAAAGACACTCAACAGGGTTTCGGCACAGCCGAGCCGTACTTCTACAAGAACGTCCTCAAGGACTGGATGAAGGATGTTGGATACCAGTACATTCACGATGCAGGCTGGACCGCATATGCACAGTCATTGGGCGGAACACCAGCAAACATCACTAAGTACGACACCTGCTTGACAGCGCTCGTTCCTGTTATCCAGCAAGCAGCAGTTGATTATGTTGCTGCACCTGATACTGCTAACGCAGTCATTCTTGATGCCGTAAACCAGTACAACAACGGTTGGGTCTACGATGCAGGCCAAGCAAAAGCTGCAGTAGCCAAAATGCAAGAAGACAAACTTGTTGCTAATAGCCCTGATGGAACCCTTGGTTCTTTTGAAATGGATCGCGTCACAGCATTTATTGAAAAAGCAATTCCAGTTTTCACCTCAACTGGTGCAAAGGTTAAAGAAGGCCTTGTAGCTGACGACATCGTCACCAATAAGTACCTCGACCCAGCAATCAAACTCGGTTAACCAACTACAAAATATTGGGGAGGGGCAGCAATGCTCCTCCCCTTTTGTATTTATCGACCAAAGTCGAATCGACTAATTTCCTTCATCGCTGTACCTAAGGAATCGACCGCGCTCGCAAACATGCTGGCACCTAGTTCCGCACTCGCTCCGGTTGGATCACCGATATGGCCCTCAGGAAAGAAATCGTTTGATAGCCAACCGAAAGCCACGCGGCCACCGAATTTAACTTGCTCATTCTTGGCAAGACCTTCCGGCACACGTCGTACAGCTAGTGACATGTCAACTAGGTCAGGACGCAAGTGCAACATGACTGACGTTTCGTCAACTCCGCCATGGACACCCATACCAAGTTCAGATTCGGCAGACGAACCGCCTTGGTCTGCTGGCATATGCGGATGCGCGAGGAACGTCTGTAGACCATACTTCAAACGCAACTCACGATTCATCATCGCCATCAATGCACTATTGCCGCCGTGACCATTGATAAACATGATTTTTTTGGCAGGAGTCGAAGCAACGCATCGACCAATGTCATCTATCACAGCCATCATCGTTGTCGCCGACAACCACATGGTTCCGACTGCCCAAGCATGCTCATTGGATTTTGTAAACGGAAGCGTTGGTAACAGCCATGCATTTGTTTCGGCGCCAAACTTCTCGACTGCTGCTCGAGAAACAGCATCTGCCACCACAAAGTCTGTGTTCAATGGCAAATGTGGACCATGTTGCTCTATTGCCCCCAGCGGCAAAACAACTATCGAATCTTTAGATAGTTCTGCGGACAGTTGCAATGCGGAAAGGTCACCCAGTAATCGTGAAGAAGCCATGCATCAAACCTATCTGAGTGCTTGAATAGAGACCGTGACTAAGCGATCAGATACCGACTTTGACGCCATCATCATTGGTGCGGGCCACAATGGCTTAGTCACAGCGGCATATCTTGCTCGACACGGATTGTCCACGTTGCTTATAGAGGCTCGTTCAGACGTAGGCGGTACCGCCGCTAGCGAACAATATGGTGGGGCGACTGTCAACATATGTAACTGCGATCACCTGACGTTTCGCACCACACCCATCGCAGAGGAACTCAACCTTTCAGCCCACGGGCTCCAATACATTGATGTCGAACCGCCGCAAATAAACGGCGACTGGACAACCGAAAAATTCTGGCCACTCTGGCACGACGTCGATAGAACTATTGATGAACTCGCAGTCGCACACCCAGGATCCGTTGACGGATACAGACAGTTCGCCCAGACCGCTATTCCTGTCGCACGCCTAATCCTTGAAGCCGCAGCAAATCCTCCGACACGTGGATCACTTCTTTCCACCGTTATCCGCAGAGGCGGTCGCGGCGTTGCATCGATGCTTCGTATGAGCCGGATGTCAGCAGCAGATGTCATGCGACAGTTTTTTGATGACGAAGCAGTGATAGGCCCTGCGATGGTGGAAGGTCCTGTTGTGTGGGGACTCTCGCCTGAAACCCCAGGTACGGGACTCGGTGCAATCTCATATGCACTTCGACATGTCGGAACGCTTGGACGACCAGTCGGTGGCAGCGGAATGCTGACCGAAGCATTGAAACAATCCTTTCTCGCAGCAGGTGGTTACTTGCGCACAAGTACGCGAGTAGTTGGTGTCCTCTGCGAAGGGTCGCGTGTCAGTGCCGTGCAAACCGGTGACGGCGCAACAGTGACCGCTCGCATAGTTGTCTCGGCATGCGATCCGCAACGAACATTCGTTCAGTGGCTAAAAAACCCGCCGGCTAAGGCAAGTTCTTTAATCAATCGCTGGAAGAGCCACGCTGCCGGCGAAGGCTACGAGTCGAAGATTGATGCAATCACAAATACTCCTCCGCTATTTAATGCGTTTACAGAATCACTCACCGATTTTCAATCCACAGGCTCTACGGTCATCATTAGTCCGTCGTTAGCGGAACTTCATCGCGGTTCGCAATTGATGCGCGAAGGAAAAACAATGCCGAGAATGGCGTTGCTAGCAAACACACCTTCTAACATTGATGACACCCTTGCGCCTGTCGGAAAGAGTGTCTTCAGTCTTGAAGCCTTGTACACCCCGTACTCATTTGGCGATGGTTGGGAATCTCGTGAAGAGCCAGAACGCTGGCTGCGACAGTTTGGATCTTTGGTTCAACCCGGGTTTATGGATTCGATCGATCAATGGCGTGTCTTAACTCCAGCCGATTACGAAACACAGTTTCATTTACCGAAGGGACACGCGCTCAGTTTTGGTGGCGGACCTTTGGCCGCTTTCATGGGCACCACGCCAGAACTCACGAGATACCACACACCGATTAAAGGCCTATACCTCACAGGTGCCGCCACGTTCCCCGGTGCTGGGGTATGGGGGTCTAGTGGCCGCAACGCAGCACTGACCGTCATTAAAGAAATGGGCTGATGCTTAGGCGTCTTTCACAATCCCGGAACGTTTGACAACTGGGTCCTTGTCGCTCCATGGGAAATTGATCCACAGGTCAGTGTGCTTCCAGACATATTCACACTGGACAACTGAATGCGACTTTTCATACAACACTGCCGAACGGACTTCCTTCACGCGACCCTTGAAGAAGTCTTGGACAATTTTGAGAGTGTGACCAGTATCTGCAACATCGTCAACGATAAGCACCCGTGCAAAACGCAATTCAACAAGGTCTGGTACCGGAGGAAGAATCATCGGGACAGGAAGACGTTCATCAACTCCTGTATAGAACTCCACGTTCATCGTGTAGAGATTCTTTACAGCCAATGCATAGCCAAGCGCCCCAGCAGCAAGCAAACCACCACGTGCAATTGCCAAGATAATGTCTGGCTCGTATCCCCCCTCGGCGACACTGGTAGCTAGCTCACGGCTCGCTTCGCCAAATATTTCCCAGGACATGATTTCACGTTCGCTCACGCATCAAAACTAGTCGCAATGACGCAACATCACCGATTCCGTGGATTAAACAAACAAAAAGTTAAGAGCGCTTACGCTCGATACTGAGGAGGTCTTCCTTCACGCTTGGCTCGTTGTGTCTCTCGCGCATCATCTGAGAAACTAGCCATAATCTGCTGACGGTTCTCCATGTCAATGGCTGCCTGTAACCCTGGTATTTCCAAAGACGCCCACATGCCTTCCTTCGTGAGAGCAACACCGATCGGACTGTTCAGCATGATTTCCTGAGCCTTGATGTACGCAGCGTCGAGTAATACATCTCCTGGCAGTACTTCAGTCACAAGCCCAATCCGCAGTGCCTCCTCAGAGTCGAATAAACGCCCGGTCAACATAATCTCGTGAGCCCGAGCTGCCCCAATGAGCCGAGGAAGCAACCAACTGGTTCCGATATCGCACGCCGACAGCCCAATTCGTATAAACGCAGCGTTGAAACGCGCCGTCTCTGAGCACAACCGCAGATCGGAACCGAGAACAAGAGCGAAACCTCCCCCTGCAGCTGGACCATTCACCGCCGCAATGATTGGTTGTGGAATCGATCTCATTTTGGGAATAAGGGATGCGATGTGCTTCTGAACGGCAAATCCCTTCTCAACACTGCCCGTCCACTCAAAACCCGGAGCATCGCCGTAGCCACCAAGGTCAAGCCCTGCGCAGAACCCACGGCCCTGGCCTGTCAGGACAGCAACACGAACGTCACGAGAACGACCGATTAGAGAAAAGGTGTCATGAAGTGATTCAACCATCGCCGACGTCATGGCATTCAACTTGTCGGGACGATTCATTGTTACCAAGGCAATGCCATCACGTGGATATGTCAGTTCAATTTCAGCCATGCGAAATAGTGCCACTTTCACGATCTCCACGCCGAAGTGGGAGGGGCGAAAAATACAACAATCGGGTGTCAATAAGCAATAATAGAGAAATCCGTTTCTAGGACTTTATGACTGTTATCTCTTCTTCTCGCCGTATTCAGTTTCCACCAGCCACAGACCCGTGGGGTAAGGCATTACGCAAGGCAGGAGTCGTCTATCTCTTGTCACGTCTTTTCGTCATCATGGGCGCTGCCATTGCTGTGGCTGCCCAAGCAGTTGTAGACCGAACAAATGATCTTGAGCCAGAAAACGGATTTAGTGCGTTAGCGGCAATTCTCGATAGCTGGGACGGTCACTGGTACCTAGATGTTGTGCGCGAAGGTTACCCACATCACATCATGCCGAATGTGACGTACCTGGTATCAGATGCACGCGCGGCATTTTTCCCGTTGTATCCCCGACTGGTGCATTACTTTGACGTTGTCATCCCTGGCGGACCAGTCAGCATCGCATTAGCAATCAACATAATCCTTGGCGCGTGCTTCGTGTTCCTTGCCGGCTACTTATGTCGCGGGCTCTTCGACATCAAAACAGCAGAAAAAGCAATGATTCTGATAGCTCTCTTTCCGGGCAGTTTCGTACTCAGCATGGCTTATTCAGAAGCACTGATGCTCACCATCGTCGCACTGTGCTTCATAGCACTGCGTGACAAGCACTGGATATGGGCGGGAGTATTGGCTGCAATGGCTACGGCCACTCGTCCGAACGGAGTCGCACTAGTTGCCGCTTGTGCCGTTGCATCGCTAATCGCCATTCGCAATGAGCGGGATTGGCGTTCTCTGCTAGCCCCAGCACTCTCTCCGATCGGATTCATCGGCTTCATGTTGTTTCTTCGCAATCACACCGGCGAAGATTGGGCCTGGTTTCGTGTTCAACGTGAGGCATGGCAAGAGGGCACAAGCTTCGGAGCAACTGCAGTTCAACGAACCTTTGACTTTTTTGTGCACCCGGCTAGTTCACCGACATCGGTTCTTACAGCCACAAGTGTTGGGGCAATGTTGATAGGCCTATATATGGCACGTAAGTACAAGATGAATCTCATCTACTGGTCATACACCGCAGTAATTCTGGGTCTAATGCTTATCCCGGCGACTGTTACAGCGAGACCGCGATTCTTATTCACAGCTTTCCCACTGTTTTTCCCTGTTGCGCGTGCATTGCGGGATGATGATGACAAATGGTGGCCGTTAGTTCTGATGGTCATGATTGGCGGACTGGTGACAGTCATGGGTATCTATGGCGTACGAGGCGCCATTCCCTAAAGCATCACAGTGGAAGACGGCGCCACACAGCAGTGGGCAAGTTCTTCAAAATCAAAAACATGTA
>Ga0208942_1000670_pt1 | contig 13155 bp, 12 predicted proteins | sample GreLakmeSU08MSRF_FD_187704 | JGI IMG/M metagenome (GOLD analysis project Ga0208942, IMG submission 187704) | Freshwater lentic microbial communities from great Laurentian Lakes, MI, USA - Great Lakes metaG SU08MSRF (SPAdes) | ecosystem: Environmental > Aquatic > Freshwater > Lake | place: Great...
TTCTCGACCGCATTGCAACACACGTGTTGGCGTTTGAGGGCGACAGCCAAGTGCGTTGGTTCGAAGGCAACTTCACCGACTACGAGGCATGGCGCAAAAAAGAGTTGGGTGGTGCAGCCGACCAGCCGAGGCGCATTAAGTACAAGCCGCTTTCGCGATAACGCAATACGATACAAACTGTATGAACACCGCCCTGAAGCGCATCCGCATCGTGTGTGCAGTGATCTTTGTAGCGGGTATTGGAGGCATCATCGCCACGAGCATTGTCTCTAACAACAACGGTGGCATCATCGGTATCGGCCTTGTCACTTCTATCGCCGCAATCGTCCTCCTCACCGCATCCACCATTGCAACCAACAAGCACATCGATGCTTTTGACGAAGTGGCAGCCGAACAACTTGAGCGCCAAGTTTCTGCACTCGTTGCATCTGGAGCAAACGAAGATGCCGTACGTGAAGCAGTTCGCGCCGCGATCGATCTTGGGCGCAGTATTTCGTGAAGTTCGACGATCACGAACTCGCTCATTATTTAGCAGAAGAAACCGGCAAGCGTCTGCTCGCGGTGCGCGAACGCCTGTACAACGACGGTGCATCAACGTGGTTGGCCAAAGATGTTGGTGATGCTGCGGCACAACGGTTTTTAGATGAAGCATTTGCCGAGCACCGACCTGATGATGCGATTCTTTCCGAAGAAGCCGCAGATGACTCCAACCGATTGACTGCCGATCGGGTGTGGATCATTGACCCACTCGATGGCACACAAGAATATTCGGAGTTTGAGCGAGCAGATTGGGCTGTGCACATTGCATTGTGGGAGCGCAAGGATGCAAGCGGGGCTCCGTCCAATGACGGGATGCTCACTGCAGGTGCAGTTGCGCTTCCAGCATTTGGTCTCACACTGTCAACAGCCAATCCTCCAGCACCACCACCTCGACATGAAGGTAAGCCCCGACTCGTTGTCTCGCGAAATCGCGCCACCGATGCTGCGATCATCGTGGCCCAGGCTCTTGACTGCGAAGTTGCACGACTTGGTTCGGCCGGCGCAAAGGCAATGGCGGTGGTACTTGGAGAAACCGACATTTATGTGCACGAGGGCGGAATGCACCAATGGGACTCTGCTGCGCCAATGGTGGTTGCCCAAGCAGCAGGACTTTTCACAAGCCGAACCGACGGATCACCACTCGTATACAACATGCGTGACACTTGGCTCCCCGACTTCATCGTCTGCCAACAACATTTGGCACACCAAGTTGTAGATGCGCTTCGCGCAGGCAGAATTGACTGGTGACTTTTACTTCCGACACCGATTGGGGCGCGTTTGACCAAAACCCGCCTTGGGTTTTGCAACTCGACAACATCAAGTGGCAAAAAACCGCAGTTGCTTTGCGCGCAGCCGCTCAGCGCGAAGTGCCAGTGCTCACAAAACCAACCAAGATTCCACCTGTCGCCAGATTGATCACTGTTGTATTTGTTCTCAGCATGGCTTTGTTGCCTTGGTTTATTAAAAAGAAGCGAAATAAGTTTGAGACTCCTGAAGCATCACGCGCATTTATTTCTTTGCGCATGCGTAAGGCTGTTGAGCGCCTTGGCTCTACCTACATCAAGCTTGGTCAGATCATTTCAAGTGGCGAAGGATTGTTCCCAGTTGAACTCGTCAACGAATTCAAACTTTGCCGCGATCAAGTTCCACCATTTTCATTTGAAGAGGCACAGCGTGTAGTCGAACAAGATCTTGGAGCCCGCCTCACCGATGTTTTCAGCACATTTGCAACCACCCCACTTGCCGCTGCATCGATTGCTCAGGTTCACTTAGCCACGTTGATCACCGGCGAGGAAGTGGTTGTCAAAGTACAAAGACCAACCGTTTCGGCACTCGTGCGTAAAGATTTGCGTGTTATGGCGTGGCTTGCCCCACACATGATTGGTCGCATCAAGATCAGCGCACTTGCCAACCCGCCTGCATTGGTAGAACTTTTTGCCGAGACGATTGTCGAGGAACTCGACTTTCGCATCGAAGCCGACAACATGCTTGATGTTGCCAAGATGCTGCACGAGTTGCATCAAGACGGATACATCGTGCCGCGTCCACATCCGAGCCTCGTCGCTCGGCGTGTGCTCGTGATGCAACGTCTTGAAGGATTCAAGTTTGATGATGTGGTTGGTATGCAAGATGCGGGTATCGACACGGTAAAGGTCATCCGCACAGGAATGATCGCATTCATGGAAGGCGCGATGATTCATGGTGTCTTCCACGGTGACTTGCACGGTGGCAATTTGTTTGTAATGAAAGATGGCCGCACTGCGTTACTTGACTTTGGCATCGTTGGTCGTCTCACCGGCTCGCGCCGAATGGCGTTCTTGCGACTGATGCTCAATGCAACAACAAACAATGTTGTTGGACAGATTGAGGCATTGCGCGACTTGGGTGCCCTACCCCTCGACACCGACATTCAGGCTGTGATCAAAGATCTCAATCTGGATCAACCAGTTGTCGACCCAACCACACTGTCTGGTGAAGAACTCGTCAATGAAGTGCAACGAATTGTCAAAGCCATGATGGGATACGGCGCACGAATGCCAAAAGAACTCATGTTGTATGTAAAAAACATGGTGTTTCTGGATGGAGCAATTGCGCGCTTGGCACCCGACCTCGACATCATCCAAGAGGTCACTGCAATCTCGATGCTGTTTGCAGAGCGACACGGAGAGCGCCTAGGACGCGAACTCGGTATAGATCACTTGGCTGTGGAACTCAACATGGACAGTATTAAGGCAGGTCTTGGTGTCGAGACTTCGGTCGACACATTGACCTACCGAGATTTGCAAGCGCGTCGCAACTTGATCCAAAAGAGAATGCGCGAACACGTCGGTCGTTGATCTAGTTTCTACACGCATGAGACTTGTAGTTGCCCGCTGCAGCGTCGTGTACGAGGGCCGGCTCGATGCGTCGCTCCCTGAAGCGAATCGACTGTTGATGCGCAAAGCAGATGGATGCATCGCGATTCATGCTGATGGCGGCGCATACAAACCACTCAACTGGATGAATGCACCTAACACTGTCGTCGAGCACGACGACAAGTGGGTTGTCACTAATCCAAAAGGTGAAACGTTGACCATCTATCTACACGAAGTGTTTAGCGACTCGTCACACGAACTAGGTGAAGACCCAGGACTCACAAAAGACGGAGTCGAAGCACACCTGCAAGAGCTACTTGCTGCACTCCCGGAGTCGATCGAGCCTGGACTGACGCTGATTCGTCGCGAATACCCAACAGCGGTTGGCCCTGTTGATTTGTTGTGCCGTGACGCATCAGGTCAAACAGTCGCTGTCGAGATCAAACGCCGCGGAGAGATCGATGGTGTCGAACAACTCACTCGCTACATCGACTGCTTGCACGCCGACACTTCACTCGGCAACATTCGTGGCATCTTTGTCGCTCAATCAATTAAGCCGCAGGCTCGCGTGCTAGCCGAAAGCCGCGGCATGGGTTGGTGTGAGGTCGACTACGACGAACTACGTGGCAAACGAACTGACGAGCTGCGACTCTTTTAATTCATTGAGGCGAAGTCGGGCTATTTGTTCGGTTGTGGTTGTGGCCACGATCCGTCTCTGCCGTCCATGCCGGCATTGAGACGAGCCTTGGTCATCAGTTCTTCAACAATTGGGCCAAGCATCGCTGCATCGTCAACTGGTTCGTGAGTTGGACCACGATGCCATCCTTCGGCAATTGCCAACACTCGACCGCTTGCCTCAAACACACGACCCGTAATGGCCTTTGACTCTTCAGATGCAAGCCACGTCACGATCGGTGCAATCCAACGTGGTGAACCCAATTCGCGTTCTTCGTCGGTTGGAGGAGTTGGCGAAAGATTTTCGGTCATGCGCGTGAGCGCAACCGGTGCAACTGCGTTAACCGTGACGCCATAACGAGCCAATTCGAGTGAAGCGATGGTGGTAAACGCAGCGATACCGGCTTTTGCGGCTCCGTAGTTTGTTTGACCAACGTTGCCATAGATACCCGACACCGACGAAGTGTTGATGATGCGACCATCAACTGGTTTTCCAGCCTTGCTTTGATCACGCCAATACGCAGCGGCAAAACGCGACGGTGCAAACGTGCCCTTGAGGTGCACTTTGATGACGGCATCCCATTCTTCTTCCGACATGTTGGCCATCATGCGGTCGCGCAAGATTCCAGCGTTATTGATTACCGCATGAAGATCGCCAAACGTGTCGACTGCTGTCTGGATCAGACGCTCTGCGCCAGCCCAAGATGAAATGTCGTCGCCATTGGCAACAGCACGACCACCCATGGCCTCAATCTCATTGACAACACTTTGTGCTGGCGAAATATCGCCAGCCGAGCCATCAACACCGCCGCCCAAGTCGTTGACAACGACCAGTGCGCCGTGCTTGGCAAGACTCAATGCGTGTTCGCGACCAATACCGCGTCCCGAACCAGTGACAACAACTACTCGACCTTCACATAAGCGGCTCATGGGCAACGACTCTAGTCTGAATACCGTGTCTTTTACCAAGTCAAACAACAGTGCTACCGATTTGGCGTGCGATGTTCTTGTTGTTGGAGCAGGGCCAAGCGGTATTGCTGCGGCGCTCACATTACGTGCCAACAATTTCGACGTAATAGTTATTGATAAAGCGTTTTTTCCGCGCGACAAGTGTTGTGGAGACGGTTTGACCACTGGTGCTCTTCGCATTTTGGACGAACTTGGTTTTGATCCCCAAACTGTGCCCAATTGGACAGTGTGCAGCGACGTATGGTTGCGCTCACCGAGTGGTACCGAAATGCAGTTTGCACTTCCCACTCGTGGTCAGTTTGCAGCAATTGCACCACGAATTGAACTTGACAATGCCCTGGTGCAGTTGGCTCGATCAAAAAATATTCGTGTGCTCGAGGGCCACGAATTTGTTTCCGTTCGAGAACAGACATCAAATCACATCACGATCGATATTAACAACAGCCATAAATACGAAACTGTCCAATCAAAGTTTGTGATCGCATCGGATGGCATGTGGTCGCCAGTGCGCAAATCGCTCGGCATGTCAACACCGGGATACCTCGGCGAGTGGCACGCATTTCGTCAATATGCCAACAACGTGACAGGCTCTGCAAAAGACCGCTTGCATGTGTGGTTCGAAAAAGATTTATTGCCCGGCTACGCGTGGTCGTTTCCGCTGCAAGATGGCCGTGTCAACATCGGATTCGGAATCTTGCGTGGTGGCAAGTACTCGGTGCAACAAATGAAAGACCTCTGGCCAAACTTGCTCGCTCGCAAACATATTGCTGGCGCACTTGGCTCAGGCGTCGTCATGGAAGATCGACACACCGCATGGCCTATTCCGGCACGCGTCACGTCCGCTCCGCTCTCCAGTGGTCGCGTGCTATTTATTGGTGACGCCGCATGTGTCACCGACTCACTCACCGGCGAAGGAATTGGTCAGGCTTTACTTTCTGGACAGCTGAGTGCGCGGGCAATTGTTGCGGGCAACGGTCGCGAGGCATCTGTCACGCGTAGTAAGTACGAGCAACTGATTCGCCATCACCTCTTTGCAGATCACCGCATGTCAGCAACTCTTGGCGCAATTTTAAAATCGTCTCTCGGCGCGCGAGCAGCACTACGCATTGCCAACCTCACTCCGTGGACGAGGGCGAACTTTGTGCGCTGGATGTTTGAAGACGAGCCCCGAGCTGCCGTGTTCACTCCGTCTCGGTGGCATCGAAATTTCTTGCGTCGTGACGGCGCTTACGTAACTCAAGATCAAGCCGAGTAAGTTGGAACGTATGCGTACACGCCTGACCGAACTTCTCGACATCGAATTCCCCGTCATGCTTGCTGGCATGGGCGGTGTGAGTTACCACCACCTCGTTGCAGCAGTTTCAGAAGCTGGTGGTCTTGGAACATTGGGTGCATCGACCATGCAAGAAGGCGAATTGGCTCGTGAGATTGAAGGCGTCAAAAGCCTGACCCAAAAACCATTCGGTGTCGACTTATTAACTGCGCTTCCACACACACTTGAGCGCGACGTTGACCTGATAATCAAAAGTGGAGCCCGTGTTTTTGTTGCAGGCCTCGGAGTGCCACGCGACATCATCGAGCGACTGCACAGCCACGGCGTAATTGTTGGATCAATGTGCGGAAAAGTTCGACACGCAGTTGCTGCTGTTGAAAGTGGTTGCGACTTTGTTGTTGCTCAAGGCACCGAAGGTGGTGGCCACACAGGCACTGTTGCAACGATTGCGCTTGTACCCCAGGTGGTCGATGCAGTCGGCAAAAAAGTTGTGGTGGTTGCCGCAGGTGGTCTGTACGACGGCCGCGGTCTTGCTGCATCGTTGGCGCTAGGCGCCGACGGGGTGTGGATCGGCACACGCTTTATCGCAACACCAGAAGCTCGCGCAGTGGATGGCTACAAAGAAAAACTTATTGCCACAGGCGAAGACGGCACCGTCATCACGCGTAGTTACACAGGCAAGACATGTCGTGTCGTGCGCAATGAGTGGACAAACGATTTCGATAAGCACCCAGAGACGCTCCTGCCATTTCCACAACAAGCGATCGCTTCAATGAAGGCAGGAGTTAATCATTTGGGTTACCCAGTTGGCACAAAAGTCGACGTTGAGCGCGAGTTCATGCCAGCCGGGCAAGGCGTTGGCGCAATTAATGAACTTGTTGCTGCAGGAGACTTGGTGCGCAGCATGGTACGTGAAGCACAAGAAACACTTGAACGTCTTACTCGCTAACAAAGATGTTCGCAGGCTGTTTGTAGCCGACAACATCTCGATTATTGGCGACTACTTCAGCTATGTCGCCCTTGCTGGCATGGTCAAGGAAGTAACAGACTCCAATTTTCTCGTTGCTCTCGTCTACGTGGCTTTCACACTTCCCTCCTTCTTTACAACACCTTTTGGTGGACCAACAGTTGACAAGTTTGATCGCAAGAAGATCATTGTTTTTATTTCTCTTGCCCAAGCATTGTGTGCAGTCGGGTTCTTGTTCGCTTCAAACTCACGAATCTGGATTGCGTTCGCTGCCCAAATCAGTATCACTTGTCTTTCGTCGTTCATCACGCCGGCGTTTGGCGCCGCGCTTCCCAACCTGACGCGCAGCGATGACGAGTTGCGCCAAGCCAATGCATTGTTTGGCTCGAGTTGGGGCGCGATGGTCTTCATCGGTGCTGCTGCTGGCGGATTCTTTTCTCAAGCCTTTGGTCGCACAGCAACATTCACTGCCGACATTGCCACATTTCTCGTCTGTGCCGGCCTTGTCTCATTGATCAAGACCCCGATGCAACAGCAACGCACAACCGAACATCGATCACGAATGCGCCCATTTGCCGACATGAAAGAAGCAATCCATTACGCCAAAAGTGATCACACGATTCTTGCGCTCCTCTCGTCAAAAACCATGTTTGCATTTGGTGCAGGAACGGTCAGCCAACTTTCTGTGCTCGCTATCGACGTATTCAATAAAGGCGACGGCGGCAGCGGCATGCTTCTTGCAGCGCGCGGCTTCGGAGCCTCAATTGGCCCGTTTCTCATCATGCGCTTTGTGCGCAACAACATGCCTCGCCTGCTCAAGGTCTGCGGCACTGCAGGCATTGCGTACGCAGTGCTCTACGTTGCAACAGCAGCGAGCCCAAATATTTGGATTGCATGTTTGTGCGTGATGGGTGCGCACTTGGGCGGCGGTGCGCAGTGGACATTGTCGACCTACGGTCTGCAAGTACGCGTACCCGACCACATTCTTGGCCGAGTGCTTGCAGGCGACATGGCTTTAGCGATCTTGGTGATGGGCACAAGTAGTTTTGCGGCCGGAATTCTCGGCGAGTTACTTCCGATTCGACTTGCAATCGCCGTTATCGGGGCTACATCTGGAATTACAGCAGTTGTGTTTCTACTTGCAACGATGGGGATCAGAAGGCGTCTGCGCAGCGAGATGCAGCAGCAATCAGACTCGACGCGCGCGTATCTGTAAACAGATACGAACCCATTCGGTTCATTACATAACTAAAAGCAAGATTTCGCACAGGGTCCCCAAAGCTGATCGATCCACCAGCACCCGAATGACCAAATGATTGAGGTCCACTCAGTGGCATCAATGCAGTTGGGGTCATGTATCCCATACCAAAGTTTGTCTTGCGCATCAGACATAAATCGATTTCGTCAGGGCGAGTAATTGGTGCACTTGCGCGTTGCATCATTGCTTCAGAAATTAAACGGACCTTTCCGTTGACCCCATCTACTTCGCCGATTGTTGCGGCATACATGCGTGCAAGCGAAGGCGCATTACTAATGCCATTCGCTGCAGGAATTTCGGCAGCGTGCATGTCGCGTCGATTAAATCCACCCCTTACAACAAATGCTCCGTTAACGGTGAGGGCTTTACCAAGCGCGGTGTCTGGACCAAACGGAACCACCGGTGCAGGCTGTCTATCGATTTGGATTTCCGGCCAAACTTTTGTCCAACCATTTTTCAGTGGAGAAACCCGATGCTCATGTTGCTCAGGTAACCCAACATAAATTTCAATGCCGAGTGGGTTGGCAATTTCTTCTTCAATAAAGCGACCAATGTTGCGACCGTCCACTCTGCGCACAAGTTCTCCAGCCAACCAGCCAAACGTGATGGCGTGATAGCCGTGGGTTGATCCGACAGGAAAAATTGGCGCTGTATCGGCAAGGCGTTGTGTGATTGTGTTCCAGTCCAAAGCGTCTTCAAATGCAATGGTTCCATCAATCGTGTACAGCCCGGCTTGATGGGAAAGCAATTGCGCAACCGTGATCTTCTCTTTGCCTTTTGCAGCAAACTCCGGCCAATACAACGCCACTGGCTCGTCATAACTCAAGAGCCCGCGCTCCACACACATGGCTACTGCAGTTGCAACAACACCTTTTGTGGTGCTGAACACAAGTTGCAACGTGTCGCGTGAGTACGGAATCGTCGCGGTGTTCTCAAAAAATCCACCAATTAAGTCGACTACTGGTTGACCATGGTGAATTATGCACAGGCCAGCCCCAATGTCTTCTTTGGTTTCGATATTCGTCACAAATTGATCGTGTACAGCCTCCCAACCGGGGGCAACAAAACCAGAAACGGAACCGTTCAACGTAGATACCGTCGACTTAAATATCGTCCATCAATGTGCGCAACAACTCAACTTGTTGCACTGCATCTGGACCAATCGGATTTACAGAAATAACCGTGACTCCTGCTTCCTTAAATGCGGAAAGGCGTTCTTTAATAAAACTCTTCGGGCCAACGAGATGTGAGTTGAGCAACCAGTCAGACGGAATCTTTGCGGCAGCCTCTTGCTTCTTGCCGTCCAAATACAAATCTTGAATCTCAACCGCTTCTTGTTCATAGCCGTACGACTTGCAGATGTCGTTATAAAAGTTTTTGCCACGAGCACCCATGCCACCCACGTACAAAGCAGTGGATGGTCGTGCGAAGTCCAAAACTTTTTGCTGATCTTCGCCCGTAAGCGACTCATCAATTGCCAACATGCCGCCTGCAGAGATGTCCATTTGTCCGCGTGATGGGTCGCGTTTTGCGGTACCCGCCTTGAGAGCACCGCCCCACACATTCTGGAATTTTTCTGGATAGAAAAATATCGGCATCCAACCGTCAGCAATCTCTGCAGTCGCTTCAACGCTCTTACCCATCAGTGACGCCCACCAAATTGGAATCTCGTTGCGAACTGGATGATTGATCAATTTGAGCGCTTTGCCGAGTCCGGTGCCCTGGCCCTGTGGAAGCGGAACTTCGACAGTCTTGCCTTGATACGACAATGGCTTTTCGCGCTTCCACACTTCGCGACAGATGTCGATGTATTCCTTTGTGCGCTGCAACGGTTTCTCGTATGGCATTCCATGAAAACCTTCGATCACCTGCGCGCCCGATGCTCCGAGACCAAGAATGAATCTTCCGTTGCTGACATAGTCGCAACCCGCTGCTGTCATTGCGACAAGTGCAGGAGTACGTGAATACACATTGATGATGCCAGTGCCGATCTGCAACTTGTTGGTGACTGCCGCAAGATAACCGATTTGCGAAATGGCGTCGTACGAATACGCCTCTGCCACCCACACCATGTCGAGACCAACTTTTTCCAGTTCAACAACCTGCTTGGCCGACGACTGAAAGTCGGAAATGTAATTGATCATCATCGAAAGTTTCATGATGATGAGACTAGATGAGGCTTAGTTGACTTTGCGAGTTCGACCTTCCCAGTACGGGGCGCGTAAGTCCTTCTTCAGAATTTTGCCGCTTGGGTTGCGAGGAAGAGCATCAATCCAAGAGACAGACTTGGGGCACTTAAACCCAGCCAAACGCTCTTTGGCGAATGCGATGATCTCGTCTTCGGCAACCGCCACGTCGGCCTTGCGCACCACGATTGCCATTGGCACTTCGCCCCACTTTTCGTCGGGCACACCAATGACCGCCACGTCGGCAATTGCCGGGTGACCCATAAGCGCATTTTCCACTTCGGCAGGGTAAACATTTTCGCCACCAGAGACGATCATGTCTTTGACCCGGTCGTAAATGTAGACATAGCCGTCTTCGTCTTGATACGCGGCGTCGCCAGTTTTGAACCAACCTTCTGGGTTGATCGACTTGGCAGTTTCTTCAGGCATGTTCCAGTAGCCCAACATGACTTGACCACCCTTCACCCAAATTTCTCCCACTTCACCAACGGGCACATCCTGACCGGTGTCGGAGTCGACAACGCGTAGCTCCATCCCAGGCACAATTTTTCCGCACGAGCGCAACAACTTTTTCTTTGGCCCTTCAAGATCGTGATCTTCCGGCATGAGAATGGTGGTTGCTCCCGTGGTTTCGGTAAGGCCATACACCTGCATGAAGTTGGTCTTGAATGTTTTGATCGACGCAGCAAGCACCTCTTCCGAGATTGGTGAAGCACCATACGCAACTAATTCGAGGCTCGAATAGTCGGCCTTGTCTACATCTGGCACCATCTGCATAAACTGCAAGAGCACCGGCACCAAAAACGCGTGCGTGATGCGATGCTTGCCGATGAGCGTCACTATTTCGGCTGGGTTGACATCGCGAATGATGATTGATTTGCCGCCAAGCGCCATACCCACAGTTGCCCATCCGCCGCCGCCAATGTGAAAGAGCGGCATTGCAACAAGGCTGACCGTACGGTCGGTGAACTTCCAGATTTCTTTAGCAAATGGAATGAGTGCAAAAAAGTTTTTGTTGGTGAGCATGACGCCTTTTGGCCGGCCCGTTGTGCCACTTGAGTACAACTGAAATGCCACATCACCAGGTGCAGACTCGACACCTGGATCGGTTGCATCGCCGCTTGCCGAGAAATCGGCAAACGATGGGTATTTGCTGTGACCGCCAATGACAACGATTGTCTTGACATTGGGAAGATCGCCAGCAATTGCATCGAGCACCGGAACAAAGTCAGGACCAACAATGAGTACCTTGGCGGCCGAGTCATTGGCAATGAATGCCACCTCTGGTGGTGCAAGTCGCCAGTTGATATCCACGCTGACGGCATTAAGTAAACCGCACGCATAAAAAACTTCGAAGTGATCGATGCCGTTCTTGTCTAGAAATGCAACACGGTCTTGTGGGCCAACGCCGGCCAACTTCAATGCGTTTGCAACCCTGCAAGAGCGCTCGTATAACTGACCCCATGTTTGGGTTTTGTCGCCTTGCACGAGGGCAACTTTGGTGGGCTGAGTTGCTGCGTGCGTGCGGACGATGCCTGCGATGTTGTTGATTTCAATTGTCATGGCGAAAAACTAGCAATTTTGCCAGCACAGTACAAGAGCGCAATTGACCATATATTGTTGGTCAAAGAAAAGTAGGCCCGTGACAACCCCATCAACACACCCTTCGTCTGAAGGCGTACAACTTGCGGTCTATGACTACGCGCCTGTATCGACTGCTGTACCAGTTTTGCTTTCACACGCGACAGGGTTTCACGCCCGAGTATTTGACCCCGTTGCCGAACACTTGCATGCTTCACATCACTGCTATTCATTTGACTACCGCGGACATGGTGACTCGAGTTTGCCTCAAGACTGGAAAGCAAACTGGAGTGGTTACGGAGATGATGCGCTTGCAGTTTCACGCGTGATTACGGCTGCGCATTCAGATACGCCGATCATTGGTGCTGGACATTCGATGGGAGGAGCAGCGCTGGTCATGGCCGCTCTTCGCACGCCAGAACTCTTTCGTGCCTTAGTGCTCTACGAGCCAATCATCTTCCCGCCACAAGTGCGAGTTGGCATCACGAATACCGGAGTGCCTAGTCCGCTTGCCGACGGAGCACGCCGCCGCCGCAGCACGTTTGCTTCGTTTGACGAGGCGATCGCCAACTACTCCTCAAAGCCACCGCTCAACGTGATGCGGTCCGATGCGTTGCACGCGTATGTAATGCATGGTTTTCGCGCTCAGCACGACGGTATTTCAATCAAATGCTCCCCCGAACATGAGGCCCGAACATACGAGATGGGTGCGATTCACGAAACCTGGAACGACCTGCCCAAACTGCGGGTGCCCGTGTGGCTAGTTTCGGGAGAAGTGAATCCGCACACTCCAGGCGCAATTGCCGCCCTCATCGCCAATGAATTACCTGGCTCAACACTTGTGCAGTGGAACGACCTCGGACACTTTGGACCAATGCAAGATCCGCAACGATTCGCGCAACTCATTGCACATGTAGACGCGGCTACACAGTGACAGAAGTATTTGCACTTCCAGAAACATTGTCGCCATCGGGTACGAGCACATTTCAAAATTGTCCGTTGCAGTTTCGATTTCAAAACATTCAGAAACTTCCGCAACCCCCTGGTGCGGCAGCAGTAAAAGGAAACGTGGTGCACCGTGCACTCGAGCTCCTTTTCCAACTTGATGCGCCACTTCGCACGCACGCAGCTGCACATGATTTTTTAGCAACGGCTAAAACCGAATTTGAACCCACATACGACATCACTGGTCTCAACCTGACACCCGAACAAGCCACAAAGTTTTGGGCCGACTGCACCACACTCGTCGACAGCTACCTGCGTATGGAAGACCCAACAACAATCAACTCAATCGACACCGAAATGTGGGTGACTGCTCCCCTCGCCAAAGTTGCACTACGCGGCATCATCGA
>Ga0208942_1000676_pt1 | contig 13125 bp, 9 predicted proteins | sample GreLakmeSU08MSRF_FD_187704 | JGI IMG/M metagenome (GOLD analysis project Ga0208942, IMG submission 187704) | Freshwater lentic microbial communities from great Laurentian Lakes, MI, USA - Great Lakes metaG SU08MSRF (SPAdes) | ecosystem: Environmental > Aquatic > Freshwater > Lake | place: Great...
AGTTCTTCGAATGAGTGAATCGCAAGTTGCATCACTTGCAGATACTCAGAGCGATGATCAAACAATGATCATCAACATGGGTCCACAACACCCGAGTACGCACGGAGTATTGCGTTTGATGCTCGAACTAAAAGGCGAAACAGTTTTGCGTTGCAAGCCAGTGATTGGTTATTTGCATACCGGCATGGAAAAGACAGGCGAGTCGTTGACCTATATGCAAGGTGGCACCAATGTCACGCGAATGGATTATGCATCACCATTAAACAATGAACTCGTGTTCTCAATGGCGACCGAGAAACTTCTTGGCATTGATGGCGATATTCCTGAGCGAGCAGTGTGGATTCGCATGATGCTCTCAGAATTAAATCGAATCAGCAGTCACTTATTGTTTATGGCGACAAACGGCATGGATATTGGTGCTGTCTCGATGATGCTCTACGGCTTTCGTGAGCGCGAAGAGGTTTTGCGGTTTTTCCAAAAAGTGACCGGCTTACGAATGAACCATAACTTCATTCGACCAGGTGGAGTTGCTGCAGATTTGCCAGCAGGTTGGCGAGATGATGTGCTCGGCTTGCTAGATGCGTTGCCTGAACGCTTAGCCGAATACGAAATTTTGATGACAGGCCAACCGATTTGGCGAGAACGACTTCAGGGCGTTGGCGTAATCACTCGTGACGAGGCGATTGCACTCAGCGCTACTGGCCCAATTTTGCGAAGCACCGGCCTTGCGTGGGACTTGCGACGTGACTTGCCGTATTTGCATTATGACGAAGTCGAGTTCGACGTGATTGTTGGAAGTTACGGTGATGCATTTGACCGTTATTCAATTCGTCTCAACGAAATTCGCGAGTCAATGCGGATCGTGCGACAGATTTTAGATCGAATGCCACAAGGCGACTATCGAATTCAAGATAAAAAAGTTACTCCACCACCACGTGGGCGAATTGATGAGTCAATGGAAGCACTTATTCATCACTTCAAAATATTCACCGAAGGTTTCAAGGTTCCTGAAGGCGAAGCATATGTGGCAATTGAAAGTCCACGTGGCGAAATTGGTTGTTACATTGCGAGCGATGGTTCGGCAACGCCATACCGAATGCATGTGCGGGCACCAAGTTTCGTCAACATTCAGTCGATGCCATTGATGATGCATGGCGGACTTATTGCTGACGCAGTTGCTGTTATCTCATCGGTAGATCCTGTTCTTGGTGAGGTGGATCGATGAGTCGTTTAAGTGATTCAAATGTTGCAGTCGCAAAAGAGATAATTGCCCGTTATCCACGGCAAAAATCGGCGTTGATTCCGTTGTTGCATTTAGCCCAAGAACAAACTGGCTACATCAGTCGCGAGGCAATGGTTCATCTTGGCGAACTTGTAGGTGTTACTTCTGCGGAAGTTTATGGAACTGCAACTTTTTACGAGATGTTTCGTTTTGAGCCAATCGGAAAATATCTAGTAAATATTTGCGGAACAATGTCTTGCGCGTTGATGGGCTCAGAGAAATTGATGCATCATGCCGAGAAGCGACTTGGTGTCAAAGCCGGAGGCACAACTGCTGACGGTATGTTCACTCTTGCCCATGCTGAATGTCAAGCAGCATGCACAGAAGCGCCGTGCTTGCAAGTTAATTATCGTTTTCGTTTGCGAGTTACGACAGCAGATCTTGACAATCTGATTGACGATTTAAAAACCGGAAAATTATCAGACGAGATTCCTGTGCATGGTGTGTTGTCAAAAGTTCGTCAACACATTGCGCCTGATCGTGAAGTTGGCGCCGTCGCTCCAGAACTTGTCAATGAATCTCCAGTATGGCTAAACGGCAAGGCCGCGCTATGAGCGTGACTTATGCTCACGCGCCTGGTTTTGTTGCTGGTGATCGTCCAAAAATTGTCACTTCTCGATTTGAATTCGCAGACTCTTACACACTCGAGCGCTATCTGGCCACAGATGGCTACAAAGGTTTACGCGCGGCGCTATCTCGTCCCGCAAATGAAATTCATGATGATGTAAAAAATGCAACAGTGCTTGGGCGCGGTGGCGCCGGGTTTCCTGCTGGAACAAAATGGGGCCTAACCCCACAACAAGTTTGGCCGCGTTATCTCGTTGTCAACGGAGACGAAAGCGAACCTGGAACTTACAAAGATCGTTTGTTAATGGAGCGCGACCCGCACCAACTCATTGAAGGCTGTTTGATTGCCAGTTATGCGGCCGGGCTGTCGCAATGCTTCCTATATATAAGGGGTGAAATGGCGCTGGCTCAAGAGCGCGTGGCGACGGCATTAAATGAGGCTTACGCGGCTGGCTATATCGGAAAAAATATTCTCGGCTCAAATTTTTCTATTGACATTATTTTGCATTGGGGTGCAGGTGCCTATGTCGTCGGAGAAGAAACCGCGCTGATCGAAAGTCTCGAAGGTAACCGTGGCATGCCTCGCCTAAAGCCGCCGTTCTTTCCGGCTGCAAACGGACTTTATGGTCAGCCAACGATCGTTAATAATGTTGAAACCCTCGCCAATTTGCCGTGGCTGATGTGCAATGGAGTAGCGGCGTACACAGCAGTTGGTACAAAGACATCACCAGGCACGCGCATGGTTGCAGTTTCGGGTCACGTAAAGCGACCAGGTGTTTTTGAAATCATTAACGGCACAACAACTTTTCGCGATCTGATTTTCGGCGAAGAGTTTTGTGGCGGAATCAAAGACGACAACAAACTAAAAGCCTTTGTACCTGGTGGAGGTTCTGCGCCATGGTTTACTCCTGACCAATTAGATTTGCCGTTTGAAGCCAGCCAAGTAGGGCCAGCGGGTTCAATGCTTGGTTCAGGTGCAGTGATGGTGATGGATGAGACAACAGACATTCCAGCGGCCGCACTGACGCTGACACATTTTTATGCTCATGAATCGTGTGGCAAGTGCACGCCATGTCGTGAAGGCGGAACATGGTTAGAGCGAATTCTTCGTCGCATCGTCGATGGAAGTGGGACCGATGCAGATCTGCAACAACTTCTTGAAGTTGGCGCAATGATTTGTCCAGGTGACTTTCCGCATGCAGCGAACGAAAAACTTGGTCTAAAAGCAGTGCCGTTTCCATACAAGATGACGACGATCTGCTTTGTGGGACCATCCGCATTTGCACCAGTGCATTCTGCGCTGACACTTTTTAGAAGTGAATTTGAAGCGCGAGTTACAAAGCGCGTGACAATTCCGGTTACTGCAGTTGGGGTGAGTTCATGACGATTGTTGATCCAGTGGGCGAAAAAATTGTGGTTGATCCGAATGTTGTGAATATCACGATTAATGACAAGCCAGTTCTGGCGCGCAAAGGTGAATTCATCATCGCTGCTGCTGATCGCACAGATGACTTCATCCCAAGATTTTGTTATCACCCTCGTATGAGCTCGGTCGGCATGTGCCGCCAGTGTCTTGTCGAGGTCGAAACTCCGCGCGGGCCAATGATGGTTGTGTCATGCATGACACCAGTGGCCGAAGGTCAAATTGTTCGCACGGCCACAGACACAGTTAAAAAGGCTCAAGAAGGTGTGCTCGAATTATTGCTTGCAAATCATCCACTTGATTGCCCGGTTTGTGACAAAGGTGGTGAGTGCCCTCTGCAAGATCAGGCGTTTAGTCACGGTCCAGGCGAAAGTCGATTCATTGAAGAAAAACGTCACTACGAAAAACCAATCGCGATTAGCGAGATTGTTTATTTAGACCGTGAGCGTTGCATTTTGTGCGACCGTTGCACACGATTCGCCGACGAAGTTGCGGGCGATCCACTAATTTCGTTTACGAGTCGTGGCAACGACACACAGGTTTTAACTTTTCCAGATGAGCCGTTCAGCAGCTATTTTTCAGGCAATACAGTGCAAATTTGTCCAGTTGGTGCGCTGACTGCAAAGCCTTATCGATTTAAAGCACGTCCTTGGGATTTAGACCAAACCGAAAGTACTTGCACTTCGTGTTCGGTGGGTTGTCGCATTGTCGTGCAAAGCAGTCGCGATGAATTAGTTCGCTATCAAGGTGTGGATATTGACCCTGTCAACTGGGGCTGGTTGTGTGATCGTGGTCGTTACAACTTTGAGTCGGTTAATTCAACAGAAAGACTCACGACTCCATTAATCAAAGATGGTTCAGAACTTGCAACGACATCTTGGTCAGTTGCACTTGAATCGGCTGCGAGATTAATTCGTCTTGCACTCGTTAACGGTTCTGACTCGGTGGCGATTTTAGGTGGCGCTCGTGGAACGAACGAAGATGCTTTTGCTTGGGCGTTGCTCGCAGACCAACTTGGGATTTCTCAACGCGATGCCCAACTTGGGGATGGTTTAACTCCTGAAATATTTAATCTTCCACAGGCCACAATCGACGAGACATGTGCTGCCAGCACAATTATTTTGTTGTCACCAGACCTAAAAGAAGAACTTCCAGTTTTGTATTTGCGAATTCGTGATGCAGCGCAAAAACGAAAATCTCGAATCGTCGAGTTTTCTTCACGCGACTCTGGTTTGACCCCTTACGCTTGGCGAAGCATCGGGTTTGAGCCAGGTCAGCAAGCACAAGTTGTTCGTCAGACACTTGACACACCAGAAATGTCAGAACAACTTCGTCGAGGAGATGTTGTGGTTGTGGTTGGTCGGGCGAACTTGGCAGAAAACGAGTCGCTTACTTTGCATGCACTTGCAGAACTTCTGCACACAGTACCGAATGCAAAAATTCTTCCAGTCTTGCGTCGCGGCAACGTACGGGGTGCAGTTGCAGCAGGATTGACTCCACAAAAAAACTCTGGTGATGCAATTGATATTTTAACAAAAGCAGCAACAGGAAAAGTCGAGTGCTTAATTTTGCTGGGTGCAGATCCGTTTTCTGATGTTGCCGATTCAACGCTTGTTGAACGTGCATTCGCGCAGATCAAAAATGTAATCAGCATTGATACTTTCGTGAATCGATCTAATCGCAATGCCGATGTTGTTCTGCCTGCCGCTGCATTTGGCGAAAAAAATGGCACAACCACAAACCTTGAAGGTCGAGTCAGCAATGTGACGCAGCAAATTACTCCACGCGGCACGTCCCGTCCTGATTGGATTATCGCAACCGAACTGGGCTTAAGCCTTGGCGCAGATATTGGTGTTTCAAGTCTTGATGAGTTGCATCAAAAAATGATTTCTTGCGTTGCAGAGTTTTCAAGTTGTGCTGATGTTTCGGCAATTCAAAGCGACGGTGTGTTGATGGTGCATGAGACGCCTGTGACAATTTCGCGAAGCCCAATAGTTTCGATAGATCGCAATTCATACAACTATCGACTTGTTGTTTCACGCACGATGTATGACAAGGCGCAATCAACTGTTGCTAGCCAGTCTCTTTCTGGAATTATCACCGAGGCAGCAATTTATGTGCATCCATTAGATCTTGCTCGAATTGGAGTTGTAGAAGGCACAAGCGTGCGAGTCGGTATCGACGGAACAAATATTGTTATCCCAGTAAACGCAAATAATGGTGTTCACCGAGGTACAGCTTGGTTGCCGTACAACCATACGGGTGTCGACATTCGGCCATTGCTTAATATCGCTTCAGATATTGTCGATGTTCGCATTGAGGTAATCAAGTGATCGCTCTTGACACACTTCTTATAGACAAGATTCTGTGGACACCATTGTTGATTGTGTTGTTAAAAGTTGTCGTTGTTTTTGTGATCGGTCTGTTGGCAACGATGCTGATGGTTTGGTTTGAGCGAAAAGCAATTGCTGGTATGCAAAATCGAATCGGCCCCAATAAGACAGGGCCATTTGGTATTTTGCAAACGCTTGCTGATGGCATCAAGTTATTTTTCAAAGAAGATTTAATTCCAAATCGTGCAGATCGATTTGTGTTTGTGCTTGCCCCATTTTTGTCTTTCGTGCCGGCATTTTTGGCATTTGCAATTATTCCACTCGGTGGAGACTTCCGTAATGGCAATGCCGGTGAAGTCACATGGTTTGGGCAGGTTACAAAAGTCCAACTTGCTGACCCACCGATCGGCGTATTATTTGCGCTGGCAATTTCGTCAATCGCGGTATATGGAATCATGCTCGCTGGTTGGTCGAGTGGATCTAAATATCCACTCCTAGGTTCAGTTCGTGCTTCTGCACAAATGGTTAGTTATGAAGCCGCACTTGGGTTGTCTTTGGCCTCAGTGCTATTAATTTCTGGCACACTTTCAACAAGTGGCATTGTCTCGGCCCAGTCAAAAATCACCAATTGGCACTTCTTTTCAACTGGAATCTTGCCATTTATAATTTTTCTAATTGCTGCCACAGCCGAACTAAATCGACCGCCGTTTGATCTTGTTGAAGCAGAACAAGAACTTGTTGGCGGTTTCAACACCGAATATTCGTCAATTCGTTTCGCCTTGTTTTATCTTGCAGAATTTATGAACACTGTCACTATGTCTGCGCTTATCGTGACACTATTTTTCGGTGGTCCACAGCCGATTGCATTCGGTGATTTTGTATTCGATATTCCGTTGATCCCAAATGCACTTGAGGGAACAATTTGGCTGTTGGCCAAAGTTCTCGTATTCCTATATATATACATTTGGTTCCGCGCGACTCTTCCGCGATTGCGTTATGACCAACTAATGGATCTTGGTTGGAAGGTTCTGATTCCAGCGGCACTTGGTTGGTTCATGCTGTTGGCATCACAGCGATTAGCTCGACAAAACGATTGGAACATTATTTTGGTTACAACATCTGCAGTAGTAGTGATGGTTGGTTGTTATTTACTTCTGCAAGCGGCATTTTCTCAAAGCGCGCGCCAACGCGAGACACAAGGACCAATGTTCTAATGGGCTACCTCGGGGGATTTTTAGTAACACTTCGTCAACACGGAGAAAGAAACCGTGTTACAACGCAATATTCGGGCGGGCGAGTGTTTCGTCGCAATAAGCGACGCGCGGTCAAGATGGACGAAAAGCTCGAAAAACCAGAACGATTGCATGGTCGCCATGTTCTTAATCGTTACGAAGACGGTATGGAAAAGTGCATCGGTTGTGAGTTATGCGCCGCAGTTTGCCCAGCGAAGTGCATTCACGTTCGTGGAGCTGACAATGATCCAACAAATCCAACATCACCAGGAGAGCGTTTTGGTTGGATTTACGAAATCAACTATTTGAGGTGCATTCACTGTGACTTGTGTGTTGAGGCTTGCCCAACCGAAGCAATCACCGAAACGAAACTCTTTGAGTTTTCATTCATAAATCGACAAGATGCGATCTACACAAAGAATGAACTTCTTGTTGACAACTCTGGCAAGCCTCAGCAACTGGCTTGGGAAGATTGGCGCGAAGGAGAAGATCAAAACACTTCGGGTTGGATGCGAGCGACTGCTGCTTCTGGTGATGCGAACTTCACAGGTGTCGTGTCATGGAGTGGTGAATTAGGTTATGGCGTGCGTCCAGCAGAAGAAAAGAGCGAATAAATGGAGTTTTTCGTTTTCGTTTGTGCTGCGCTAATGATTCTTGTTGGGGCAGTTGGCGTAATTACCCGAAGTCACCCAGTGCACGCAGCATTGAGTCTTGTTCTGACACTCTTTGGTGTTGCGGTTTTATTTGTTGCCCAAGATGCACATTTTCTTGCAGCAGTACAAGTAATTGTTTATGCCGGGGCAATCGTCGTGCTGTTCTTGTTCGTGATCATGTTGCTGGGTGTTGATCGAGTAGAAAATCTACGAACTGAGCCACTCACATCTCAGCGCCCACTTGCAATAATTGTCAGCCTTGGTTTAATCGGAGTGCTCGTTGCTGCGTTTGTAAGAGGCAGTGACGCTTTGCATGAGCGTGGCGAGGGTATAAATATTCCAGATTTAACGACAGGCACAGATGCAAACACAACACAACTTGCAGAATCTATTTTCTCTCAATATGTCGTGGCATTCGAAGTAACTTCAGTGCTTTTGGTTATCGCAGTTGTCGGAACAGTACTTCTGGCTCGACGAACCAAGACAGTTGTGGCGGAGAACCCTAAGTGATCGCTCTGTCACTAGTTCCTACCGCATCCTGGTATCTAATATTGTCTGCTGTTCTGTTTGGTATCGGCACTTTTGGTGTGTTGGTTCGACGCAACCCATTGGTGATGTTCATGTGCATCGAGCTGATGCTCAATGCTGTCAATCTGAGCTTTGTCACATTGGCGCGACAACTTAATGACATCAATGGTCAGACAATCGTGTTTTTCGTAATGGTTGTTGCCGCCGCCGAAGTTGTAGTTGGTCTTGGCATCATCGTGGCGATTATGCGTAACCGAAGTTCTGTAACTGCCGACGATCTCGCCGTGTTAAAGGGCTAATTGTGCTTGATTTGATTTGGCTGATACCGATATTGCCACTTGCTGGATCAATTATAAATCTTGTTTTCGGTCGCAAATTAGGTGACCCGCGTGCGGGTTGGGTAGCAACAGTTGCAACTGCTTCGTCATTTCTGATCACAGTGCTTGCATATTTCGAGATGTTGGGTCTTGCCTCAGAAGAACGCAGTCACGTTGTCAGCATGTTTTCGTGGATACAAGTTGGTTCGCTACAAGTTGACCTTGCTATTCTTGCTGACCCATTAAGTATTGTCATGGCTCTATTTGTTACTGGCATTTCGACTTTGATTCATCTATATGCGATCGGCTACATGCACGGCGATGCAAAGTTCTCCAAATTCTTTTTGTACTTGAATCTTTTTGTGTTCAGCATGTTGATGCTTGTACTTGGCGAAAACTTGCTTGTCACCTTCTTGGGCTGGGAAGGCGTTGGTGCTTGCAGTTATTTCTTAATTTCGTTTTGGCACACTCGCAACAGTGCTGCAGTTGCCGGCAAAAAAGCTTTCGTAACCAATCGCATCGGCGACTTTGGGGTAATGACCGCGATGTTTCTTGCCTTCAACAGTGTTGGCACACTTTCATACGGAGCGATAAACGAATCTGCGCATAGTGGGGCTCTTGCACCGGTTACGGCAACTGCAATTGGTTTGCTGCTTTTTGTCGGTGCGTGTGGCAAGAGTGCTCAACTTCCGTTATACCTCTGGTTGCCAGATGCGATGGAGGGCCCAACTCCAGTTTCGGCACTAATCCACGCAGCAACCATGGTCACATCTGGTGTGTTTTTGATGACACGAATGAGTCCAATCTTGCATGCGTCTTACGAGTGGGCACCAACAGTGATTGCAGTGGTTGGTGCAGCCACCGCGTTGTATGCGGCGACAGTTGCCGTTGCGCAAAATGACATCAAAAAAGTTCTCGCATACAGCACAGTTTCTCAGTTGGGATATATGTTCTTGGCGGTCGGCTCAGGCGCGTATGTGGCGGCAATTTTTCACATGGTTACTCACGCGTTTTTCAAAGCGCTTTTATTTCTCGGTTCAGGTTCTGTAATTCATGGAATGCATCACGAGCAAGACATGCGGCGCATGGGTGCGTTGCGCAAAGTAATGCCAGTTACAGCGTTCACTTTCATTATTGGTTGGTTGGCAATTGCCGGAGTACCGCCGTTTGCAGGCTTCTGGTCAAAAGATGAAATCTTGCTCTATGTTTATGCCAACAATCGCGGTCTGTATGTCGTTGGATTAATTACTGCTTTGCTAACTGCTTTTTATATGACGCGCCAAGTAATTATGGTGTTCTACGGTCAAGCAAAATGGAATGATCACAGTGCTGAACACGGAGCGCATGGCGACCTAACCCCACATGAGAGCCCCAAGGTTATGTTGGCGCCACTTGTCGTGTTGTCGGTGTTGTCAGTTGTTGGCGGTGCAATGCAGTTGCCGTTTGGTAAAAACTTCAATTTTCTCGAACGCTGGCTTGCGCCGGTAGTCGAAGAATCTGAAGCACACATTCAAGACACTTGGGCATACCAAAATAAATATTTGCTATTAGTCGTGGCGATTGTGATTGCTGCTGCTGGTATTGCTGCATCAATTGCTGTTTATTCGAAATCGTTGTTTAAAGTCGTTGAACCGAAAGTTCTTGAGCAGGCTTGGTATTACGACAACGCAGCAAGCCGAGTTGTCGCTGGTCCTGGGGCGGCAACTTTCAATTTCATCGCTTGGGTAGACGCAAACATTGTGGACGGCATTGTCAATGGAGTTGGCGAATTAATTCGCAGCATTGCTGGGTCGTTGCGTCGGGTGCAAAGTGGTTTCGTACGCGCATACGCGTTATTGATTAGCCTCGGCGCACTCGTTGTATTGGCTTGGTTCTTGTTGCGAGGGATAATGCTGTGATTGCATCAACTCAAGAAGTCTTGAATTTTCCAATTCTCACGATGCTTGTGATATTGCCACTGGTCGGATCAATAGTTGTGGCATTGCTCGGTAGTTCTCGTCCAGAATGGATGAAACTTAGTGCGCTCATTTCGAGTGTCACGACTGGCGCATTGTCCCTGTGGTTACTTACTGCTTTTAAATCTGGCGAGGCTGGTTTTCAATTTGTTTCACAACACGCATGGATCAGCCAATGGGGAATCTCATGGCATCTCGGAGTAGATGGCATCTCGCTGTTCTTGATCGTGCTCACTGGGATCTTGTTTCCATTAGTAATTGTTGGTATTGACCCGCATCACAATGAGACTTCTTATTTTGCTTGGATGTTGTTATTGCAAGCCGGGGTAATGGGCTCATTTCTGTCACTTGACTTGTTTCTGTTTTTTGTGATGTTTGAAATTGTTTTAGTACCGATGTATTTTTTGATTGGCGGTTGGGGTTACGACCAACGTGTCTACGCGGCAACGAAGTTCTTTTTGTACACGATGGCTGGTTCGGCGTTTATGCTCGTCGGAATAATTGCGACGGTCACTCTTGCCCGTCGTGACCTTGGAATGGTGACATTTGATCTTGTCAAGATCGCTGAAGGCGCAAAGTTCTCAACAAATGCAGCCCGATGGCTGTTTGTCTCGTTTGCGATTGCTTTTGCAGTCAAAGTTCCACTGTTTCCATTTCACACTTGGTTGCCTGATGCACATACGCAAGCGCCGACCGGTGGTTCAGTGATTCTTGCTGGTGTGCTTCTTAAAATGGGAACTTACGGATTCTTGCGTTTTGGTGTTTATTTGTTTCCACAGGCCGCAATGTGGGCGAGACCAGCAATATTCACTCTTGCAGTGATCGGAATAATCTATGGCGCGATCGCAGCAACAATGCAACGCGATCTAAAACGACTCGTTGCTTATTCTTCTGTGGCCCACCTCGGGTTTATTGTGCTCGGAACATTTGCGTTGACTTCACAGGCTGCTACTGGTGCCGTAATTCAAATGGTCAATCATGGAGTTTCAACTGGCGCATTGTTCTTGCTTGTCGGCATGATCTACGAGCGTCGCCACACTCGCGAGATAGCCGAATTGCGTGGCATTCAACATGTCGCACCGATATTCGCTGGTGTATTCACAATCGTGATGCTTTCTTCGGTCGGTCTGCCTGGTCTGAATGGTTTTGTTGGTGAGTTTTTGATCTTGATCGGGTCATTTGGTCCTGCACGATGGTGGACAGTGGTCGCCACAGTCGGGGTTGTTCTTGCAGCGTTGTATTTGTTGTGGGCTTATCAGCGTGTATTTCACGGCGAGCCAGATGAAGCCAATTCGACTTTTAAAGAAATTACATTTCGTGAGGGCTTGCTGATGTCGGTTTTCGTCGCGATCATCGTCGTATCTGGCATTTATCCAAAGCCGATGCTTGATCGAATCGAACCGAGTGTGGCTGCATTGATTAAACATGTAGAGGGACAAACAAAGTGAACGATCAAATCGCAGAATTCGCCGGCCCGGCTATTGACTGGTTCTCGGTCTCGCCGTTAGTCGTGTTGCTTGCTGGCGCACTCTTGCTACTGCTAGTTGGCTCGTTAACTCCTGCGTGGCGCCGTGGTTGGTATGGATTTTCCAGTGCCGTAACTGCTGGGGTAGCAATTGTGTTGTCAGTTATTTTGTGGCGCGATATTGCAACCTCGGGGCCAAAACTTCTTGTGGGTGGCACCCTCGCGCTCGACAAGTTTGCGTTGCTTGCGACGATTGCGATTTGTTCAGCAGTTTTGCTGGTCAGTCTCGTTACTAGTGATTATCTTGCCGGTGAAAACTCTGACATGCCCGAGATTTACGCGCTTTATCTAACCGCAGCAATCGGTGGCATCGTGATGGTTGCCGCAAATGATCTAGTTGTTTTATTTCTTGGTTTAGAAACTCTTAGTCTGTCGCTTTATTTATTGGCAGCAAGCAATCGCAAACGCGCAGAAAGTCAAGAAGCCGGATTGAAATATTTTATTCTCGGTGGTTTTGCATCGGCTTTCTTTTTGTATGGCGTTGCACTTACTTATGGAACAACCGGTTCGACTCGTTTAATTGATATAAATGGGGCTCTGAATTCATATATTACGGTTCCGCGCAACGACACATTGCTGCTTGTCGGCGTTGGCTTAATGCTCGTAGGTTTTGGTTTCAAAGTTTCACTTGTGCCATTTCAAGCATGGACCCCTGACGTGTATCAAGGTTCTCCAACACCAGTCACAGCGTTTATGGCATCAGCCGGAAAGGTCGCCGCACTCGTTGCACTTGTACGAGTTTTCGTTACTGCGTTTCCATCACGCGCCGACGATTGGGGACCTGCAGTTTTTGTGTTGTCTGCCTTAACTCTTGTGGTTGGTTCAGTCGTGGCTGTGGTGCAAACAGATGTCAAGAGAATGCTTGCGTATTCTTCAATTAGTCATGCTGGTTTTATTCTTGTCGGATTAGAGGCATCGTCACATCGCTCGTCAGTAGATGTTGGTGATGGATTAGTCGCAATCGGCGTTTATGTTGTGTTGTACGCAGCTTTAGTGGTTGGCACATTTAGCATCGTCACAGTTGTCGCTCGAAACACAAGTGATGGTGTTACATCGCTGGATGCTTTCAAAGGATTAGGAAAGAACAATCCAGTTCTTGCTCTGGCGATGACGGTTCTATTGTTGGCTCAAGCAGGTGTGCCACTGACGAGTGGGTTCATCGCCAAGTTTGGTGTGATTCAGGCAGCAGTCAGTGTCGGCAGTTACAAACTTGCAGTGATTGCAATGATTTGCGCTGTGATTGCTGCATTTGTCTATTTGCGAATCATGGTCAGCATGTGGTTGAGCGACTCAACAATCTCCGAGCCAGT
>Ga0208942_1000678_pt1 | contig 13113 bp, 9 predicted proteins | sample GreLakmeSU08MSRF_FD_187704 | JGI IMG/M metagenome (GOLD analysis project Ga0208942, IMG submission 187704) | Freshwater lentic microbial communities from great Laurentian Lakes, MI, USA - Great Lakes metaG SU08MSRF (SPAdes) | ecosystem: Environmental > Aquatic > Freshwater > Lake | place: Great...
TGATTCGTTCCCCAAAGAGAATAAAAGCTTGAATCGCTGTTGATGGTGGAACTAAGTAATACAAACTAGCAACTGAGCTAGCACTATCAGTTCGCAGCATATAAAAGAGCAGGAATATCGAACCAATCGATAGAGCCAGCACGATCCAAGAGAGCGCCAAAATAAATCTTAGATTAACAACCACCGTTGTATCTTCAAAAACTATGGCGAGAATGAAGAAAACAATGGTTGCCGCTGCGTACTGCACCGCCGTTCCAGATAAAAAAGATATTGCGTTACCAGTACGTTTTTGCAATAAATAACCCACCGTAGTCCCCAGCAGGGCGAGAAAGCATGAAAGTAACCCAAGCGCAGAATAATTTGTAGAATAGTCACCTTGCAGAATTTTTGGCAGTAACAAAAGCGCCACACCAACTAACCCTAAGAATAAGCCAAGCAATTGCACTATCCGCAATTTCTCACGAAACATTGGGACTGCTATCAAAGAGACAAAGACTGGTTGCAAACTAACAATCACTGCTGTGATTCCTGCCGATACTCCTAAATGCACAGCATAAAAAACGCCTGCAATATAAAGTACGTGCAAAAAGATACTAACTAATATCGATTCTTTGATTTGCGACCTAGACATCCGCAACGATTCTTTTGCTAATTTAGCTAAAACTACTAAAACAACGGTAGCCGCGAAATACCTGATAGTTAAAAAAGTAAACGGAGATGCGTACGGGAGAATATATTTAGCACCGATAAAACCCGTGCTCCAAAGCAGCACGAAAATCGCCGGAGCGAACCGCTTAACTAAGAGCATTTCTTAACTTTCTGGAAAATGACAAGCCACCATCGATTTACCAACTTGAATCAGCGGCGGCTTCGTTTCACAAATTTCTTGAGCTTTCCAGCATCTCGTTCTAAACCGGCATCCAGTTGGTGGATTTATCGGATTAGGAATATCTCCGGATAACCGAATTCGTTCCCGCGCGCCTAGCGCATCTGGATCCGCGCTTGGTACCGCTGACATCAGAGCTTTTGTATATGGATGCTTAGGCGAGGCATAAAGCGATACCTGATCGGAAACTTCCACGATATTGCCGGCATACATAACTGCTACCCGTTGCGCGAAATGTTTAACTACCGCAAGGTCATGCGCAATAAAAATAAAGGAAAGGTTGAAATCAGATTGCAAGCTCTGTAATAGATTCAAAATCTGGGCTTGAATAGAGACATCGAGAGCGCTGACCGGTTCATCCGCAATAATCAATTTCGGCTTCAAGGCGAGAGCACGCGCGATCCCAATTCGTTGCCGTTGGCCGCCCGAAAACTCGTGCGGATAACGGTTGTAATGCTCCGGATTCAATCCGACGATTTCCAGAAGTTCTTGCACTTGTTTTTTTACATCAACGCCTGGATTTACCCCGTGAATTTTAAGTGGTGTCGCAATGATTGTGCCAACAGTATGCCGTGGATTTAGCGACGCATACGGATCTTGAAAAATCATTTGAATTTGCGGTCGGAGTTCTTTGAATTCACTTGCCTTCATCTTCGAGATTTCTCGGCCTTCAAATTCAATAGATCCTGAAGTGGAGGGTATTAATTTTGTAATTAATCTTCCGGTCGTAGATTTTCCGCAACCAGATTCTCCAACTAGCCCAAGAGTTTCACCAACATTTAGTTCGAAAGAAACGTTATCTACCGCGTGCACAAATTCCCGCTTGCCAAAAATCTTGTTGTTTTTACTAGGGAAATGCTTAGTGAGATCAGTTACTTTTAATAGCGGCGTCATAATTTTAGCGCAATCTCACTCTTAAAAATCGCTACCCGTTCAGTTTCAGATATATGACAGCTGACTAAATGACTGCTATTAGATTTAACTCCGGCAAGTTCGGGGATCACAGATTCACAGTCGACCTTTGCGCGATCCTTATAGCTGCACCTTGGGCTAAAAGAGCAACCACTTGGCAAATTAATCAAACTTGGCGGGGTTCCCGGAATCGCCAGAAGTTCTGCATTGGCAGCTCCGGTTAATTTAGGTATTGAAGTGAGTAAGCCCCAGGCGTATGGATGTTCTGGAGTTTTAAGCAATTGACGCACAGTTCCACGTTCAATCGCTCTGCCGGCGTACATTAAAAGCACATCGTCAGCAATTTCGGCAACCACGCCTAAGTCGTGTGTAATCATCAATATCGAGGAACCGAATTCGCGTTGCAAATCGCGTAATAAATCTAAAATTTGTGCTTGTACAGTGACATCTAGCGCAGTGGTTGGTTCGTCAGCGATAAGTAGTTTGGGATTACAAGAAAGTGACATCGCGATCATTACCCGCTGGCGCATTCCGCCTGAAAACTGATGCGGGAAATCTTCCATGCGTTGCGTTGGATTGGGAATTCCAACTCGTCCTAACATGTCGACGGCCACTTGCTTAGCAACCTTTTTGGAAACTTTATTATGAACTTGATATGCCTCCGCAATTTGATCACCAACTTTGAAGAACGGATGCAAAGCCGCTAATGAATCTTGGAAAATCATCGCCATTGATTTGCCGCGTAATTTGTTCACTTCAGCTTCGGTTACTTTGTTTACATCTACGCCATCGATAAGAATCTCACCGGAAACTGCGGCGCGACTTCCTTTATGCAATCCCATAATGGCAAGGCTGGTTACTGACTTTCCCGAACCCGATTCGCCCACAATTCCAAGCGTTTTGCCGGCTTCGATTTCAAAGGAAACGCCATCCACTGCTTTAACTAAACCATCATCGGTTTGGAAATGAACTTTCAAATCTTTAACTTGTAAAATTGCGGTCATGCGAGCCGAACCTTTGGATCTAAAATCATGTAAACCAAATCAACCACGATGTTGGCAATCACAATAAATACAGCGGCTACTATTACTGTTCCAACAATTACTGGCAAATCAACATTGCTAACCGCCTCAGTTGCTAATTTACCTAAACCGGGAATATTAAAAACATATTCAGTGATAACTGCACCGCCTAAAAGTGCGCCTAAATCCAACCCGAATACTGTAATGATGGGAGTAATGGCAGCCCGCAAAACGTGTTTGAAATTGACTCTGCGGCTAGATAGTCCTTTAGCGCGCGCAGTCCGAATGTAATCTTCGCTCATAACTTCGATCATGCCAGCACGAGTAAGTCGTGCGTAAATTGCTGAAAGAAGAAATCCTAAAGTTATCCAGGGTAAAATCATTCCCTGTGCCCATTCCATTGGGTAGTCATTAGGTGAGACGTAGCCAGGTGAAGACAGCCAACCCAACTTATCAACCAAAATAAATTGCAGAACTAAACCAACAAAATATATTTGTAGTGATGCGCCAGCCAGCGCCGTGCCTTGTGAAAATTTATCTATCCAAGTAGCCCGTCGTAGCGCTGAGACGATTCCACTTGATAGGCCAATAAGTAGCCAAAGGATTGATGCACCAAATGCAATTGATAAAGTCGCCGGTGCACGATCTTTCAATAAAAACGTAACCGGTTGATCAGTTTGATATGAGTAACCAAGACAAGGTGCCGCGCAATCAAGTTGTGCTTCGCTACCAGCTAAATAGGTGCGACCTGAAACTATTCCTTTAACAAATCTAAAATACTGCTCTGGAAGTGGAATATCGAGTTCTAATGCATGTCGGATTTCAGCCATCAACTCGGGGGTGCAACTCTTGCCACAAGCTAGCCGAGCTGGGTCCGCCGGCAAGACAAAGAAAAGACCAAAGACAAAAATGCTGACAAAAACCATCACAGTTGCGCCACCGATTAGTCGGCGAACTAGATAAGTCAGCATTTTTTCTCCCTAACAAAGAGTTACCCGATACCTATTTAGATATCGGGTAACTCAATTGTTTACTTAATTTATTACTTTCGAACGAATGCAGCTAGTGGGCTGAGCGTTCCATAGCCACCATCTGCTTGAACGCCACCAAGTTTAGAACCAGTCATAAAGGTTGATGCTTCGATGTACATAGGTACAATTCCCGCAAAATCAACAATTATTTTCTGTTCTAAATCACCTAGCGCTTTATCGGATTTCAGAGCATCAGTAATCATGTCCGCTTTTTCGAAGAGCGACTGCATTGATGGTTCATTCTGACGCGAGTAGTTAGAGTGTGAATCTGTTGGAGACATAGTGCGACCATCTAGCAACGCCGGAACAATTCCAGATGCTGCAGCCCAGTCAAATCCCCAAGAAGTTTGAATCACATCAGGTTGCACAACGCCAACATCGCGTTGTCCGATTCTGGTGTAGTAACCAGCGCGATCAAGTTTCATCATCGTGACTTTAAATCCAGCTGCTAGTAACGCTTGTTGCACTGCAGCTGCGCGAGCAGGCTCTGTACCTTTATCGCGATAAGCCAAGATTAGATCCTTCTTTGCGTTTGGTGATTTAGCAAGCAGCGCCTTTGCGGCATCTGTCTGGCCTTCTGGACTCTTATGGACATCTCGGCCGCAAACATTGAAATTACGATAGGCATTTTTCAATGAAGTTGGAATCAATGAGTTGCTGTATGCACCCGCATAAGTTCCACCAGCTGCTAGTAATACAGTCTCTAAATTAACAGCACATTGAATTGCTTTACGTACGTTTACATCTTTGACCGTATCCATGTTGATCGCTAAATAACGAGCATATGGCGAGTCAAATGCATAAAGTCGATCCTTGAAGATCGGGCTATAGGTCATTGCTTCCGCAAGGTTTGTCACCATTTGGGTATCAAGTGACATTGCTCGCTTGGCTTCGCCGCTATCGGAGAAGAGCATGTTCTCTAGAGCGTTCTGTTCGTATCCGAACTTGACCACAATCTTATCTGGGTAATTCCAGCGAAGCGGATCACTCTTTGGATCCCAATTTTTATTGCGGATCAAAGTCATGTTCTTGCCACGATTATAAGATTCGATTTTATATGGACCAGAAGATACTGGGCGCAAATCGTAATTTTGCTTTGTATCTTTGGCTTTCGGCACTGGTGAGAACGAACCGAAAGTTGTTACATATGCAAAATATGGAACTGCATACGCTAACTTGTAAGTAATTGCGTCGCCTTTAGGCGAGCAAGTAATGGAAGTTAGATCTCCAGTTGGATCGGTATAAGGGCCTTTGAACCCAGTTTCATTTTGCAAGAAATCTTTAGCGTAAGTTGTGCCGCCATCAAGGATGTCGTCGTTGTATGAACGCATAGTTCCGTATTTAAGATCTTGACAAGTAATTTTGGAACCATCTTCATACTTCAAATTTGCGCGAAGTTTAAAGGTCCAAGTTTTACCGTTATCTTTTGTGGTTCCTAAATCTGCTGCAACATCTGGCACTAATTCAGTTTTACCGTTAATAGTGCGGTATTGCGTAAGGGTGCGGATGAAGAAGCGATAGAAATCTAAAGTTCCGCCAACATAGTTACGAGCTGGATCAATATGCTCGAAATCTCCCTGGTTCAGAATAGTTAGAGTTCCGCCGGTTACCGCACCTTTAACAGCTGGTGCTGGCCCACTCCAAGACGCTGGCGTCGCCGCTTGCGCAATTGGTGCCATTGACATCGCGGTTGCTCCTAAAGCTAGCGCACCTACCGATGCTAAGAATTTATTTCTTAGGCTCATACTTTGCCTTCTCTCGAGTTGTATTTATCCATGGGTTTTTTATAACTCCCGATAATGGTTAGCATCATCGGGAACTCTTTGGGTCTAGGGCATCTCTTACGCTATCCCCTAATAGATTGAATGCAAGCACCAAAATGAAGAGCGCAAATCCCGGGATAAAGGTGTACATCGGATCCACCCGATAGAACGGAACTGAGGCTAAAAGCATCGCGCCCCAGTCGGAAGTTGGTTCGATAACTCCTGCGCCAAGAAAGGTTAACGCCGCCTCTGTTGTAATAAAAGTAGGAATGTTTAGCGCTACTGTTACCAGAATTGGCGCCCATAGATTTGGCAGAATCTCTCTAAATACCAAATGCCATCTACTCGCACCAAGTGCGCGAGCTGCTTCGATAAATTCGCGCTCCCGAAGTGAAATTACTTGGCCACGGACAATTCTTGCAATGTATGGCCAGCCAAATGTTGAGATAACAAAAATCATCACCGGAATTCGAACACCATTCCCATCCGGTAATCCGGCTCTAGTTAACACACTCTCAAGAACCGGGGTTATAGCTAACGCAAACAAGATCGATGGAAAGGCCAGAATGATCTCCATCAAACGCGAAAGTACTTGATCTACTTTGCCACCAAAGAAACCAGACATTAATCCGATGCTCACACCGATAACAGTGGCAATTACCGTTGCAATTAGCGCGATCGAGAGTGATGTTCGCGCACCGAATACAAAGCGTAGAAAAATATCGCGACCAGTTCGTGGTTCAACGCCAAACCAATGTTGCGTTGAAATTCCACCAAATGAACCAATTGGCATCGCACCCCTATCTGCATCAAGAGTTTCAGGATGGAATGCATCCGGGGTCGTATGTAATATCCGTGGAAAAATCGGTGCGATTACCCCAATAAATAAAAATATAAAAACAAAAAAACTTGAGACCCAGGCAGTGCGATCGGATTTTAAATGTGACCAAGCAATCGCGGCTGGTGATCGCCCTGTGATCGGGGCCGCTTCAATCAGTTTCAAAGCTCGGATCACACTCGCCTTCTCATAAATCGACACAAATCTGATTGGGATTGTAACTGGCTAGCCATCCAAAATAAAGAACCTTCTATACTCGAGCAATGTTCAAATGGCGCAATCGAGAATTAATAGTTCTAATCCTCATCGCTGGTTGTATTAGAGCGCCACTAACCAGCCTATCGCCCCAGATAAATCAGATTAGGGAAGATCTCGGCATCTCCGTCTCGCTTTTTGGTTTTCTCACATCCATCCCAGTAATCTGCTTTGCAATAGCTGCACCGTTACCTTATACAAAATTATTTCGCCGAATTTCAAATGAGCTGCTGATTGTTCTTTCGCTCTTTATTTTAGGTTTTGCAACAATTTCTCGTTCGATTGGTAATTCCACCAATGTTTTCATAGCGACCATAATTCTAGGAATCGCCATTGCAATCTTAAATGTGGTGACCCCCGCGATAGTCCGTCGTGACTACCCCACAAAAATTACGGTAATCATGCCGATTTATTCTGCAACGTTAGCGTTAGTGGCTTCTGCAGCGGCGGGTTTTTCAATTCCGATTTCTCGGTTCTTCCATGACAGCTGGCGAATCGGAATCGGAATCTGGGCGTTGCTACCTTTAATTACTGGTTTACTTTGGATTCCAGTTTTACGGAAAGCTAAGAAGAAAACATTCGAAGATGTTAATTACTGGGGCACGTTATTACGAAGTAAATCAGCTTGGATGGTAACTCTTTACATGGGACTGCAATCAACACTTTTCTATGCACAGATTGCTTGGCTGCCAAAGATGTTAATGGATCAAGGTTACAGTGAAGTTAGAGCTGGAGCTTTACTTGGTTTCACTACTTTCTCAGGATTTATTTTTACTTTTGCGCTACCTCTTTTATTTGGTAGAGGTGCAAATCAAAAGAATTCAATATTACTAACGGCAATTCCTGGAATTTTTGGCTTCGCAGGATTGCAATATTTGAATACGGGATGGACGATTCCATCGCTCGTTCTGGTTAGCGCTACCCATGCAGCGCTTCCAGTAGCACTTGGGTTAATTGCGATGAAATCGCCGACTCCGGAACAGACTGGCCATTTATCGGCAATGGCGCAAGGAATCGGATATGGATTAACCGCAATTTTCCCAGTTGGATTTGGCTTGCTTTACCAAGCTACAAATAGTTGGAGCATCGTAATTAATATTTTAATTGGGATTTGTGTAATTCAAGCGGTAATCGGCTTGCGAGCCAATCGATAATTGATGGCTCTTGGTGTAATTTAATTTTATGTTAATTCGCGATGCCGTTCCTAGTGATGCCCAATCAATTTTGGATTTAATTCATGAACTGGCAGTTTATGAAAAAGCGCCAGATGAAGTTGTTGCCACAATCGAAGATATTCGTGGCTCGCTTTTTAGCGCCAACCCAATCGCGTTCTGTAAAATTGCCGAGATCAATGGAGAAATTGCTGGGTTTGCTATTTGGTTTCTCAATTATTCAACTTGGTTAGGCCAGCCTGGTATTTATCTTGAGGATCTCTTCGTAAAGCCAGAATTTAGAGGTAGCGGTATTGGCCAAGGCCTAATGAAAACTTTGGCTGAAATTTGTGTAACTCGAGGATACGAACGTTTTCAATGGTGGGTACTTGATTGGAATGAACCGGCCATCAATTTCTACAAATCCATCGGTGCTACCCCAATGGATGAATGGACCGTTTTTAGATTAAGCGGTGACGCTCTACGTAATTTCGCGAAGCAACCAAATAAGTGAGAGAGTTTGCAACATGAACACTGCATCCCCGATCACGATTTCCGCGGCAGAAGTTGAATCGGCTTGCTCACTTAGCGAAGTTGTCGAATCACAGCGTAAAGCGTTCGCTGGTTTGATTTCTGGAACTTCAGTAATGGGTCCAAGGGCGGTTATTACAAATGGCGAGAACGCACAATTTTCCTACATCGCCAGAGCTTCTAGCACTGCTCCCACGATTGTTAAGTTTGGCAGCGTAACTGGTTCCAACAGCGCCAAAGGACTACCAGTTGTGCAGGCATACATTGCAGTTATGGATTCTGAAACTGGTTCTTTAACTTATTTTGTGGATGGTGAAAGCGTTACCCGAATCCGAACTACTGCAGCCAGCATGGTTGCAGCGCAAGAATTAGCAAACAAACCCAATTACATAACAGTTATCGGTAGCGCTCCACAAGCAATTGCCCATGCCAAAGCAGCCCTAGAACTTTTCAAACCAACAAAATTGACGATCGTCGTTAGAAGTTCAGATAAAGGTAAATCCGTTAAGGCAGAATTTGCGGATAATCTGCCAGTTGAGATATCGCAAGATGTTGAGTCAGCAGTTGCAACCGCAGATTTAATTTTTACCTGCACAAATTCAATGACCCCGCTCTTTAAAGGAAAACTTAAATCAGGAACTACTTGTATTGCAATCGGATCTTTTGCGCCGAATCGAGAAGAAATAGCAACTGAAGTGGTAGTAGCTGCAGATAAAGTTTTTGCGGACGATTCCGCAACAACTCAACTCCAATGTGGATCAATAATTCCAGCGCTAAAATCGCAGGCGCGAAAATGGGCCCAAGTAGTTTCGATTGGCGAAGTTATTAATAGAAGTGTTAATGGGCGTGAAAACCCCGCCGAAGTTATCTGCTATTTCAGCGTTGGTCTTGGGATACAGGATGCCGCCTTTGTAGAATTGCTAATGCAGAAAAGAAGTGGAAAATGAAAGGTTTGAATCCGGAAGCAATTCTTAAAGATCATTTCGGACTCACTGGTGAAATATCCCAGCTCCCGGGTGAGCGCGACTTAAATTTCAAAGTGGTAACAGATCAGGTCTATGTTTTGAAATTGTACGAAGCCGGAAATCGCGATTGGCTTGAACTCCAAGATTTTGCACTTCGGATGCTAGAAATTGCTGGGATCCCGACTCCGATTCAATCTACCCAAGGCCATTTCTTAGTTGATCTTCCTAATGGCTGTACCGCACGGTTATTGCAATGGGTGGATGGCGAACCTTGGGCTAAGAGCGAAACTGATTCCAATCTGTTGCAGACGCTTGGCGCCAAAATTGCCTCAGTTGATAAGAAGCTCGCCACAATTACGATAAATGAGAAAAACGCCACAGTTCTTAATCGGAAATTCATTTGGAATTTATTACAGGCAGGCTCGCTTATTTCGGAAACTAATCTAATTAAAGATTCGGTTTTGCAATCAGCAGTAACTAACGTTCTACAGAATTTTAAAGATAATGTAATACCTAAACTGCGCGCGCTACCTACTCAGGTAATTCATAACGATGGTAATGATTACAACATTCTCGTAGATGGCAATCGATTGGGATTGATTGATTTCGGTGACATCGTTATCGCCCCAAAGATTGTTGGCTTGGCTGTATGCGCGGCTTATATGGTTTTGGAAAAGGATGAACCGATCAAAGAAATTCTTCCCTTAATCCGTGGTTACCACATGGTCGCTCCCCTTACCTCGGCAGAATTAGAAATACTTTTCGATTTAATCCAAGTTCGATTAGCTATGAGCGTGGTAAATGCAGCCATTCAAAGCAAATCAGCACCAGCAAACGAATACTTATTAATAAGTCAAGGCGTAGTGCCTAATGCGCTTATAAAATTAGCTAAGACTGATCGCAATCACTCACATTTCCGACTCCGAGATGCGTGCGGATATGAAGGAAATCCAAACTCCCGCGCGATTCGCCAATATTTGGAGACAATTGCGAAACCTAGCGATGTCGTTTGCAAGCCATTTGCTTCTGCAAAGAAATATTTCTTCAACTGGTCCATTGATAACCCAGCCTTACCTCGAACCGAAGCTGAACTAAACGCTTTGATGGCGCAAGTGGATGCCCAAGTTTCAATCGGCTATTACTGCGAAGAACGCAATGTTTATCAAGGCGAAGCATTCAATATAAAGAGCCCAAGTGCCCGTACTTTCCACCTCGGCGTAGATTTAGGGATGCCAGCAGGTTCCGCAGTTTATGCACCACTAGATGGTGAAGTTTACGCTTTCAACGATAACAACACTTATTTAGATTACGGCCCAGTCATTATGTTGCAACATTTAACTGATACCGGAATTCCATTTTGGACTTTATACGGTCATTTATCTCGTACATCACTGCTTCCGCTAACTGTTGGCATGAAAATTAAAGCGGGCGATCAAATCGCAACTATGGGTGTGGAAGCAGAGAATGTTGGTTGGCCACCACATACCCATTTCCAATTACTTACTGATCTCTGCGGAATGGGATTAGATGTGCACGGAGTTGCACCGCGCGATGAAGTTTCGCTTTGGCGGAGCATCTCCCCCAACCCGAATCTAATTCTGCGGATTAAGGAAGGCGCAGACGCTCACGGCAAGGTTGCGCCAGAAGTGATTAGAAATCAGCGAGACACTGTGCTTTCACAAAACCTTAGTTTAAATTTTAGAGCTCCGCTGCAAATCGTTAAAGGTGAAGGCGCTTACCTCTTCGATCAATCCGGTAAAAAATACTTAGATTTAGTTAATAACGTCGCCCACGTTGGCCATGGTCATCCCCGTGTTGTAGCAGCTGGAGCTAGCCAGATGGCAACTTTAAATACCAACACCCGATATTTGCACCAGAACATTGTTGAATACGGCCGCGCACTAACTAGCACACTCCCCGATCCATTAAGTGTGATCTTTTTTGTAAATAGTGGAAGTGAAGCTAACGATTTAGCCATCCGACTAGCACACGCATACACAAAACGAAAAGGCATGATTGCTTTGAAGCATGGCTACCACGGCCATACCCAGAGTGTGGTTGAAATTAGTCCTTACAAATTCTTGGGCAAAGGTGGCGCTGGCACGCCGGCTCATGTTGGCGTCGCAGAACTACCCGACCCGTTCCGCGGGCAATATCGCGGCGCTGGAGCTGGTGCTAAATATGCTGCTGATTTTGCAAATGTAATTTCTAATTTGAAAGAACCACTTGCTGCTTTTTTCTGTGAGGGAATTGTTAGCACTGGTGGCCAAATCCGATTAGCTGAAGGGTTTTTAACTAGCGCTTTCGCACAGGTTCGCGCAGCCGGTGGAATCTGCATTAGTGATGAAGTTCAAATTGGTTTAGGTCGAGTAGGTGAAAAATTTTGGGGCTTTGAACTACATGGCGTGGTTCCAGATATCGTCACAATGGGCAAACCGCTAGGAAATGGTCACCCACTAGCTGCTGTGGTTACGACACCTGAAATCGCGGCCGCTTTTCATAACGGTATGGAATATTTCAATACTTTCGGCGGCAATCCGGTAAGCGCTGCCATCGGTCAAGCAGTTTTAGATGTTGTACAAGATGAAAATCTGCAAGCAAACGCGATTGAGATAGGTAGTTATCTTTCAAATGGCGTAAAAGAACTTAGCAAATCTCATCCGATAATCGGCGATGTGCGCGGCTCCGGGCTATTCATTGGCGTTGAGTTAATGCGCGATGAAAATACGCCAGCAACTGCAGAGATGGCTGATCTAATTGAATACGCAAAAGATGCTGGAGTTTTTCTATCATGCGATGGTCCAGATAATAATATATTGAAAATTAAACCGCCAATGATTATCACCAAAACTGACGTTGATCTATTTTTGAACGTTTTCGATGCTGGCGTTAAAGCAATAACTAAGTAACTACTCGCTCCATCTTGGGCTAGTGCTTTTTGGTGGATATAGCGTTTCCTTGATAAGAATGATTCCTGGAGTATCTTGTTGAAGTGCGTCACCAAGTTTTTCAATTGTACTTTCAGTAAAAGCCAAGCCGAATGAAGCCGCTAACAATTCCCAATTAGGGGAGAACAAATCAACGCCCCGTTCTGGATGGGCCGCTACTTGTTGGTCATATCGGAGCATCCCGTATCCACCATCATCAACAATTAGCAAGGTATATGGCAACTTCTCTTGCACAATTGTTGCTAACTCACCGAGTGCAAATGCAACTCCACCATCTCCGCAGACTGCAAGAGTTTTAATGCCAGATGCCGCAGGACCAATGGCAGCTGGTAATCCGAAACCGAGGGTGCCCCAACCAACTGGATAAGAAAGTCTTCTAGGACGCGGTTGTTTTGCATAAACGCCGGTCCAATAACCAACTACCGCCATATCGCAGACAATTGCACCATCCTTCGGCCAATTATTTTCAATCGCCGCCACTAGCGCGATACCTCTTGCGCTTTTTTCTTCAGTTATTAACCGAGATCTAACTTTTTGATTTAACGCAGAAACATCTGCCCACTTACTCAGCGCTTTCAATTGGCCAAGTTGAGTTAGCGCGGAACTTAGATTCGCGGTTTGAATTACTACTTGCGCAGATACGTTGCGTAACACAACGGTTGGATCGGCATCAATTACAACTATCGATTTAGGGAAAGGAATATTCCAATTTTTAGTGTTCATGCCATCTAATTGACTTGCAATCACAATTAACGAATCGCATTCAGCCATTAAATTTGAAATTTCAGGTTCATGAATTGGGGCTTGTAAA
>Ga0208942_1000687_pt1 | contig 13067 bp, 22 predicted proteins | sample GreLakmeSU08MSRF_FD_187704 | JGI IMG/M metagenome (GOLD analysis project Ga0208942, IMG submission 187704) | Freshwater lentic microbial communities from great Laurentian Lakes, MI, USA - Great Lakes metaG SU08MSRF (SPAdes) | ecosystem: Environmental > Aquatic > Freshwater > Lake | place: Great...
GCGCAGCGAGGCGACCATCGCAACACTCCACCCGCAGGTGCAGCAGCCATTCCGCGACCTGCTACGCGCCATCAACGCCGCAGTCGCGCCGGTAGTGGGCAGGTGGATCTCCGGCTACCGTGGCGAGGCCGAGCAAAACGCGCTCTACGCCAAGGGCCGCACGGCACCGGGGCCGCGTGTCACGTCCGCGCGCTGGCCTACATCGTCGCACAACGGCGGTGGCGGGAAAGTCGGCTTCGCTTGCGACATCGGCTTTTTCTCCGCAGGCGGCACCTACCTGGACGAGGGGCCGCAATACGACGTCGCCGGGCAGCTCGCGCGCGCCGCTGGCTTCAACTGGGGAGCGGACTTCGGAGACAGGCCGCACATTTGCCTGCGACCGCCAAGCCTGCGCGAAATGGGCGAAACGGCTTTCATCAACGCGCTCATCTACCGCGTGAACAACGGCCTCGCCGTCTGGCCGTGAGCCTCGCCATCGGCATCGCCGCCGTGTGCATCCTCGCTGGCCTCGTCGTGATTTGCGCGCGACGCTAAACTCGGAGCGGACGATACACGCGGCAAGTTTAGTGTCCGTGCATAAATGCTGATGAAAAAGGCTTTCCGTTCGGGACAGAAAGCCCCCGTTGCCGAGAGCTTCTGAATGCTGAAAAAGGAATCCATCCGGTATCAGGTTCAGCGCAGACAATCGGGCGGCAGTAATCCAACGACATGCCCTGCCCTTATCGCGGGCGGTCTGCGCAGCTTGTCTTGCCTGAGCACGGGCCGGGCATTGTTCGGATGATGTTCGCTGAATCCATGACTGCGTCGCGAGAGTAAGGTTTTCCGTTTAAGTTGGATTTGCCCTTCGGTTGGGACTCCCGTTGTGCTTTCTCGCGCTTCGCTCCATTCTTTTTTGGACGGAGTCGCAAACCCCTAGCGGAGCTATCGGCCAGCACAGGCGCGCAGCCATGAATTCAAAGAACATCAACCCCGGCGCGTGTCTTTGAAACCCTCGCCGGAACTGCTTCGCTGCCGAGCCGGAGCAATACCGGATGAGCAGCGGGACGGTTCGCTGCCAGTCAAGCTCGTTGCCGCTGCCGAAGCATCGGGGCAAAGAAAAACCCGCAGGCGCGGCAACGCACTGCGGGCTTCCCTGTGGAAAGTTTTGCATCGCATTGCCGTGCGAACGCGAGCAGTAAAAGCCAAGCGCGGGCACTTGGCAAGCGAAATTATTCCGGCGCGTGCCCTGCGATGCGCCGCTCCTGCGAAGACACGGGCCGCACAGCGCGCGAGCAGGTGCGGCACTTCTTCGCCCGCTTGTCAGGCACGCCCGTCGCGCCGTGCGCTGCGTATCCGCAGGGCACCACGTGCATCGGGCCGCTCATCCCCGTCACGACGTGCGTCTTTTCTCCCGCCCTAAATCGTAGCCAATTCGGTGTGTTCATAAAAACGTAATCGTGACGCCCGGCGCGGCCTTGTCGTAGGAGCAACTGGATTCTACAACCCACAAAAGCGAATCATCGGCGATGATCTGCGCGTGCTCAAGCAGGTGAAACAGCGCGTCAAAAATCCCGGTTTGATCGCGCCGCTTGCGATCACCGGCAACGTAGTCAATCCGCACGTTTGTCGGCGTGCTAATCAGGATGCCGCCACAACCCTGCGCGTTTATTTGCGCCATCATTTCAGCGCGCCACCGCTTAAACGGTGCCTTGGCGTAGTGCCTGCCAGACTTCGTGACTCCCATGCCGTTCTTGCCGCCTCGCACCTGGCCACTCAGCCGCAAGACGAGCTTCGGCACGTCCACAGCGCGCGGCGCAGCCGGAGCCGCTGGCGGGGCGCTGGCGAGCGCAGGCGGGCACTTCGGGCACGCGCGGCCGATGAAGTGTTGCGCGCAGCGATGGCACAGACGGGCGTTGGTGGGCAGGGTAGGCATTGGAGTCTTGACAAAAGCACGGCAGCGAAATAAAGTCAATAAATTATGAACTGGAAAAAATACATCACCGACCCTGCCACGAACCGCCCGAAGCGAGGCGCAATCAGCCGCATCGCCGCGTTGCTCGGCACGCACTACGGCTGCGTGCGCCGAATGTTCGACGGCATCTGGAATCCCACAGACGAGGAGGCGAAAGGGCTGCGCGCAATCGTGGAATCGCGGACGAATCTCGCGCCGAAAAAGCGCAGCGACGCGGGCAAAAAGCGCGCGGCATACCGGAAAAGAGCGGTGGCCAAAACCGGCGTAGCTGCCCCGCAACTCAAGGCTTTACGAAGTGCTAAAAAGACTGCACTAAAATAAACTTAAAAAGTTCTTGCGCGATTCGGCGGCGTGCGCTTTAGTGATTTCCAGCAAGGCAACCCGCCGAGCGAAACCAAAACCAAATCATCCGACAAAATGAACACATCGCTGAAAATCAAAATCGCAACCGCCGCAGTTCTTGGAACGCTGGCATTCAACTCCGGAATGAAGTGCATCCCGGCCCTCGACAAAGAACTCGCGCCGCTTTTTGACGGCATGAAAATCGGCGAAGGCGCATTGCCGATCATGAAGGCTTGGCTTGCATCGTGGCACGCCGCAAACCTCGCCGCTTAACTCACCTTGTCGGGTGCGCTCGCCTCGGCAACGGGGCGGGCGATACCCGGCGAGACACAAACCAAAACCAAATCATCCCGACAAAATGAAAACTCAGTTTTCACTCCTCCACAAAAGCGACCTCCACAATCCCGCGCCAGTTAAGCGCGACCGCGTTGCGTATCTGTTGCGCGCTGCCCGTTCGCGCAGATCGTTGCAACGCACCGGAAAGGCGTTCAACATTGCGGATGCAAATCTTTGCATTTACGTCGCCGCCTAACTCACCTTGTCGGGTGCGTGCGACCGGGCAACCGGCGCACGTTACCCGGCGAGACTCCTACCATGAGCTACACGCCCACCCCTTGCAACTGCGCGGAATGTCGCGCCACCCGCCGCCGCAATGCGCGGCTCACCATGCGCCTCGCGCCGCTGCTTGTCGTCACAGCCGCCGTTGTTGGCTGGCTCATCCTCCGCTGCAAATGAGCAACCCCATCCGAATCAACTCCCGCGCTATCCAGTGTCGCGCCGACGCCGAGGGCGCGACGGAATACGCCATTCGCTACGGCGGGCGCGACTTCATTGTGATTGCGCACAGTCGGCTGGAGGCGGACATTTCGGTGGAGTATTACCGCGCACCGGAAGCCGACGACAGCACAACACTTTTGCCCGGCATTCCGCCGAGCGAATAACAACCGGCCAAGCTCTAAGCCTACGGCCAAACACACAACACAACACACCATGCAACTCAGCGAAGCGTATCCATCCAACTACCTCAAAGCATCCGACCTCCAAGGCCGCGATGTTGTCGCCACCATCGAATCCGTCACGCTCGAAGAAATCGGGCAGGGCGCAGACAAGGAAAAGAAGCTCATCATCGGCTTCAAGGGCAAAGACAAGTCGCTTGTCTGCAACCGCACGAACGCGCAGACCATCGCGGAAGTGACCGGCAAATCCGACACCGACGATTGGCCGGGGCACCGCATCATCCTGACCTCCCGAGACGTGGACTTCCAAGGCCGCACGATGCTCGCCATCCGCGTCAGCCTCAAAAAGCCCGCCACGGCAGCGACCAAGGCCGCGCCCGCCGCGCCGGTGGACGACTTCGACGACGTGCCGCTGTAACCCTCACACCGCCACCCGTCGCGTCTCGGCACTTTGGCCGGGGCGCGGCGGAACGCGGACGACACCAATGCGAATCAGAGACGCACACGCCGCAATTAGCGGCGACATGACCGAATATGGAATTCCGAGCAACGGACTTGAAATCATCGCCGATGATGGACGAACACTGTTTAGCGTGTCGTTAGCAAAGGATGGCGCGTTGCGCGTCAAGGCGGGACACATTTGCCAGCACTACGGCAAATTTTTGGACGACACATTAAAAATCAAACCAATCGCGACAAACCTAATTGAGCTTCACCGCGACGAATGCAAATGAGCGCCGAACCATCATCAGAACCAACTAACCCGCGCGACGCCGTGCGCCCCGAGCCTGTCCCCACAGGTGGGCAGCAGGAGCCGTCCTCACCATTTTCCGACGCGTCGCAGGTGCCGCCGTGGAAGCTCTAGCCATGATGCACTCAGGAGACAACCCCGGCAGCATTAGCGAGCGCGACCTGCGCGTGACAGCCTCGCAGCAGCTTTTCGACGACCTAGACGCACGCGGGGCGACGCGCGGCGAAGTGACGTTTGACGACTTCAAGACGTTCCTGCACGACCCGTTCAGCCGGGAACAAGTTGCCGAGCGGATGAAGTTCCTAGCGGCCTTCGCAAACGGCGATGACGTGTGGCGGTATTCGCCGCGCAACTATTGCGGCAAATCGGTGCCGCATTGGGAGCGCGTGGACTTCTTTGACATGCACGCGGAGCCTCGTTTTTTGTCACTCGTCTGGCGCGACGACGAGCCAGCCGCCACTGAGTAGCCAACAACTTTCCCGTGCCATGCACGCGATTCGATGAAATCACTGGTAATCATGGAGATTAAACCGATGACGGAGAATTGCGCGGGCTGCACTTACGCAAGCCGGGGAAAACACTTTCACAAACTGACACAATGAGAACACTTGAACAAACATTCCACGAACTGACCGCCCTAATCGCCGACCAGTCGCGCGACCTCGCGCTTGCAATGGCCGAGCTTGCCAGCGTCGCAGCCGAGCGGGACAAGCTCAAGCTCACGGAGTCGTACGCCGTTGACGGATGGAGCAAGGCCGTAATCGAGCGGGACAACGCCCGCCAAAGCCTGCGCGCCGCCGAAGCCGACGCAGCCGAGACGGATAGCGTCAACAGCGACCTGCGCACGGTCAATGCGCGGCTGGTGGCAGACCTCGCCGCCGCAATGGAGCGCCTGAACCATGCCGAGAGCATCATCATGCAATGAGCGCGGATTTGTTCGCACCAGCAACTGGTTCGGGGACGCACCCAAAATCTAACCGGCGCGTCGCAACGGAACGCGCTGGGTCTGGTAGGAGTGGGGGGACTCTGGACACCGTTCAAGTCGCCGACTGCATCGAGTTCATGGCGACGTTACGCGACGCTTGCGTTGACGCCGTGATTGCTGACCTACCCTACGGGACAACTCAGAACGCATGGGACACCGTAATTGATATTCCGGCGTGGTGGCAGCAAGTGCGGAGGCTGTGCAAGGGCGCTGTGGTAATGACGGCCTGCCAGCCGTTCACGTCGGCGATGGTGATGAGCAATCTCGAATGGTTCAAGTGGGCTGACGTGTGGAGGAAATCGCAGGCTCGCGGCCACCTGAACGCGAAGGTGATGCCGATGCGCCAGCATGAGGACATCTTGGTCTTCGGGCGCGGGCGAGTGACCTACAATCCGCAAATGAGGCGCAAGCCTCCTGAAAATATCAGGCCGCACACCGCTTCGACAAAGCAAAGCAGCAACTACGGGGCATACAAACTGGACTCCGAACGTGGCGTGCCGCTGGATATGTCCTACCCGTCGAGCGTGGTGGACGTGGAAAACTGCCAAGAATACCAGCACCCCACGCAGAAGCCGCTGCCGCTGGCTCGCTACCTCGTGCGGACCTACACGAACCCCGGCGACGTGGTGCTCGATATGTGCTGCGGCAGCGGGACAACGCTGCTCGCGGCGAAACAGGAAGGACGCCACTACATCGGGTGCGACCGCGAGGCTGAATACGTCGAGATTACACGGGGACGCCTCGCCTCTGAGTTTTTCTTTGGCGGCGGGGGTGCGGAGCTGGTGGCGAAAGACTCGTGCGATAGTCCGAAGTCCCCGAACGAGAGCATCATCACGCAATGAGCGCGGCCCTCGCTACATTTAAGCGCACGCACGGCATCGCCACGCACCGGCTGGCCGGCGCGGGGCATCGCTACGCGTGGATGGCTTTTTTCGCGACCATCACGATGAAGGACGGCACGCGCCGGGCATTCACCGAGTTGGCGCATGAGTATTCGATGGCCTCGCTAATGCGCCGCAACAAAGTAGCGGACGCCGACACCGAACTCGAAGCCTGCCAATTTTTGGCCGAGCGCAACGGCATCCCGTGGCCAGCCGACGAACCCAAGAAACGCAAAGCAAAGCCATGAAACTCGAACTGACCGACACGGACAGCGAAACCAAGGAGCAACTCATCGCCCGCGTGCGGGCTATCTTGCAGGAATGAGTGACGAACTGAAAGCTGGCAAAGTTGTGCGCATAGGCGAAGGCGTGACTTTGATTCTTGGGGATTGCCGCAAGGCAGCGCGCTACATCTCGCGCGCATCGTGCGACCTGCTGCTCGCTGACCCGCCCTACGGCATGGGCAAGGAAAAGGATGGCGTGATGAATGACAACCTCTACGGCGCGAAGCTGGACGCCTTCCTGATGGAGTGCTGGCGCGCGTGCCGTCCTGCGCTCAAAAGCAACGCCAGCGCCTACGTGTGGGGCGAGGCTGAAAGCCTCTGGCGGTTGTGGTATCGCGGCGGGCTGGAGTCATCCGAACGCCTCACACTCAGAAATGAAATCATCTGGCGTGATCCGTCTGGAGTCTCATGGGGCAAGGACGGAATGGCGGGATTGCGGCAGTATGCGCCAGACGGTGAGCGTGCGCTGTTCTTCATGCTCGGAGAGCAGGGATTCAACAACAACGCCGACAACTACTGGGAAGGCTGGGACTCTGTGGTGAACTATCTCCGGCAGGAAAAGGAGAAGCTAGGCTGGGACATAGCAACATTTAAAAGACTCGCCGGACACTCGGAGAAAAGCGGCTGCCACTGGTTCGACCGCTCGCAATGGAGTATGCCCACGCGCGCAGTCTATGACTCATGGAGAAACGCCGCTCAAGGCGTAGCCTTCAAGCGGGAGCATGACGAACTCAAGCGGGAGCATGACGAACTTAAGCGGGAGTTCTACGCGACGCGGGCCTTCTTCGACAACTCGCACCAGAACATGACGGACGTGTGGCACTTCGCCCGCGTGAATGGCGATGAGCGCCACGGGCACGCCACTCCGAAGCCGGTCGCGATGATGGCGCGGTGCATCAAGTCGAGCTGCCCGCCAGGTGGCACCGTGCTCGACCCGTTCACGGGGACTGCGCCGACTGCAATCGCCTGCATCCGAACGGGGCGGAAGTTCGTGGGCATCGAATGCGATCCGGTTCACTTCGCAACCGCCGAGCAACGCATCCGCCGCGAATTGGAGGCTGGCACGTTCGACTTCGCCGCGCAACCCGCCAGCGTATCACAGCAACCGCTGCTATGAGTGACGCCGAATCACCAAAGGGCACGATGGAGCTTTCATGCGAGGACTGCATGGCGCTCATGGCGCGCTATCCTGACAAGCACTTCGACCTCGCGATTGTTGATCCGCCGTATGGGATCGGTTGGGATGGTGAAAATACCAGCATAAGCGCGGGGCTACGCAAAGACGGAACGCAACGCAAAAACGAAACGTGGGACAACTGGCAACCCAAAGGCTACTCGCGGAAGGCGTGGGATGATGCTGCGCCAGGTTGTGAATACTTCGCGGAACTGAGGCGCGTGTCCAAGAATCAAATCATCTGGGGCGGCAACTACTTCACGGAACACCTACCGCCGTCTGGTGGCTGGGTCGTGTGGGAAAAGGGCGTGGCCGACGGAATGAGCCTGAGCCAATGTGAACTCGCGTGGACAAACTGCCTGAACTCTGTGCGCCACGTCCGGCTGCTGTGGGCTGGATACAAGAAATGCGAGGAATCCAAGCGCATCCACCCCACGCAAAAGCCCGTCGCCCTCTACCGCTGGCTCTTGGCGCGCTACGCCGAACCCGGCCAGCGCATCCTCGACACCCACCTCGGCAGCGGCTCGCACGCCATCGCGTGCCACTACTTCGGCGCACACCTGACCGCCTGCGAGATTGACGCGGACTATTTCGCCGCCGCAACCGCGCGCATCCAACGCGAAACCGCGCAGACGACTTTTCTATGACCACGACCCAGAACCAAACCACCCCGCCCCGCCCGCGCATGGCCACGCGCGAGATTGCGCACAGAAAGGCATTGACAACGTAACGCATAAAGTGTTACATACGCACATGTATAATAAACTATTCACCAAAATTCTCGACTCGTCAATCTGGCTGGAGCCATCCGGCACGCGCATTATCTGGCTCACGATGATTGCGGCAATGGATGAAAACGGCTTCGTCCAGTTTGCCAGCGTCGCAAACCTCGCGCATCGGGCGCGCATCGAGCTTGCAGAGGCTCAGGCGGCGGTGGACTGCTTGGAAGGGCCGGACACGAACTCATCCGATCCGGAGCACGAAGGCCGACGAATCGAGCGCGTGCCGGGCGGATGGATGATTCTGAACGCGGAGAAATACCGGGAAATGGTGACGCGCGCCGTCATTCAAGAAAAAACCCGGCAACGCGTAGCGAAGCATCGGACAGAGAAAAAGAGGGCATGTAACGCATCGGTAACGCTTGGTAACGCATCGGTAACGGAAAGTAACGCTTGTGTAACCCCATCAGACACAGACACAGACTCAGCCACAAACTCAAAAGCAGAAGCATTCCAACCAGAACAACCCCCCACGGCTTCTGCGAAGCCAAAGGGAGTTGTTGAAGGAAAGAACTCGGACAGGTTGCCGCTATCCGACCAGAGCAAACGCTTCGCAGCCATCATGGGCCGACGTCTTACGACGGAATGGAGCGAGGACGAATGCGCGGCATATCGCAAGCTTGGCACCGTGGCAGAGCCTGACCTCGACCTTGTGGAACGATTCTACACGGAAGCGAAAGGAAAGCCCGACGCCTATCTTCGCACGTCATTGCTCACGTTTGTCCGTCACTTCCGAGGCGAGATTGACAAAGCGCGCGCGTGGTTTGCGGCACTCCCTCAACCGAAAACCGCCAGCTACTACCTCCCCGGCGTGGGCATGGTGAACGCGAAATAATTCATGCAACCAACCTTCAATCTTGCAGTCCCGTTCGATTCCGACGCGGAAAAGGGCATTCTCGCCTCAATCTTGCTCGCGCCGGTTGCCGTGCTGTCCCTTTGCGCTTCGGCCTGCATCACGAAATCCTCGTTTTACGCTCCATCGCACGGCGTTATTTTCGAGACAATCACGGAAACTCAGGCCGCATCGAAGCCGCTCGACTTCATCGTGCTGGCATCCGCCTTGCGAGAATCGGGGAGGCTGGAGGAAATCGGCGGAGCGGCGGCGCTCAACGAGCTTTTCGTTTTCCTGCCCACCGCTGCGAACGCCTCGCACTACATCGGCATTGTCGCCAAAGCCGCCCTCGCGCGGCGTGCTTACTCACTCGGGGAGAAACTACGCACCGCAGCGTTTGACGCGGAATTTGACCCCGTAGCGGCGCTTGCCGAGGCACAGCAGGAGATCGTCGCGATGCTCACGCGCAACCGGGCAGGCGCGAAATCTACGAAGGAAATCATCCGCGAAATCTGCTTTGAGGTCATCAACGGCAAAACCAACAGCGACGTGCTGCCAACCGGCATCGCGGGAATGGATGCGATGCTGCAACTCAACCGCTCCGATTATCTCGTCATCCCCGGCCCTACGTCATCGGGCAAGTCGGCGCTCGCCGCGCAAATCTGCATCGCGATGGCAAAGCAGGGGGCGCGCGTGCTTTACGTGCCTTTGGAAATGAGCGCGAAGCAGGTGCTGACACGCGCCATCGCATCGGAGAGCGGATGGAACGCAGACCGCGTGCGCGGAATCACCATAGCCGCCAGCCGCCAGAACAACCCCGAACTCGACGAACAGGCGCGCGAGGCGCAGGTGAAATTCTCCGAGGGCGCTTACAAAATCGCCAACCTCGACCTTGCCGTGCGGGACGACATCACCGACCTCGACGGCATCCTCGCGATGGCTCGCGCGCACGCGGCAGAGAAGCCGCTTGACGTGCTGTGCGTGGATTATCCGGCGCTCATGTCCATGCGCGGCACGTTTGAACGGCGGCAGCTCGCGCTGGCGCACGCTTCGCAATCGTTTAAGCGGTTCGCAACTGAGATTCGCGGACTCGTCATCACGCCGAGCCAAGTCAACAAAGACGGCGGCACCCGCGAGGCGGCAGACTTCGAGAACGACGCCAACGCCATCCTCGCCGTATCCTTCGACCCCGACAACGAATCCAGGCGCATCGTGCGAATTGCCAAGCAGCGCGACGGCGAACGCGGGCAGGCATTGCCGCTGGAATGGCACGGCTCGACCACTTGCTTTCACGACACATCCAAACACATCCCACAATGAGCCAACTCGACTTTTTCCCGCACATCCCGCGCCGCCTCACGCACGACGAAATCCTCGCCGGGTTTGCCGAGTTGCTGCGCGCGGTCGAGGCGATGCAGTTCTGGCAACCCTACCCCTAACACCCATGCCCACGCACTTGACCCGCCCGCACCTTGGCTGCCGTCTGCGCGACTGCGGCGCCCCTGACTGCCCTACGTGCGCCGGCGCCGAGGCCGCGCGGCTCTACCGCGAGCAGCAGGAGTGCGAACATGAGGAGCATGACCACGGCATCTGCCTTGCCTGCGGTGCCGACATCACCGACGAACTGGTGGGGCAGGCCGAGGACGCCGCCGACGCGAGGGAGGACCGATGACCATGGTTGACTACCTCGCCTCCGCCAATCTCCCGCACTGGCCGATCTTCGCGCACCTGCACCGCAACGGCCTTTGCTCGTCCAACTGCACCCGGCTCGAGGACATCGCATCGCCTGACCACGCCGCCTGCATCGCGCACCTTCGAAGCCTCAACCCGCGCCATCTCAGCAACATCCTTGCCAAGCACTCCCCATGCGCAACACTAGCCACTCCGCCAACACGCACAACCTGACCCGCTCGCGCTGGAAGGCCCGCGACGCCGTATCCTCCCAGCGCCACGGCGAGAAAATGGACGACATCCGCCTCGCCTGCCATATCTGGCTGCTCAGGCGCTGCCCCGGTTATGCCGAGGAGCACAGCACACACGTCGAGCAATACGCGCGAGGGATTGGCCGTGCTTGACACGCGCACGCTGCGGTGGTAAACGCTGGCAATGCCCAACGAACCAGTCGAGCACCGAACCCCGCGCGATGACGCAATGGAAAAGGAGGATGGGTTCGGCGACGACTACGACGCGAGGGCCATTGACGCCATACGCCGTGTGCTAGCCATGCTCGCGCCGTCCAACCGAGGCAAGGCTAGCGTAGTCTCTACAGGTTATCGCGTGATTGCGCTTGGCATACTCATGCGCAGGGAGACACGTAGCTGCGAGACAATAGCAAAGGAGCTAGGCTGCACTCGCGCTATCATATCGCATTACGTGAGGAAAATGTCGGTGGAGCTTGGCATTCAGTCACCGGACAGGACTGCCGAGGCGATAAAAACATATCAAAAGAGGCAACGGCAGATATGGCAGGAGCGGCTAGGCGCAAAGGCGACCACGCAGGCAAATACTGGAAAACAGGGCAAAAACAGGGCAAAAACAGGCAAAAAGGGGGGGCATAAGGAATCTTTTACTCAAGGGGTCTCCTCGCGGGTGCGCCAAACTAGCGGCAAAAACGTGTGAATTTGAAAAATAAACCAATCCCCCCTAAACCGACTAAAACGGTCGGGATTAAGGCCAAGCACGGGCGTGGCTATGACGACATCGCCGAGACCTTGGCAGCAGCAGCACAGCGACTAGGATGCACGATGTCAGACCTCCGGCGCGCGAGGGATGCAGGATGCCCCGGCTTCGCGCATGGGCGCGTGAAGATTCCCGTCGTGAAGAAGTGGCTGGAGGCAAACCCGTCGGCGGAAGACGACATGGACGAGGAGGCGCTAAAGAAGCGCAAGCTCTTAGCGCAATGCCGCAAGCTGGAACTGGACGAAGCCATCCTGCGCGGCGAGTTCACCGGCAACGCGATGGTGACGCAGATTGCCGTTGCGTGGAGTGCTCAGGTGCGCTCCGAGTTTATGCTGCTCATCTCGGAAACGCCCACATGGGCAGGCCTCGACGCGCCGACGCTGCAAGACCGCGCGAAGAACTTCGTCAACGGCGCACTCGGCAGGCTCACGACATTCTCGGCACCATGCACGCCTGCGAGCTAGCCATCCGCGCGCAGCTACGCATCCCGGACAACCGGACTGTGGAGCAGTGGATACTCGACCAGCGCATCCGGCCACCGGGCAGCGCGCGCGGGACGCAAATGGATCTCAGCCTCACGCCTTGGCTGCGCGAGCCGTGCGAAGCCGTCGCGGACAACCACAACCGCGAGGTGGTCATCGTCGCCCCGACTGGCGCGGGCAAGACGACGGTGCTTGACGCCTCGCTGCTCAGGGCCACGCGGGAAGACCCCGGCTCAATCATGCTGGCGATGCAGACCGACGAAGATGCGGACGCATACTACGACGAGCGGCTGGAGCCGATGCTGCAAGGTCTCGACGGCATCGGCGAAATGATTCGGGCGTTGCCACGCGGCAAGCGACGCAAGGGCGAGCTAGTGCTCCCGCACATGACTTGCTTCGTTGTCGGCGCGAAGATGAGCGCCTTCCAGCGCAAGTCAGTGCGCTACGTTTTCCTCGATGAAGTTTGGCAAATCAAGCACGGGCTTGTCGCCGAGGCACGCGGACGGCATCACGACCGATGGAATGCGCGGGTGGTGCTCACTTCACAAGGAGGCTGGCAGCATGTGGACACCGACAACGGGCGCGTGAAGACTGAGCTTTACGAGGCATGGGAGCGCACCGACCGGCGCGAGTGGCAGTTCGTGTGTCCCGAGTGTCACACCGCGCAGCCGTGGAAATGGAGCGGGCTGAAATGGGCGGATGAGAAGCGGGCCGATGGCAGCATTGACGACACCGCGATCACGCAGAGCACGCACTACCAATGCGCGAAATGCGAGACGAAGTTTCACGACGACATCGCCGCGCGGCGGATGCTCGCCAACTCAGGCCGATACGAAGCGACGAACCCGCAGCCGCTCACGGTACCGGGCAAGCACGTCGGCTTCCACTGCAACGCGCTCACGCTTTACTACGTCGCGTGGTCAACGCTTGTGCTGGAATGGAAAAAGGCCAGCGAGCTTACCGCAGCCGGC
>Ga0208942_1000690_pt1 | contig 13041 bp, 11 predicted proteins | sample GreLakmeSU08MSRF_FD_187704 | JGI IMG/M metagenome (GOLD analysis project Ga0208942, IMG submission 187704) | Freshwater lentic microbial communities from great Laurentian Lakes, MI, USA - Great Lakes metaG SU08MSRF (SPAdes) | ecosystem: Environmental > Aquatic > Freshwater > Lake | place: Great...
ATGCTCACACGCCAGAGGAGTTAGTGGCTTCACAGGCGTTTCATGCTCATAAAAAGGGGGATGCTAAACATGCCCACTCAAAGGAAATTAATAATCAGCATTTATTAGCTATTGCCTTAGTTCTGACTTTGGGATTTTCGCTGGTAGAGGCGATTGCCGCTTATTGGGCAGGTTCGCTGGCTTTACTTTCAGACGCTGGCCATATGGTGACCGATGCCGCGGCTTTGGGTCTAGCTTTATTAGCGCAAATTATTTCGCGTCGTCCGCCGTCGCCTCGTCATTCTTTTGGGTTTGGTCGAGCAGAAGCGCTAGCCGCATTTGTTAATGGTTTGGCGATGTTAGTTTTAGTTGTATGGATTGTGTTTGAAGCTATTTCACGCCTATTTACCCCCCATCAAGTAGACGGCATTATGGTCTCTATCGTTGCCGCGATTGGTTTAGTGATGAATATTGTGGTGGCGTGGGTGTTATCGCGTGATCGCAAAAGTGTCAATACCCGCGCAGCTTTAGTGCATGTAATGGGCGATTTATTGGGCTCAGTGGCAGCCTTGTTAGCAGGTGTCGTGATTCAGTTTACTGGTTGGATGCAAGCTGACTCTTGGTTATCTATTTTTGTATCGTTATTAATTCTTAAATCAACCTATTCGATCTTGCGTGAGTCATATCATTTTTTAATGGAAGGAGTGCCATTACATATTGATTATTTAGAAGTCGGGCGTGATTTGCGAGCGACTCCTGGGGTGCTTGCTGTACATGATTTACATGTTTGGGAAATGGCACCCAGTTTTCCTGCGCTAATTGGGCATATTGAGGTTGAGCGAATTGCTGATTGGCCTGCGGTAATGGCACAAATTAATACGATGCTGTTAAATAAACATGGCATTGATCACGTAACTTTACAGCCTGAAGTGATGCATGAGCCTGATGCTGAGGATAAGACTAAATTTGATCTGAAGGATCAGCAATCTGCAGTTGCACAGACTGCCCTTGGCATGCAGCGCGGCGATACCTTTTACGTTGAATGTGCGCATTCCGGAGGCCTCCATCGGATGGCTTATCACGCTTGGGGTGATCCTCTTAACCCTCAGGTTTTAGTTTGTGTACATGGCCTGACTAGGCGAGGCAGCGATTTTAAGCAGTTAGCCTTAGCAATGAGTAAACAATACTACGTAGTTTGCCCCGATGTTGTTGGGCGTGGCGAGTCTGATTGGTTAAGTAATTCGATGCTCTATGGCATACCCCAATACGTTAGTGATATGGTCACTTTGATAGCCCATTTGGGTGTCTTTAAAGTAGATTGGTTTGGCACCTCGATGGGCGGCATGATTGGTATGGTGTATGCGAGTATGACTGATTCGCCGATTCGTAAATTATTGCTAAATGATGTTGGACCACGCATTGAACCTGCCGCATTAAAACGTTTAGGTTCTTACGTTGGCAAGCCCTTACGGTTTATCAACCGCGCCGATGCTTTAGCTCAGTTAAATTTACTTTGTGCTACTTTTGGGGAGCATAGCGCGGCAGAATGGGATGAATATAACGGCCCTCATTTAATTGAGCTCGAGGGCGCATGGGAAGTGCATTACGATCCAGCGATTGCCGTGCCTTTTGCTGCAGTTAATGCAATTACCGCTGCTGCAGGAGAAATGGCGCTATGGCATAGCTTTGAGAAAATTCAGGTTCCTATCTTGATTGTACGTGGCGCCGAGTCTGATTTATTGTCAGCCGCAACCGTGGCCGAAATGTGCCGCCGCAATGCCTATGCCCGGAGCATTGATATTCCTTTTGTTGGTCATGCGCCAGCATTTATTAAGGCCGAGCAAATTGCGCTGGCCCGCGATTTTTTTAGTTAAGCGGCGTAGTTTCTCAATATTTTTTGATCATTAGTGATGCCAACAGCAAAACTAACTAATGATCTAAGACATGACTATTGGCATGGCGAAGCACCTGCAAACCATGCCCTTGGCGTGCATTCTATTCTGCATACTCTTGAGCTTGATGCCAATAGCTTAATTGCTGCGCAACACCTTGATAATGAGCAAAATAAAGATGCTTTAGTTAAGTTGCTGGGCACAGAGGCAGCACAATTATTGTTGGGCTATCGTGGTTTACGTCAAGCCCAAGCAAAACTCATCGATAAAGCGGGTGTAGCCAGCGTTGCCGGGCAAGAAGAAATGCTGCGTAAAATGCTTTTAGCTTTTGGTAGTGATTTGCGGGTGGTGCTAATTTACCTAGCTTCGCGCCTACAAAGTTTGCGTTGGATAACACAAGCAGCTATTTCAATGCCTAGCGCCTGGGGTCAAACGGTTTTAGAAATTGATGCTAGTTTGGCGAACCGTTTAGGTATTTGGCAAATGAAATGGGAAATGGAGGATTTGGCTTTTCGTCTGGTATCGCCTACTGAGTACCACAAGATTGCGAAGATGCTTGATGCCAAACGAACAGAGCGTGAAAGTTTAATTAAAAATGTCATTACCGAATTACAGACAGCGTTAGCTAATGCACAAATTAAGTGTGAGGTGCATGGGCGCCCTAAACATATTTTTAGCATTTGGAAAAAAATGCAAGGCAAAGCATTAGATTTTGCAAATTTGTATGATGTCAGGGCATTTCGGGTAGTGGTCGAAGATATTAAGGGCTGCTATACCGTTTTAGGCTTAGTTCATCAGCTTTGGCAACCGATTCCACGCGAGTTTGATGACTATATTGCGCGGCCAAAGCTAAATGGTTACCAGTCTTTGCATACGGTGGTGATGAACGATAATGGAATTGCATTTGAAATTCAAATTCGTACCGAGGCTATGCATCAACAAGCTGAATTTGGTTTGGCTGCCCATTGGCGCTATAAAGAGGGGCAAGCAGCGGGAACCCAGAGTGCGGTGAGTGCCTATGAACAACAAATTGCTTGGGCTAGGCAGCTAATTTCTTGGAAGGAAGATGCTTGGGAGCACTTAAAACACCATGAAATTGATGGGCACATCTATGTCCTAACACCGCTTGGTAAAGTCATTGCCCTAGAAAAAGGTTCAACGCCGATTGATTTTGCTTATGCCGTGCATACAGATCTGGGTCATCGCTGCAGGGGCGCCCATGTAGATGGTGCAATGGTCCCTTTAGATACACCTCTAGCCAATGGTCAAACAGTAGACATCATTGCGGTAAAGCAAGGTGGCCCTTCGCGCGACTGGATTAGCCCCGATCGTTCTTATTTACGCTCCCACCGAGCGCGCTCAAAAGTACGTGCTTGGTTTAATGCTTTAGATGATGATTCTTTAGGAATATCGAGTAAGCCTAATTTAGAGGCAAAGCCTACCAAAAATCTAGAACCAATGGTATTGCATGCTGGCACCAATAAACCTGGCGGTAGTGGTGGCGATGTTTTGGTGGTGGGTATTGATTCTTTATTAACCCAATTGGCGCGATGTTGCCGACCGGTACCACCCGATGCAATCATTGGTTTTGTAACTTTGGGGCGGGGGGTCTCGATTCACCGGCGCTCATGCAAAACCTTTCTGAAGTTGTTAGAGCGTGCGCCTGAACGGGTCATTCAAACTGCTTGGAATGAAGAGACTCAAGCTAAACCTGGAAAGGCTGCGGTTACCCTTAGGTCTAGCAAGGTAAGTAAGCAACCCAGACTTTATCAAGCCGACCTGGCAGTGACGGCTTTAGATCATCCTGAGCTATTGCGTGAATTATTCGAAATAATTACGCGTCAAGGTGTGCATGTTATTGATTTGCGTAAATCGTTTAAGCGTGGGCAGGCACAAATCCTATTTACTATAGAAATTAGCAACATCGAAGCCCTTCGTTTAGTGCAAAACGGCCTAGAGGACGTCTCGGGGGTGCTAAAGGTTCAACGGCGGTGATAAACTTAGCACTTAAATAGGCTCGTAGCTCAGCTGGTTAGAGCACCACCTTGACATGGTGGGGGTCGTTGGTTCGAGTCCAATCGAGCCTACCAACGAATTGTCCCAGTAGGGCGCGGTTTCGCAACAGTGAGCGAGTTACCGCGCTTTTTTATGGGTTAGCTAGAATTGCAAAGAGGAGTATGAATGCTGGCAGTAGGCTTACCTGATGGATCAAAACGCGAGTTTGTGGCGCCAGTTACAGTTGCTGAGGTAGCGCAAAGTATTGGTAGTGGCCTCGCTAAAGCAGCCTTAGCGGGCGTAGTTGATGGGCGTTTAGTTGATTTGAGTTTTACCCTAGATCATGACGTTCAATTAGCCATTATTACTGATAAAAGTCCTGAGGCCTTAGAAATTGTGCGCCATTCAACTGCGCATTTATTAGCCTATGCTGTCAAACAATTATTTCCCGAAGTGCAAGTCACCATTGGCCCTGTAATTGAAAATGGGTTTTATTATGATTTTTCATTTCATCGCCCATTTACTCCCGATGATTTAAGTGCCATAGAAAAGCGGATGCATGAATTGGCTAAAAAAAATGAGCCAGTAGTGCGGCGGGTGCTACCGCGCGATGAAGCAATTCAATACTTTAAAGAGCAAGGTGAATTTTATAAGGCTGAAATTATTGCTAGCATTCCAGCTAATCAAGAAGTCTCGCTTTACGCCGAAGGTGGTTTTACTGATCTATGCCGTGGCCCACATGTGCCTGCAACCGGCAAGTTAAAAGTCTTTAAGTTGATGAAGCTTGCTGGCGCCTACTGGCGGGGCGACAGTAAAAATGAAATGCTACAGCGTATTTACGGCACTGCTTGGTTAAAGCAAGAGGATCAAGACGCTTATTTACAGATGCTAGAAGAGGCTGAAAAACGCGATCATCGCCGCTTAGCCAAGCAACTTGACTTATTTCATTTTCAAGATGAAGCACCTGGCCTCGTATTTTGGCACCCTAAGGGGTGGTCAATTTGGCAAGAGCTTGAGCAATACATGCGGCGCGTATATCAACAAGAAAACTATCAAGAAGTAAAAGCACCACAAATTTTAGATCGATCGTTGTGGGAAAAATCGGGTCATTGGGAAAACTATAAAGATAATATGTTTACTACTGATTCTGAAAATCGGGCTTACGCCTTAAAGCCGATGAATTGTCCAGGTCATATACAAATTTTTAATTCGGCTTTGCACAGTTATCGCGAATTGCCCTTGCGGTTTGGTGAGTTTGGGCAATGCCATCGTAATGAGCCTTCAGGCGCACTCCATGGACTGATGCGGGTACGTGGCTTCACTCAAGATGACGGACACATTTTTTGCACTGAAGATCAAATTCAAAGCGAAGTAGCTACGTTTGATAAAGCGGTACGAGCGGTATATGCTGATTTTGGCTTTACTGAAATTGCCGTCAAATTAGCTTTACGGCCAGCAAAACGGGTTGGCAGTGATGCTGTTTGGGATAAAGCAGAAAATGCCTTACGGGGTGCCTTAGCTGAATCCTTGGGTAGTTCTGGGCAGGGCTGGGAAGAGTTGCCAGGCGAAGGTGCTTTTTATGGCCCAAAAATTGAATACCACCTGAAGGACTCGATTGGGCGTTCTTGGCAGTGTGGGACGATGCAGGTTGATTTTTCGATGCCCGAGCGATTGGGGGCTGAATATGTGGCCGAAGATAACAGCCGGCAGGTGCCGGTGATGTTGCATCGTGCCATTGTGGGCTCATTAGAGCGTTTTATCGGTATTTTGATTGAAAACCATGCAGGGGCTATGCCAACTTGGTTGGCTCCCATCCAAGCGGTGGTGCTAAATATTTCTGAAAATTCTGCTGCATATGCGCAACAAATTCAGCAAATCCTGAAAAAACAAGGGTTTAGGGTTGATGCAGATTTGCGAAATGAGAAAATTACCTATAAAATACGCGAGCATGCATTACAAAAAGTGCCTTATTTGCTTGTTGTTGGCGATAAAGAGCTTGAAAGTAATACAGTGGCCGTTCGTGCCCGTGGCGGAGTAGATTTAGGGGTAATGCCTTTAGATTCCTTCGTTGCCCGACTCCAGCAGGATATTGTCCAGAAAGTCGGTCCCGAGCTAGTTAGTTAGGGCTTTGGGTGAATTTTGACGGTTTTTATTGTTTTTTATAAGGAATTAGAAGATCGCTACTGATAAATTGCAGCGCATTAACGGAGAAATTACTGCTCCTGAAGTGCGTTTGATTGGGTCCGACGGTGAAGCCGTTGGTGTAGTTAAGTTGTTAGATGCCTTAAGGATGGCTGAGGAGCAAGAAACCGATTTGGTTGAAATTGCTCCTACCGCTTTGCCACCAGTAGCTCGTTTAATGGACTTCGGTAAATTTAAGTATCAAGAAGCTAAGCGCCAGCATGAAGCTAAGCTGAAGCAAAAGGTAATTCAGGTGAAAGAAGTGAAATTTCGCCCCGGTACCGATGATGGTGATTATGGCGTGAAGTTACGCAATTTAATTCGCTTCTTAGAAGATGGCGATAAAACGAAAATTACGCTGCGGTTTCGTGGTCGGGAAATGGCCCACCAAGAAATCGGGGCAAGAATGCTGGATCGTTTGAAATTGGATCTTGAGCCCTTTGGTCAAGTTGAACAATTTCCTAAAATGGAAGGCCGTCAAATGGTGATGGTCTTATCCCCAGCGAAAAAGAAATAATCATGTGCCTAGGCGCATGACAAGAGCAGCTAGAGCTGCCGAGCTTGTAGTAGTTAGTTGTGTGAATCAAGGTACAGGAAGTGTAGCCGTCGGTTGCCACCTTAGATCACGAGAGAATGAAAGGGAGTAGTCATGCCCAAGATGAAAACCAAGAGTAGCGCTAAAAAGCGCTTCACGGTGCGCGCTAGCGGATCGATTAAACGGGGTCAGGCTTTTAAACGCCATATCCTTACTAAAAAAACCACTAAAAATAAGCGTCAATTACGTGGCTCAACCGAAGTAGCTAAAGCAGATGTGAAGTCAATTCGCGCTATGCTTCCCTACGCATAAACCCAGACTAGATAGGAGAATGTAATGTCAAGAGTCAAACGTGGGGTTACCGCAAGAGCCCGTCATAAAAAAATTACTGATGCTGCTTCAGGTTATCGGGGGCGTCGTAACAACGTCTTTCGCGTTGCTAAAGAAGCAGTTATGCGCGCTGGCCAATACGCCTATCGCGATCGCCGTAACAAGAAACGCGTTTTTCGTGCTCTATGGATTGCCCGCATCAATGCTGCAGTTCGCGAACACGATATGAGCTATAGCGTATTTATGAATGGTATGAAAAAAGCCCAGATCGAACTCGATCGCAAAGTGCTTTCTGATATGGCCATTATGGATAAAGATGCTTTCGCTGCTTTGGTTACGCGGATTAAATCCACAGTAGCCGCAGCTTAATTTACTATTCATTAAGCTGAACTGATATGGTTTCGCTCGACCAACTTGTCGACGATGCCAAGCGCGATTTTGCTAAGGCTACCGATTCGGCGGCTTTGGAAGATGCGAAAGCACAGTATCTAGGAAAATCAGGCTTGCTTACCGAGCGCCTCAAAGCGCTCGGTAAACTCTCGCCTGATGAGCGAAAGATTGCTGGCGCTGAAATTAATCTTGCTAAGACCGCAGTTGAGGGCGCCTTACAAGCCCGGCGGCAAGGTTTAGCGGAGGCTGTTCTCCATTTACGCTTAGCTGCTGAAGCGATTGATGTTTCTTTGCCTGGGCGTGGACAACAGATTGGCAGTTTGCATCCGGTGATGCGCACTTGGGAACGAGTGGAGGCAATTTTTCATTCGATTGGCTTTGAGGTTGCGCAGGGCCCAGAAATTGAAACCGATTGGTTTAATTTTTCAGCACTAAATAGTCCTGAAAATCATCCTGCACGCTCGATGCAAGATACCTTTTATGTCGATGCGAAAGATGCAGAAGGTAAACCTTTATTGCTGCGAACCCATACTAGCCCGATGCAAGTGCGGTTTGCTACCGAGCATGTCAAAAAGCATGCGCATGCTGCTGTCATGCCCCCTATTAAGGTGATTGCTCCAGGCAGAACATATCGGGTGGATAGCGACGCGACACACTCACCCATGTTTCATCAAGTGGAGGGACTATGGATTGGCGAACAAGTTTCATTTGCCGACTTAAAGGGTGTGTATACCAATTTTTTGCGGACATTTTTTGAGACTGATGCTTTACAGGTGCGCTTTCGGCCTTCCTATTTTCCTTTTACTGAGCCCTCGGCAGAAATTGACATGGCTTTTGGTAGTGGCAAGTTAGCGGGCCGTTGGTTAGAGATTTCAGGCGCCGGACAAGTGCATCCCAAAGTGTTGCGAAACATGGGAATTGATGCTGAGCGTTACACCGGGTTTGCTTTTGGGTCTGGCCTAGAGCGCTTAACCATGTTGCGTTATGGTATTGATGATTTACGTTTATTTTTTGAAAACGATTTACGTTTTCTTGCTCAATTTCCTAACTAATACAATATGCAATTTTCTGAATCGTGGTTACGTCAATTTGTTAATCCGGCACTCGATAGTGACGGCTTAGCGCATGCTATGACCATGGCTGGGCTTGAGGTAGAAGACCAATCTGCAGTGGCACCACCATTTACTAAAGTAGTCGTTGCGCAAATTGTCTCAACTGAGCAGCATCCAGATGCCGATCGTTTGCGGGTTTGTAAAGTCAATGCTGGCACCGGTACAGAACTTACGATTGTTTGTGGGGCACCTAATGCACGAGCCGGGATCAAAATTCCTTGTGCACTAGTTGGGGCTAATCTGCCAGCAGCTGAAGTCGGCGGTAAACCTTTAATCATTAAAATGGGTAAGTTACGCGGCGTTGAAAGCCAAGGTATGCTGTGTTCAGGTCGCGAATTAGGCCTAGGCGACGACCAGGCTGGTATCTTTGAGCTACCTGCTGAGGCACCAATTGGCGAAGACCTACGTACCTATCTTCATTTAGATGGGCAAATTTTTGTAGTGAAGTTAACCCCAAATAAAGCCGATTGTTTATCGGTAATGGGTATGGCGCGTGAAGTTGCAGCAATTACGCAGACTCCATTGTGCCGTTCGCCCATTAAGCCAGTAAACATAGCAATTCCAGATCGTCTCAAGGTATCTATTCTTGATAGTGATTTATGTGGCCGTTTTGCGGGGCGAATAATTCGTGGTGTTAATGCCATGGCCGCCACTCCTGAATGGGTAGTGCAGCGCTTAAGGAGTGCCGGGCAGCGTAGTATTTCGCCGCTAGTCGATTTATCTAACTACGTGATGTTAGAGCTGGGCCAACCAAGCCATGTCTTTGATTTAGATCGTTTAGCGGGTGACTTGACAGTGCGCTGGGCTAAGCCAACCGAAAGTATTGAATTATTGAATGGTCAAACATTAACGCCAATTGCCTTTGGCACAGATCTTGGTGCCCAGATCGTCAATGGTGTTGGCGTAGTGGCAGATGAAAAAGGCTTAGTGAGTTTAGCCGGAGTTATGGGTGGTAATAGCTGCGCTGTAAGTGACCAAACTACTAATATTTATGTCGAAGCTGCCTTCTGGTGGCCGGCAGCGATTCAAGGTAGAGCGCGACGCTTTAATTTTACAACTGATGCCGGTCATCGCTTTGAACGCGGGGTTGATCCCCAAGCGACGGTTGAATGTTTAGAGTATTTATCGGCATTAATTATCGAAATATGTGGCGGCCAAGCTGGGCCAATTGATGACCAAATCATTGTTTTACCTACACGCAAACCAGTTACTCTGCGGTTGCAGCGAGCTATGCAAATTATTGGTATTCCATTAACGGTTGATTTGGTAAGCGAAATCTTCACTCGTCTAGGTTTTGACTTTACTGTGCAGTCAGCGGCAAGCGATACCATTTTTGAGGTTACGCCGCCAAGTTATCGTTTTGATATAGAAATTGAAGAAGACTTAATTGAGGAGCTTGCTCGTCTTTATGGGTTTGAACATATTCCGGATTTACCCCCGCGGGGTTTAATGGTGATGCCAGCTAACCCAGAAAAGCTACAAAACATTCATGCCTTGCGTCATCGTTTAGCGCAGCAGGGGTATCAAGAAGTAGTCAATTTTGGTTTTATTGAAGCTGAGCTTGAAAATCAATTGGCGGTTAGTGATTTAGCAACTAGCGATGTAATTACAGTACTCAATCCGATTGCCGCTCAATACGCTGTGATGCGAAGTTCTTTATGGGGCGGTTTACTCAATAATTTACGGGCTAATTTAAATCGTGGCGCTAATCGCATGCGCTTATTTGAGGTGGGGCGAGTTTTCATGCGCGCTAATGCCGCAGATTCTGCGCAATCGCAAGTAAGCAATGACACCGTGGCCGCTGCAGTAGCAGAAATTTGGCAACCGTTTAGAGTGGCTGGTCTTGCTTATGGCTTTTCTTGGCCAGAGCAGTGGGGTGCAGCTAATAAATTAGTTGATTTCTTTGATGTCAAAGCTGATCTTGAGGCGATTCTCATGCCCTTACAGATTAAAACTACTGCTGTTTTACATGCAGCTTTACATCCTGGGCGTTGTGCACAAATACAATTAGTTCTACCTACTGGTAGCGTGCAGATTGGTTGGCTTGGCGAACTTCATCCAGCACTACAGCAACAATTGAACTTGCCTTTGGCCCCCGTGATTTTTGAGTTTGATTGGCAAGCAGTGAGTCTTCTTGAGCTACCAAGCCCCACTGCATTAAGTAAGTTGCCTGCCGTACAACGCGACTTAGCGGTAGTTGTTAAGCATGATTTACCTGCTCAATTAGTATTAGATACCATGCTTGCAGCTAAGCAAGCTTTTGTACAAAAAATTACCCTCTTTGATGAGTTTCGCTCTAAGGCGATAAATGCTAATAGCAACGCTAATGCAAATAGCAGCCTGGGTGCCGATGAAAAAAGTTTAGCATTTCGTATTACACTCTTAAATCCAGATGAGACCTTGCAAGATGAGCAGGTCGATACCGTAATTGCGGCTTTGCTCGCCCACTTAGAGCAAAAGTGTGGGGCCCGCTTGCGGTAGGTATATATTAGTATTAATTCATTAAAAATTGAATAACAATTCAAGGCTAAAAAGGTAATTTCAATGATCCAGACTACTCATTCCCACCTTACTGTAACTAAAAATGAGCTTTCTGAGGCTTTGTTTGATCAAGTTGGACTTAATAAGCGTGAAGCTAAAGATATGATCGATGCTTTCTTTGATCAAATTGCCGAATCTCTTGAAACTGGTATTGAAGTAAAAATTTCTGGCTTTGGAAATTTTCAGTTACGCAATAAATCTGCGCGGCCTGGTCGCAACCCTAAAACTGGGCAGATGATTCCAATTGATGCGCGCCGCGTAGTTACCTTTCATGCTAGTCAAAAATTAAAAGACGCTGTAGAAACCCAAGCCAATTTAGCTCAAGCTCCAGCTTAAGCTTTGCTAAACCTATTTAATTTTTTAGTTGAGCTTGATGTCTTTACTGCCGCCGATTCCGACTAAACGCTATTTTACGATTGGCGAAGTAGCTGATTTATGTGGGGTTAAATCGCATGTATTGCGTTATTGGGAGCAAGAGTTTGTGCAACTTCGCCCACAAAAAAGACGTGGCAATCGACGCTATTACCAACATCATGAAGTAGTTTTAATCCGGAAAATTCGGTCCTTACTTTATGAGGAAGGCTTTACGATTGGTGGGGCTCGCAATCGCCTCGAAGAAGTGCGTGGTAGTTTAAAACTTCGCGAAGAATTAGAGGCGGTGGTACGCCTCTTGTCTCTATAGACCGATAGCTACTGATACAATTTTAGTTTCGTCGGGGCGTAGCGCAGCCTGGTAGCGTACTTGCATGGGGTGCAAGTGGTCGGAGGTTCAAATCCTCTCGCCCCGACCATTCTTAACAGCCCTTTACTTTGCAAGCTATTTTTTATGTCTACAGCCTCACCAAATTCTTCCGCTAAGCCCCGTGATTATTTTGGGCTCACGATTCCTTTCCTCGATTTTATTGGTGTGATTCCTGAGTATGCACAAGCAGGGAAAGCACGTATTCGGGTCGATTTACGTCCGGAATTACACAATAGTTTTCAGGTTGCCCATGGCGGCCTAACCATGACATTGCTTGATTTTGCGATGGCAGCTGCAGCGCGAAGCATATATCCAAAGGCTTTAGGCATGATTACCATCGATATGACGGTTAGCTTTATGCGCCCCTCAACTGGCATTTTGATTGTTGAAGGTAAGTTACTGAAAGCAGGAAAATCGGTAAATTATTGTGAGGCTGAGATGCTTAATGAGGCTGGCGAAGTTACCGCCAAGGCCTTAGGAAGCTTTATGTTGCGTCTTTAGTTAGCTTATAAACTAATTAGTGAATAAAATCTTATTAAGTCATTACTTTATATTTATTCGCTAAGATACTGTTCTAATTGATTTTATTATTTATTATTACAATTAATTTTATTATTAATATAAGCTATTTATATTATTAATTAATCTGCTCTATAATAATCCTCAAGTAGTTCATTATTCTATTCAAATATTTAATTCAATCAATTTATTCTTTTTAATTCTGGAGTAATGTAAATAATGGCCAGTTATACCGAATTATTAGCCCAACGCGAGCAATTAGATCAACAAATTAAAGATGCGATTGCACGCGAAAAAGCAGATGGTATAGCGCAAGCTAAGGCTATTATTGAGCGCTATAAATTAGAGCTTGGTGATTTGTTTAGCCGTAAATCTGCCACCCGAGGTGCGAGCGGGAAGGTGCCACCAAAATACCGCAACCCAAGTACTGGAGATACTTGGACGGGTCGCGGAAAAGCCCCTAAGTGGATTGAGGGTAAAGATCGTACTCAGTTTACGATCTAGGCCCTGTCATACTCTCTAGAGAGGCCCTCAATAAAGATTTGCTCGAGTTGTTGGGCGCCTAGTTGAGAGTGGCTTGAAGGATAGCCCAGAATGAGCGGGTTTTCTATTACGTCTTGGCTCTGTGCCGAAGAGACATTTACTGCATTGAGTTGAGGCTGTAGTACCCCTGAATTTTCACCGGCCAACTGAATCACACCGGGATGGAGCTGCATAAAGCCCTCATCTACCAAGATAGGGATGCGCTGGGTGAGCTCATTTTTACTGAGATAGTGAATGATATGAACTTGCTCGACTGGCGGAATAAAGGCATCAAGGTAAATT
>Ga0208942_1000695_pt1 | contig 12983 bp, 6 predicted proteins | sample GreLakmeSU08MSRF_FD_187704 | JGI IMG/M metagenome (GOLD analysis project Ga0208942, IMG submission 187704) | Freshwater lentic microbial communities from great Laurentian Lakes, MI, USA - Great Lakes metaG SU08MSRF (SPAdes) | ecosystem: Environmental > Aquatic > Freshwater > Lake | place: Great...
AAAAAATACTCTAAATCCGCAACTCATACAGAATACTTCTAAATGATTAATCTCAGTGTATTGCCTATCTAAAAACATTCTTCCTTTGCATTTTTTACATGACATCATTAATTTGGTATTCCAACTATTATCAAATTAAGCCCAATGCTTGTGTCTCCTCCAACATTAAACTTAACTGTTCCTTCTATTCTAGAAGTTGAGATGCTATTTATAGTTACCGTGACATCTTTTCCAGCATCAGTGTTTCCTGAGTTAATTGGAGTTACAGTTACAACTGGAGCCCACTTAAAGTCTGTCCCAAAAGGATAAAAGAAAGGCAGGGATGATCCTGCGATCTGAGTACTACTTGTTGTGACTTGTACATATCCACCGATTATACGGGCTTCGGACGTTTTTACGCTTTGTGGGCCAGAGTCTTTTGTGTCTACTGTCACATACTTGTTGGCTGATGTCGATACCTGAGAATACAACTCATTAATAGCCTTAACAATGTCATATATGTAGGTTACGTCTAGGGGTTGTCCACGTTCTGGAACAGGTAGTTTTGACATACTCTAATTATACCAGAGACCCTGTGATTGCGTTCCTAATTCCTGAGTCAAAAATTTTGATAGTCTTACCTGCTGTTGGTGTTCCCACTACAGCCTGTGACTTTGTTGATGCTAATTGTACCAACACGCTTAGTGTCTGCGGAGTACCAGTTTTTAAAAATGAAAAACTTGTGCCAGTTGGTGTTCCAATATGTGTCATTGTGGTGCTAGAGTCATATTTAACAAAAATATCATACTTAGTTTGGTCTGCTGGACTTGATCCATTAGACCAGTTTACCAATACTAAGTTTCCAATTATAGATATGTCTCCTGGTAATACTTGAACAAACTGTCCATTGATCATAAAGATCTGAGACCAAGCAGACTTTCTATTCTTATCTTCTGCAACAAGTCTAAACCTTATAACTCTGCCATTTTCTGATGAGACTTTTCCCAAAAGTTCTTTTTTAACTATAACATTTTTAATGCCTGCATCTGCCACTATAGCACATCCAAACCAAATCTAAACTCAATGTAGTTTGTTGTATTTGCTGACTTAATAATTGTTTTTGCATATGGAGTTCTCATTACAGAGTACCCAGTTAGGCCATAAACGGAATTTGTTGAGGTAACATTCTCAAGTCTGAACCCATCTAGACAAACATAAAAATCAGATGTTGGGGTATTGTTCCCATTTTTTGTAACAGATACATAAATTCTGGCAGTATTAATTTCTGCCCAAGAGAAGTCTGCGCTTTTTTGTAGTTCTTGAAGTTGCTTTGACACAACAAGATACCTATTTGTTGAAAAGTTATTATCTGCACTAGTAACAACTGCTTCAAAAAGTGCCCACTTACCAGTTTTAAATGTGCCTGTAGATGAAAACTCAACAATAATTCTAACAGATGTTGGCAATGTCTGTGCGTTACCAACTTTATTAACTACAGAAAATGCTAGCCTAAGTTCATCTGTTGGAGAGTTTTTACTAAAGTCTACTGTTGTTCCATTTAACTGTACGAACTGTGATCCAGTTGCTGCAAGCAGATGGTTGTCAGACTCTATAGATACTGTAGAGGTGTCTCCTGACATTATAAGTATGTTGTTTAAAAACCTACATCTCTCATGCCTTGCTACTCTATTCTCATTGGTAAAAATTTTATTGTCTGCGTTTGTTTGAAATACTGGATATATCTGGTTAATAGTATTTGTATCAACATCATTAATTAAATACCCAGCAGTTATAAATGTACCAACAACAGCAGCATCTGCTACTAATGTAAAGGTTGTTGGGGATGAAACAGAGACAATCTCTTTATCTGTTAGATTAAAACTACTTGGAGAAATTCCAGAAACAGAAACTTTAGTGTTATTATTAGCAGAAAAACCGTGGGCTGCGTCTGTTGTATATGTTACGTTTACTCCAGATGCTACTGCTCCAACTATGTTTACAAGTCTGTCATCTAAGGGTGAGTAAATTACGGGTATCTCTGAACCTTGTGAAGAATACTTCCAAGACTCTGAATCAGAAAATGAATAGATGTTTTTACTATCAAACGCTCCCGCAGCAGGGTTAGATGCAGCAGAGAATACTCCTACCTCTGTAATCTCGTATCGTTCTTGTGTTGGAAGTTCTGCTGTCAATACGACTTTTGATACCCCCGACTCATCCACAAAGCCTCTTGAGATTATAGGTACACGAAACATTTCAAAGTCAAGGGACTTTTTGTCTGAAAAATCTGGAAGAACTCCGTCTTCGGCTAATGGCTTTGGTCCGCATCCAACAGCAATATGAGAAGCATAGGACGGTGTTTGGCCAACAAGGTACTTGGCTAGAATATTCTTACCTGTGTTTGTTATCATTTAACTTCCTCCATTGTATATTGTAGCATCATAAACCTCTCCACTTGTTAATAATTGAACCTCTGCCTGAACCCCATCTTTTAAATTTACAAGGTTTATTATTAAATCTCCGCTTATTGGATCTACATATATAGACTTACAGTTTGGTACCTTTGTCCATTTAGTCTTATCTGGCTCAAGAGGGTTTTCAACTATGTCATACCCATTTCCACAAACGGGTAAATGATCCATTATTGAAATAGACAAAGACTTAAAGTATGAGTCAGACTGTTGAAGCCTTAATATGTTGTTAGGGTTGTATTGCAAATAAAGATCTGTTAAGTTTTTTATAGGAGCATAAATTATTTTTTGTCCATTAACTAGATCGTGTCTAGAAATTGTTGCAAGTTCTTGACCACCGATATCTTGAAATATTAGATCTGTCATTATCTCAATAGACATAACCTCTGAATCTCTTATTATTAGATCAGGGGTTGCAATCTTTATGGCATACGCAGTTGCCTTTAATGAAGCACTTTTAGATCCTCCTGAATTTGGTGTTGGAAGTGGGGCAGTGGCATTTGGTGATGCTGTTTCTCCACCGCCATCTATCATGTTTCCTAGATATCTCATCAGACTACCTCACTCAAAAATAATGTCATATCTGGTCCATCCACACTTTTGGAATAGTCAATATTATATATTATAAACCTGCTTGATGAGGAAGAGACCATGGGTATTCCATTCTCTTCATAATCAAGAGTCACTATGTCTCCCAGTTGTAGTGTAGGAATTGCAAATACCTTAACTCCAACAGACCTTCTTGGCTTTGTTATTTTTTCAATAAGCCATTTCATCATACTGTTTGCTTCATCATAAGACTGAATGTATGGAGTATCTAATGAAAAATCTTTTTTACCGTAAGTCATTCTGCTTAACTTAATGTCTTGGTAGTCTTGTTTAAATTTGTACGGGTTTGATATTAAAGTTTCTCCAACAAACTGAGGATTTGAGGTAAGGGTATTTTTATTAAAATAATCGTCAACGCTTAATCTGTTATTAGACTGCTGTGTAAAGGTTACTCCTTGAACTCTTAAGTAGTTGCCAGTTGTTTCATCTAAACTAATTGCAGTATCTGTTGCATTAAATATCATGAATTCTGCTCCATACGAACCTGCTTTAAATCCAGAGACAACATAGCCTTTTATTTTGTTAAATGTTGGGGATATCTTTGCAGTCAATGCTGGGAAGGCTTTATCGTATTTAAAGTTAAAGGTGGCTGCTTCTCTCATTATGCTACCAAACTCCTCAAAATAGATGTTATATTTTGGCGCCTCTGAGTTTCCTATGCCAGATAAATATGTGTTTTGAATTAATCCACTAATAGCATACTTTCTAAAAGACTCGTTAGCACTTATATCTGAGTCTCCAAATACAGAGTTAACTGGTGCGCCTAAAGAAAATGTTGTATTCTGAGAGTAGTTATTGCATAGGGCATAAACATTTTCAAACATAATCCTTGAAGATCCTCGTGTAAATAGTGCAACATCTGTGTACGCTGGTAGAGGATCTAGGTCATCTATGGTTTTAATTAGTTGGCCATTTAAATATAGATAGAATCTTCTTGTGCTTCCAATGTTTTCATACTCTGCTGCCAAATCGTATACCGTTGAATTTTCTTCAGCAACCATTCTTGCCTGACCAGTAAACTTGCCACTATCTACAGTGATCTCACCAAGACCCTGCCAAAGAGAAATGGGGGTAGCGACTCCATTATCAGATTTTATCTTATAAAAGAAAACATTGCTAATACTTTGTCTTTCTTCGGCAGATAAATTTCCTACGCCTAGTGCTGCAATCTCAAAGTAATACCCAACGTTTGTCGTTGGGTTAAGCATAAAGGCAATACCACCAGATCCGCCAGAGATGTTAATATTTTTATCTGGAGTGCTACCATTAACAACATAGAATGTTGAAGACCCATTAGATGTTTGGCCTCTATCTTGAGTGTTCTCAATCTTGCCAACGATTCTCATTCTTGTTCCAAAGTGCTTATACTTTTTATCTCTTAAGTTTTTATGAACATAGGAAATAAAATCTCTTGGTTTTTCTTTAGTTGTAAAGTTTGGTCCAGTCAGAGATAGGGCTGATGACTGAAGAGTGCCAGTCTGTGATTTAGTTGCTTTAGCAATTTCTCCAATAAAAGATGTTGACATAAAGTTTTTAATAAGTCCTGTTCTTGTTGAAGTTCTTGCTAGGGCGTCTGATGAAATACCAGTGCTCAATGTCTTTCCTGCTGCTGCAACAGTTGTTACTGGAGAATCAGTTTTTGTTTCAAATAAATATTCTGAAGCCATGGAACATCCCTTTACATTGTCATCTGATTTCCAATAATCAGATATTCCAGCAGAATGCTCTACAACTGTTGTTCCAAATTGACCACGACCATGCTTCACAACTTCTCCATTTTGAAGTTTAACAACTCCATCTTTTTCAAAATACTTTGGCTCAGAGTATATTCTAACTAATCCTGTTGGATATATTTTTCCATTAAATGGAAGTTTTGCAAAATAGTTTTGATAATCTTCCGTAGAAGTTATCCATACATTTCCAAAGCCAGTAACATTGTATTGCACTGCATCGTACTTTATAATTTCTCCTTGTGAGTAAAAGTATCCGTTATATCTTGTAATCCAGTAGGCAGCCTCTCCAAGACTAAATGTATTATTTATTACAATATTATTTTTTACTTCTGGTACATCTATTGTCAGGTCTGAATTAAGTGGGATAGCACTAAGCACATAGGCGGACTGTGTTCCAACTTCGTTATTTATTGACTTAGTATTTTGTGTTCCAGATACTTCCCAAAGCAGTACTGGCTTGTATGTATAGTATCTTTCATTATCTACAAGGTTTGCCTGTCTAAGTGATCCTATAGATCGCTGTATGTATCTTGTACTGTAGTTAATTGCTCCATCATTGTATACCGCACTATCTTGGGTTGATACAGAGATAACGTTTGCTAACTTTGCTTTGTTTGTTTTATTTTTTATTTCTTTATCTTCTACAAAATCTTTTGTGCCGTAAAGAGCAAAAGTTGTTGGTCTTTCTGTAAGCGTTGGCATTATATAATTTTTACTCATCATTACAAAGTTGTTGTATTCATCAAAGAACATTGCTGTCTGAGTTGAAACCGCCAAGTCTTGAAGAACTTGAGCAACGCTAGTTTCAGGTCCAACAAAAAAATATGGAATTATAATTTCTTTTTCATTTGCAACTCTTTTAAATGTATAGTTAGAGAAGCCTATATGGTCTAGCAGAAGAGAAACTGCAGAACTAACAGAAACCTCTGTCATTAACATCTCTGGAGCACTAAGTGATTCTAAATACCAGTACAGGTCTCTTAAAGATAGAGAGACACGCTTTGACATTAAGTCTTGTTTTGGAAATGAGTCAGAGTATAATGTTTTAATTGGAACATAATAATCCCATCCAGCAACATCGACAATGACCTCATAAAATTTTAACTGAACATGCCTTGAAATATACTTTGCAATAATACTATTAGCGTTGTTGGTATTAAATGCTTGGTCATGATCAAAAAGAGTTATACTACCATTAGACGCTATTAACTGTCCTACTGGAAGGCCCGAGAGTCCTAGGTCAGAGGCACTTTTATTAATAGAATAGTCGAGAGTTTTATCTGAAACATTTAAAACAAGTCTTGGAGAAATTTCAATAAGATCAAAAGTAGAGTCTTTTGTATTCATTGTTTCTACTACAATTCTTATTCCACTTATATATTCAAACTCTCTAAACTGTTGCTTACCGTCTAATGTCTTAATAAAAACATCTGGAGAAGTTGCATCTGTTACAAAGTTTGTTAGTCTATCTACTGTTTCATCCTGTATATACCAGCCATATTTTGGTGTTATAATTTCATACTCTATTCCGTCCCAAATATGATAGGCCCCTAAGTCATTTGTATTTGGCTTAATTAAATACGCATAGCCAATTACTGACTGTTCTGGAAGCAATGAAACGCTTGTATATGTTTCTGCAACAACAAAATTTGCTCTCCACTTTTCTGGGACTATTAATCCGTAAGCAATTTCAATATAGCCGTCGCTCTTAATAGTAGCAGTTCCGTCTCTTCTTGTTATTGCTGGGTTAAAAGATACAACGTTTTCCCAATTACCATCTTTTAAGAACTGAATCTTCCACTTATTTGGAGTCTTTTGGTTTGACTCTCCATAAAATGGATCTGCATATGCACCAGTAGGTGAGGAAAATGGTCCAAGGTTTTCAGTTCCAGTATGTGTTTGCATCTTAACTACAACTCTATTTGTTGGAACCTTTTCTTTATAGACAACAAATGGACAGGCGTCTTCTATCGAATACTGAGAGTTACGAACATTTGATGCCACACCATACTCTTCTCCAGATTCTGTTCTATAAGATGTCCAGTATTTAAACTTGTCATTTTTATCTGGCATATAGTATCTAGGTCTATCTGCCATGACTAAGTTTGGGTGGTGTAGTTTTCCTTTTTCAAAGAATACCGCTTTATTTATTCCAGACCTGGGTCTAAACTGTCCGAAGCAATCCTCTAAAGAATAAAGAGTTTGTAGTTTTTCTTTCTTAGTTAAAAATGTTGTTGGTATATCGTTGTTATTAAATTCTCCATCTATAATGATATCTGCATCAGTTGCGCCTGTATAAAAATTTCCAGTATCATTAACATCAAAACTACTAGGTAGAGAAGAATATATAGATCCAGACTGTGTCGGTCTATACCTGTAGTTTCCTATATGTTTAATGTTTGTTGGAATATTCATATTCCACTCAGCGGTTATGATTGACTTATTTCTTATTGTTGAAGATGTCTCTAAGAAATTTTGTAAATCTTTGTCCTCAAACATTATACTTCTTCCAAGGTAACCGAGACATTCCAATAATCAAAGTTAGTGCCTCTTTTTTCTACAGAGTATGAAAAACTTGATATAAACATTTCTACAAGTTGGTTATACTGCTGAAGATGATCGTATGGAGCCTCTGTTCCTTTAAAAATTCCTTTTCTATCATAAGCAAGGAATACCCAAAAAGAACCTTTATGTCCGTCATACCACTCAAGCATATCTGCTCCACCTGCTCCGCCATCTGTTGTATATGATGTGTATGGTGATTTGCCAGTTGCTATATTAAAACTTGGGATATTCGAATGTGATCTTGAAGGAATCATATTCCAGCCAGTGCTAATTTTCATCTTGTCTGCAGTATGATATGACCTCATACGGCCATTAATCATTCTTTCTCGCTTTTCAATACGCTCATCTGAAAAATCTAAGGGAGTTCTATTGTCATCTGTAAGCATTAAGAACTGGTCTAGCAAGTCTAGATCTGAAACATCTACTGCTGCTGCCCCTACTTCGTATCCTTGAGGAATATACAAACCCTCTAGCAAGGTACCAGAGTTTTCAGACCAGAGCATACCGCTAGGTCTGTTGTATTTCTTACGACTTTGCATATAGGTAAACCTTGGATCAATTGTTGACATTTGTGTTTATCCCCCGAATTCTTCTGTCGTCAACTTTTTTAATTGTTGACATTACTGCTTGTGCAATTTCATTTGGACTAGCATCTGTTCTTGCATTAACAGTTAGTGCATATGTATTATTATACACTGCCCCGCCAGTTGACTGTCCATTATTGATTGCTTTCATAGTGTCTAAGCCATGAGAATTAACTGCGTACTTACTCATTATAAATTCTCCTGGAGTTAACATTGCTGGTACTGTATCAGTACCTCGTGCAAATCCTCCCATTGCAAATTTCATTGGATTAATTAGTCCACCCATCGACTCAAACTGCATAAAGCCACCGCTGCCACCGCCTAGTGCTTTGAGTGCTGCTGCTTTCTCTGCTTTAAATTTGTCTGCTGCTGCTCCACCGTATTGTTGACCATTTGCTCCGATGCCTGCTGCCTTATCCGCTAGCGCCTTATCGTTTGCTGCTTTTGCTGCATCAGCACCTGATGGTACAAAATTTTTAACACACTTTCCTTCTGGATTCATGTGCATTCCTGCAGGGCAAGGGGATTGAATATTGTCTGGAATTCCGTTTTTATCTGCATCTGCAAAACTTGGCTTAGTTTCAACCTTTGGCATCAGTTCTGGAAATATGTTTGTGTCTCTGACACATTTTCCGTTTGCATTCATTTTCATTCCTGCTGGACAAGTTGTGCTTGATGAGGTTACGCCATTTGCTGCTAAGGCTGCAAGACGATCTGCTTCTCTTTTATCTGCTGCTGCCTTGGCTGCATCTGCTGACGCTGTGGCTGCTAAGGCTGCAAGACGATCTGCTTCTCTTTTATCTGCTGCTGCCTTGGCTGCATCTGCTGACGCTTTTGCTGCTAAGGCTGCAAGACGATCTGCTTCTCTTTTATCTGCTGCTGCCTTGGCTGCATCTGCTGACGCTGTGGCTGCTGCATCTGCTGCTGCATTTGCTGCATTTGCTGCATCAACTGCTGCTTGTGCTGCTGCTTCTGCCTTGGCTGCTGCAATTGCTGCTGCTGCTTTATCTGCTGCTGTAGCATTATCGGCTGCTGCTTTTGCTGCTGCTTCTGCTGCTGCTTTATCGGCTGCTGCTTTATCGGCTGCTGCTTTATCGGCTGCTGCTTTGGCTGCTGCTGCTGCTCGTTTTGCAATTCCATCGTCATCTCCTGCTGTTGCTGCTGTTGCTGTTGCTGCTGCTGCTGTTGCTGCTGCTGCAGCACTTGCTGCGGATGTTAAACCAACTGTTTTGTCGAGTTCTGCTCCTGCTGCCGTAACTGCTGGGTTAGTATCTGTTGATTGTTGCCCGTACTTATCAATTACAACTTGTCCATTTTTAAGAGCAGTCATTCCAGTTTTAATAGCATTTACAAAATCTTCTGCTCCAACCCTTGCTCTATCTATTGCGTTCTTAATTAGTTCCCAAGCATCTCTAGTCAGGCCTGCAACCTTAATAGATTCAATGTCTGCTTTTAAAGAAACCCCCTTAAGCCTAATAAACTCTTGCTGTTTCTCTATTGTTTCTTCTTCTATTTTTAATATACCATCTTGTAGTTTTTTAATCTCGGCTTCAAGTTCTTTTCTAGTTTTGGATACTCCATCAGTCTTATCAACCCCAGTTGCTCTAGATAGTTCATACTTTCTAGATTGCTCGACTGCATCCTTTTGTTTTGTTACAGCATCTGCTGCTTCTTGTGCTCGCATTTCTTGAGCAGCACGGGCTGCTGCTGCAATGTCTCCAGATGTTAATGCCTCAGCAAGAGTTAGTTGACCCTTTTGCTGATTAGAAATAGAAGCGTTTGCTTTTTCTATTTCATCTAACGCTTCAATTCTTTTATCATATTTTTCGTTAATTGCTTGCTCTTGATCTTCAATAGCCTTTAGCGCTGCTTCTTTGTCATCTATCTCATACTGAAATCCTGCAATTTCATTTTGTGCTTTTTCAATTTGATCATTTGCATCTTTAGTATCGAATTCAAACTTTAGTTGAAGGGTCTGTTCTTCTACGTCAAACTTGTCCATAGCGTTGCTATACAAGTCGTTGAATAAGTCTTGGTATAGTCCAACAGTTTTTTGTAATTCTGTAATTCTTTCGTTCATAGCCTGCTCTGCCTCTAATAAAGTTGTTGCTGCTAGTTCGGCTGCTTTTATATCGGTTCCTGATTTTGTTTTTAAGGCTTTGGCCTCAAGTTTTGCAAGATTCTTTTTTTGATTAAAAATAGAAATTTCTAATGCTTTTAGGTCAGAGTCTGCAGAAATAGTAAAAGCATTTAGTGGGTTGCTTGTCTTTGCTAAATCTTTTAGTCTTTGTTCTTGAAGCCTATCATTTTTAAGTTGAGAAGTTGCAGTCTTTGCATCTTTAATTGTTGCTTGGGCAACGAGCAAGTTATTTAATATTTTTTGTTTTCCAATTAGTTTATTCAGTGATTTTTCATTTACACCATTAGCAATTGCTTGTGCATATGCTTTATTAGAAACTAGATCGTAAGCATCTGCAGTTGGAACTCCCAACTTTTCAAGTTTAGACATAGCCTTAGATTGATTAATTATGGCTTCAGTCTCTGCTTCCATGCTTGAGTTCCAGTCACCCATAGTGATAGAGTTAAGTGCTTCTTGAATGTTCTTGGCATCTTCTTTTAATCCAATAATGTTTCCCTTATTGTCAAACTTAAATAGTGAGTTCTTTCTTTTTTCATATTCCTTTGGATCCATGCCAACGATTAGTTCAATAAAGTCTTGGCTTCCGCCCAATCCTCTTAGATCATTTTCTATACCGCTAAACACATCTATGGTCTTCTTACCTCCGAAGAGGCCAGCCAGAGCCTTACGAGAGGCACTCCAGCCCTCTGTGACCTTAATCTGGTTCTTACGTACATCTCTTAGTTTCTTTACTAAGTCATCTAGGGGTGAGGATTGTACTTTGGTTCCCTCGCCGACCCCTGCACCTGGTGGTGGTTTTGTTTTGTCTGCTGAAGTCTCTGTAACTGTTTGAGTTTTGGCAGTAACAAAATCTGCAAAACTTTTTCCTTTATTTCCCAACCCACCCTTCTCGCCTAACCAACTCTGGTAGGCTACTTGCATTGCTGGGTCGCCTTCCATGCTCATCATTACCTTCATGTTTTGCAAATAAACCTTTTGTTGTTCTGCTGGTAATTTATCAAAGTATTCTTGATCTGCCTTTAGTGCTTCCATTTCTTTTGCACCTAGTACAGTTGCAGCAACGGTTAATGAAACTTTTCCCTTTAGGGCATCAATTTTGTCTAATGCTAATTGAATTGCTTCTGCAGCCTCTGGGTTTTTATTATAGTAGTTTAAAAGAATGTCTTTGTCTACTACAGTTGCGGATTGAGAAATTCTTTGAAATAGTTCAAGTTGTTCTTGTGCTTCTTTTGGAGTCTTTGCTTTTATGTTGGCAACAAAATCTGCTGCTTGTTTTTTATCTTCAAACATTCCAACAATGCCCATCATTTGGTTTGCAAAGGCTCCACCAAACTTACCAATAATATTAACTACTGATTCAACAGAAGCCTTGTCTTTACCAAAAGTCTCAAAGATCTCAATCATTTGCATTGGATCAATCTGACCACTAGCCATCTGCATCTTTAATGTATATTGCATTTCTTTAGATATTCCAGAATCGTTTATCTGTGTTTGAGCAAGTGGGGCAACATCTTCTAAGGCTGTTCCTGCATACTGCTTTGTAACTGCCTTGTCTGCTCCTGTCATCAAAGCATTCTTAGTTGCACCGTCAGAGTTGGCATAACTATTTTGGATGTCAGCAACAAGTGCTGCATTTTCAGTAAGTAGTGCAACCTGATCAAGTTCAAATTGCTCTGTTAATTTCTTTATTTTTGCAGTATCTCCTGCAGCCTGTGCAATCGCAAGTTCTTTCTGATATTGCAACTCTACAGAGTCTGTTAACTCTTGCTGTTGCTGTAAAGCAATTTTCTGCATAGCAATAGACGCCCCAGATGCTTCACCAATTCTTTTGTTTCTATCTTTCTTTGCCAAGAAGTATCCAACACCAACTCCAAGTGCTGCTCCTATAATTGTTCCTACAACTGGAACAGCAGAACCTATTGCAGCACCTGTTGCTGCGCCAGCAATGGCAGTTCCTGCTGCTGCTGCGCCACCTGCTAATAGTCCTCCTGCGATTGCCCCACCTGCTGCACCTGCAAGACCGCCACCAATACTGTACCCAGTAGTTCTTGCTTTATCTCCAGCAGTATATCCTCCAGCCTTTCTTGCTGAATCTGTAGAAAGGTTCATTTTGTTTCTTGTATCTTGTAGAAGTCTTACTTCAAGGTCTACACCCTTTTCAAGAATGTTTTCTCCATTTGGGCCAAGGATGGATATAAGTTTTGAGTTTACTTCAATTCCAAAAGAATAGTCTCCAAGTTCTTTTCCAAGGTTTGCTGCGATGCTTCGTGCTTGATCTGCAGATAATGCTCCTGATACTACCGCTGTTGAAAGTTGATTGACAACTTGATCTTTAGCAACATCTTTACCACTCATCTTCATGGTTTCTGTAACATTCTTTGCCATGGCTTTTCCACCTTCACCCGCCATGTATGATTCACCAAATGTTGTTTTGCCTGTCTTAATTTGGAAAGGAGAGAAAGAATCTTTTCTTCGCTTAGCCATAATCTCCCCAGCGCCAACCTTGGTTGAAAATTCAGATAATGCCTTAATTGCTTGTGTTCCAGATCCCATTGCTTCTGTAAGTTTCATTGCTGCATCTTGGGCTTTATCAAATACCATTCTTTGGTATGCATATGCTGCTACCACTAATCCTACACCAACTGCAAGTGCTGAGAATTTGTTTTGAAGCATTGGCATTATCATAGCCATACCCATAAGTGGCATCATTATCTTTTGTGAAATTTCTCCAACTTTTCCTGGGGCCATAGAACCAATCATTGCTACACCAGATGCAACACCCATTGCACCGCCCATTCCCATTCTTGGACTTTTCCCTGCATCTATTCTTGCCTGTTTATTTGCATTATATTTGTCCTTCCTACCCTCAACAAATGTCTTTAATTTTCCAGAAGCAGTATTG
>Ga0208942_1000696_pt1 | contig 12983 bp, 15 predicted proteins | sample GreLakmeSU08MSRF_FD_187704 | JGI IMG/M metagenome (GOLD analysis project Ga0208942, IMG submission 187704) | Freshwater lentic microbial communities from great Laurentian Lakes, MI, USA - Great Lakes metaG SU08MSRF (SPAdes) | ecosystem: Environmental > Aquatic > Freshwater > Lake | place: Great...
AAATTTGAATATATATTGTGTTAGAGCCTGGCGCTTTGTCAAAAATAAGACCCGTAAAACCCGTATTTTTCTGAGCGGTTTTATGAGTCAGAGTCGTAAGGAGTGTAGAAAATTACTAGTTTCCTTGCAAAGAAAAGAACTATTGAATCTTTTGATGAGAAAATATCTACAGAACCTGCTGGAACTCAGATGTGCAAAAAATATGCAGTAGAGATATTTGGTAATTTTGTTACAGAAATGTATTCAGGTAAAACAACTGCAGATATTATTGACGAATTAAATCTGATTAAAATACAGAATCAGCAGACATACGAAGAAACACTGTATAGAGTATTACAAGACTGGATAAATTGGAATGAGATACGGGGATTAGGAAACTACACCATTAGAACTTCGTTTTTCAATTTACGAAAATACTTGTTTCATCTGGGAATTAAAACACACAAACAAGACATCAAAGAATATCTTCGATTTGGAAAAAGAGTAAAAAAAGAAAGACATCCGCTATCTGATGAGGATTACAGAGATATTGTTTTAAGGTTTTCAAGAAATCCTAGAATGCAATTATTTTTGTTGATGCTTGGCTATTCTGGAATGCGAATGGGTGAGGCATTAGAACTCAAAAAGAAAGACCTCGATTTTACAAAGAAGAGAATAAAGGAAAGAAATTTTCTGAGGAACATAGAAAAAATCTATCTGAATCTATGAAAGGAAGTGGTTATTTGATGCAATACCCAGTGTTTGATCTATATTCTGGAATTGCATATGACTCTGTCAGGGGAGAAATGTTTGTGACAGATCCTTCTGCAAAGACAGTCACAGAAATCAATGATGCGACAAGATTATTTGTGATAAGGGATATTTTTTGTTGTGATACGCAGAAAATTCATCATTTTACTTACAATTACCTCTTCTATGTTTTTAATCCCAACTATACAGGCAGAATCTGCTAGTAACCCAAATCTGTTTGTTTCGGCTGAAAATTCTCAACATGATAATCATTTTTCTGGCTCTATGATAGTTGAAGTTATAATCCGTGATCCGAGTATTCATGACACAGGTGAAGGAAAAGGCGAACCTGATGTTACGCTTAATGGTGAATCTTTACGAATGGTTCAATCTACTGATGGTAATTGGTATGCATATTTTGCAAATGTCGACAAGGCAAAAATAGCAGATTCTACTCAATCTACCACTTCTGGTAAAGGTTTAGACTTTGGTGTTTTTTGTAGCAGAGATACTGCATTATCTGTTTTTGGAATTTCTCTTTCTGAAACTGATGGCTTTGCTGTTCCAAGAAATACTGGCATATCGGGTTTTACAAATGGTGACACTTCATTTAATCAATGCACTGGAACACTAACAAGTTCTACCAATCTTAATAATGTTGTAAGATCTGTAAGATCAATTAACACTAATCCAAATGTCCCTTCTGGACAAATTGGACTAAATTCAGACGCATGGCCCTTAATACAACTATATGATTTCTCAATTGGCGGTAATGTCATAATTCAATACAATCCTGGAGGTGGAACACAAACTGTCACCTTACAATATGATAAAATTCCAAATATTTCCACAACATTAGATAGAGCAAACTATCCTCCAAATTCCCAAGTCTTTGCAACTATCAAAGATATGCAGCTAAACCAAGACCCAACTTCACGAGATTCCTGGACATTTAACATTGGAATTCCGCAAGCAGTATTTTATGGAGCATTTACAGAAAGCGGTACTAGTGCATCGAACGGTGGTGTTGGTCTTACAAATCTCATATCTAAATTATCTAGTCTTGGATTTGAGAAAAATGGAAAATTATCTATGAATCTTGGCACAGTTGCAAAACTACAAGCAAATGGATATCAAACTGCTACTGCTACTGATGGAACCACTACATTTTCACAAATCGTAACATTTGTAGAATCTCAACCAAACACAGGCATATTTGAGAACTTTGATTTTTCTGATTTATCTAATGTCCAGATTCTATCCAATGCCCCCCGTGGACAATCAGCCACCATAGAGTACCATCGTGAATCATTATCTATCGTATCTGGATTAAGCGACGCAAGTATCTCGTCAGGTACTCCTCAACATGTATCTGGACAAAAAGTACCAATTACTATCAGTGATCCTGATCAGAACATCAACCCTGGAGGAAGGGACAAACTAGATCTGTTTAGAAGCTCTGCATTAATTCCCTCATTGACTATAGGAAGTCCAGCAACACTCCAAAATGCCGGTAGCGTCAAAATCTATGCCTTATCAACAGATGCATTAACTGGAGGAACCTCGATCACATCATCTGTTCCAGATACTAACTCTGACAGATTAATTTTGGACACAAGATCATCGACTGGAATAGTAAATCAGAGTTTTGAAAAAGTCTCAGTAAATACAGGATTGTCTGCAGTTGATCTTCAAGAGATCTTGATACAAATAAGCTCAGGTGATCAAGGAACAAACTGGATAAATTATGATCTTAGATCTATACAAAACCAGCTTGAAATCACAGATTACACAGATACAACAATTTCTCTATATTTTGGATTGACTGATGTAACCCCCATCACTCTAATCAGTCCTAGTAATATGACTGGAGCACAAGGGTTTGTTCAGATACCAAATGCAGCAGTAAATCTAATTGCAGCAAAGTCTGGAACTGTATTTCTTGTGATCAACTTTGATGCATCAAATAACTCAGTAGCACAAGGTTCTATCTCGAGTGAAATAGATACCCAACCAATAGTGTTTGATCTATTTTCATTTGGAAATAAAAACAATAAAGACATAACAAATGGAATCTATAGATTTGAATTACAAGAGACTGCATTAAATTCTGCAATATTTACTGGTACTATGGAATACACAATGGCAAACCAGTTAAATCAATTTGATGCAAATGTAATCACAACATTGCGACCAATATCTAAAGATGTCAAGTTTTTTGTCAATCAAAGACTAATTGATGAAAATGGGATTAATATTGCATATTCTGATGTTGCAAAAGATGGTACAACCACTGGTATTTCATCAAAAACTGATATCCGAACACAGTCTGGAACTGTATCTACAGCATCAAACGTATTACGATTTGGTCACCCTGTGACAATTACACTCAAAGATCCAGATCTTAATTTGAAAAGTGATAATGTTGATATTTATCTAGTAAATAATGATCCCGATTCTCCAAATGTAGATACAGTTGGTAAAGATGGAGATATTTTATTGGAGATTTTAATTAAAGATATTAGATACAAACGGTGCACTGTAAATGGAGTTGAGTATGGCGGTTTGGCTTCTTCAGGTTTCACTTTAGTTGAGACTGGACCTAGTACGGGTGTGTTTGAAGGAGTGTTCAAAATGCCATCACAGATTTGTGATAAATCTGGAACATCAGTGATTTCTCCTGCTGGAGGTAGCCTTGATGCAAAATATCATGACTCTAAAGATATCTCTGGAAATTCAAACATATTCAGTTTATTGCGAGATAAACACAATACACCATTTTCAAATTCACCACAATTAAGCACCAATAAAATCACAATTCCATCATCTGGTAACTCTGAAGAAATAATTCTATCTGGTAATATTGCCAATCATAAAAAAGGTGTTCCTTTAGCTATAACCTTAACACACCCTGATGGCCTCGTTAAAAATTTTGTTGCGGTTCTATCCAATAGTGGCAGTTATCGTGCAGCCTTTTCAATAAATGAAAATTCTCAATTAGGTGTTTATAAAATTCAGTTATTTCATAATGGAGATAATGTTGGATTAAGTTCATTTACTGTTTCTCAAAACATCCCTGACTGGGTTAAAGACAATGCAAGACGATGGTCTTCTGCTTCTATTTCTGATTCTAAATTTATTGATGGGTTAAAGCAAATGATTGAAGATAGGATTATTGTATCTCCAAAAGAGAATTTAATCTCTGAAAGAGTAATCCCTGATTGGGTTAAAAATAATGCAAGATGGTGGTCTAATGATCAAATTTCAGATGATGACTTTGTAAAATCACTTCAATACTTGGTCAAAAAAGGTATAATTCTAGTATAATCAGGTCAATTTTTCTTTCATTTAATAGATGAATACCCTCAAACATGATTCAAAATGAAAAATACTTAGTATCAAAGTAATTCTTTTCATTCCTAAATTCTTAAGTTTGTAGAAAATAAGATTGTGATAATTGCCGTATAAGGATAAAGAGAAAGCGAAAGAGACACGTTCAAAACCTGAAAATAAAGCGAGACATAATGCATATTTGAAAGAGTATAACTCAAGACCTAAAGTTATAGCACGAAAGAAAGTTTATTCTTCAAGGCCTGAAATTAAAGTAAAAAAGAAAGAGGATAACTTAAAACCCGAAGTAAAAGCAAGAACTAAAGAAATAACGAATACATTAAAAATAAAAGTTTTCAGTCATTATTCTAAAACAATTTCAAATAGCGATATTCCAATATGTGCTTGTTGTGGTTATACCGATTTGAGATTACTATCAATGGACCATATTGAAAGTAGACAGAAAATACACCTAGAAGATAAAAAATAGGTGGTGAAAGATTATGGAAATATATTTTTGAGAAAAGACTCCCTAACGGTTACAAAATTTTATGTTATAATTGCAATTTTGCTAAGGGTGATAAACCATATTGCCCTCATGAATTAGACATAATGAAGTAGATTCTAAATTACCGAAACCTTTTTAGCTGAATGTACCAATGAATTACTCATGAATCCATGTTATATTGGACAAAATGGTACCAAATATTGTGTTAGTTGAAATCACAAAAAATTACTTCCAAATGTTAATTGTGATAGATTTTTCTACGTTATTTCCCATAGAATCAATTCCCTCAGAACTAATTTTGTAGAGACCCTCTAAAACAGGAGTATTATCATTTTTAATTTGATTCCAAACAAATACAATTTGGTCTCCGGGTTCCAAAGTTGTAATTACTTGAGAAGATATTGGAGCATACATCATAATACCAAATAATCCACTTATTTTCAAATCATATGATGTATTTGGAAAAATTAATTGTGTTGTTCCAGAATTCACAATGGTGATTTTAATTTCTTCTCCTTTTTTAAAATCAGATTTTTCAGTAACTAATGAAATTGAAGGACCTTCTACAAATACAAGTTGATTCGTACTTTTTATTTCAAGCAGATAAAATCCAAAAGTAAACCCTGCTAAAAGACCAACACCGATAAAAATTACAAGACTTTTTGCTAACAATTATTCAAGATATTTTTATTAGATTTTTAAATCCTTTGGGATTGATTTTGTTCGCCATTTCTTTGGATATGTATTTGGAGCCATAATAATTCGTTTTGTCTGAAAAGCATATCCTTTAACTGCATCTCGTATTTCTTCTTCAGACATTGTTGATTCAGCCAAAGCTACCGCCTCTCCTTTTTGTGTATAAATTGCTACAATGTCACCTTTTTTCAAATTTGGAGAAATTTGTAGGATACCAGGAATTGCAAGTTGTGCACCATGACACATTGCATCTACTGCAGAATCACGAATCACTATGGATTTCAATTCACTTAGTGCATATTCTATGGGTTTAATTATTTTTAAAAGTCTAGTTTCATCCTTGTTTTCTTCCCAAAGTGCAAAAGCATTTGCAAGTTCATGTAAGGTTACCAACCCATCAGATTCGTAAAATTGATCAACTCTAGTTCTTCTTAGCTCTATCATTGTAGCGCCAGGTCCAAGAAGTTCCCCCATATCATAATACAACTTTCGAATGTATGTTCCAGCTTCACATAATATTCGAGTTAAGAGTAATCTTTCTTTTTGTTCAAGTATTTCAAACTCGTAAATAGTTCGTGTTCGAGTTTGTCGGAGAACTGCAGAACGTTGTGGAGGTTTTTGGAATATTTCACCAGTAAACAGTTCAAGTATTTGATTTAATTTTTCCTTTGACGGAAGTGAATGAAATCGTCCAAGAGCATGATACTCTTTTGGACCATAAAGTAATACACCAAGTGCCTTTGTTGCCTCACCAAGACCTAAAGGTAATACACCTGAAACTTGCGGATCAAGAGTTCCACTATGACCAATTTTTTCAAGCTTGAGAATTCTTTTTGTCCAAGCAACAGTTTCATGACTGGTAGGACCAGGAGGTTTATCCAAAATAATTAATCCATAATTAAATAATTGTTCAAGAGTTCGTTTATCATAATATGTTCCATATGCATCATCTGTAATATCCTGATCAATAACTAATAAATTTTCAAGTTGTTTTAAAGTCATAACAATTCTCTAACAGTTTCTTTTGCAATATGAATCACTTGTGTTGCATTAAGATTATCAGTATCAATAATTTTATCAAATACAGATATATCATTTCCAAAATCAAAATTATATAATTTTCGATATAATTCACGATTTTTATCATATCTAATTTTTGTAATTTCATATGCTTCTAAAGAAGTCATATTGTCTCTACCTTGCATTCTTTTTGAACTGCTATCATGCGAACCGGCTAACCAAATTTTGATACCATTATTCACAAGCCATGGAAGAGTATAACTTGTTATGACAGTTCCACCTTTGTTAAAAAGTTCAATTAATTTATCATCTACTTTTTTATCAAATTCAGAATTGTTTTCTCTTTGACTAAGAAATTTCATACCATTTTCAGTATCCCACCAATCATCACCAACGGCATTAAATCCATGCTCCTTTGCCATTTCTTTTAAAATATCACCACCACTAAGATATGTTAAATTAAATTCAGTTGCCAATCCTTTAGCTACAGTGGTTTTTCCAACAGCCGGAGGACCAGAAATTACAATTGACTTGGTCAACTAGGACTCATTGATGTTTTTGTTAGTTTCATAATAATGCCACTAAATGCGATTGAAGCTAGGAAATACCAAGCCCAAAGAAATAGAGCATTTTCTTGGTTAGCACATACGTCTTCAGGGTTTGCTGCTTTTGCGGCAGTACAAGTTAAATCAAAAAAACCACCAGGAATTACGTTAAGAGAAATTGGAGATTGAGCTACAAGATGTGAAAATAATACAGGTAAGACAAAGTAAAATATCAAAATTAAAGGAAGAAAAGTAATCATCATGGGTTTCATGTTCATTTGCATCATTTCCATAGACATTTTGTTCATGTAAGATGATTTTTTATTTAAAGTGTTAATCTTTTCTTGATCCTTTGATCTCATTGCAGACATTCTTTCTTTTTGCCAAGAACGTGTCTCTTTCATTATTCGTTGTAATTTTGTTTGATCAACCATTTTTTTTCGCACTAGAGCATTGAAAATATTTAAAAGAATTCCAAAACCAGTTACACCAAGCGCGGTTAAAATTACACCTTTTATCCATGGATCTGCACTTCCCATAGTTGTACTACCACCGGTAAGAAAGTCAAGAGGCCCACTACCCTGAAGAAATACAGAGTCCAAAAACAAAAATATAAAATTAAAATCCATTTTACAGTCCTATCGCCTTAATTATTTTATCAGCCACTTCATCAATCATCCCTTCACGATTTAATACGTGTTTTACCGGAGAGCCTGAAATAACAGCACATGCAGAAATCATACCAGATTGTATGTCTAATTCTTTTTTAATATTGTCAATTGAGATATTATCTCTATTTCGAGTGGTGTCTTTCATACGTCTATTGTATATTTCTTCAGGCTTTGCTGAAACAGAAACAAAATTGGAAGGTTTAAGAATTTGCAACACGTGATCAGGTAATCCAGGATAGCATCCCTCAATAGAATTGATAAAAGCGTGGGTATCAATAATGACCACATCGTCTTTTAACATTGCAAGTTTTTCAGCAGCAATTTTTTGGAGATTTTTTTGTTCGGATAAAGGTAATTTTCTTAATTCGTCTCTATCTTTAATGCCATTTTCTTTTGCAACTTCAAACATGATACTTCCAAAACTGTTAAGACTGACACTTTTGTTTTGATGTTTTAAAATTTCAGTAATTTTTATCAGTAATGAAGTTTTTCCAACACCTGGTATTCCTACCACTACAACTTTTCTACTTTCTGCCAAGCAATGCACCAAGACGAGGCATTACAACTTCAACTTGTTCTCTTACCAGTTGTGTGTAATAATTGATTAGAATATCCACCATAAGTAAAATTCCAATTCCTCCACCAAATACTCCTAAAACATCAGATACTCCAGCTAACAAACCCAAAATTATAGAACCGATAATGGTAACAGACGGGATATATTTTGCAAGTAATGCCTCTACAGGTGCATTAGATCTTCTAAATCCAGGAATTTGTACATCTGCATCAAGTAAATTTTGAGCTGCACTCTTTGGCGATAAGCCACCTAGTTCAACCCACAATCTACCAAACAAGACTACAATTCCAACCATAAACAAAACGTAACCTATAGCTCTTCCGGGATCCAAAGCTGCAACTTCTAATCCTCTTGGTGGAGTAACATAGTAAATAATTCCTCCAATCGGAGTAGAAGGACTAGTAGGATCGAATTGACCTAGAACATTCATGAATTGATTATTGTTTCGAGGATTAAAATTTGCCCATAACATCTGACCAAGAAATACAGCATTTGCAGTTAGAGCAGATGCCAAAATGACTGGAATGTTTGAAGTATACAACATTTTGATTGGATATACTGCAGAGAAACCTCTGTATTTTGTAGAAACGATTGGAATTTCAATTTTCATTCCTTGTGTAAATACTAGAATTAAAAGAACTCCGGCAGTTAGACATAATCCAAATATGCTAGGCAATTGGTTCGAGCGGAATAAAATATTTGAAACATCTCCACTCATAATGGATTGACCAATGTATGGTATGATACCAATAGTACCGCCATCACCTGCAGGTAACGGACTGAATAAGCTCCATAAAATTTGCTGTGCAACACCTGCCATAATGAATAAACTGATTCCACTACCAAGTCCCCAACCTTTCTGAACTAATTCATCTAAAAACATGATGATAATTGAAGCTGCCATTAATTGACCAATCATAACATACAAGACATACGGTTCGGGTACACCTGCACCATAAACAGCAGTTGCATATACGATTGATTCAGCAACAATTACAATGTATGTTACCAGTTTAGTAGCAGTTTGAAAGATTCCTCGTTCTTCTGGTTTTTTAAAATCAAACTTTAGAATATCTGAACCTTTCAATAATTGCATTAAAAGACCTGCAGTAACAATAGGTCCAATTCCTAATTCTGTAAGAGTTCCCTGTTGAGATGCAAAAATGACTCTAGCAAATTGTAGAAAATCAAATGCAGGTGTTGTTGATCCAAATAATGGAGTTTGCCCCATCACCATGTAGATGAGTAATGCAATACCAGACCAAATTAATTTAGTTTGTAGTGATATCTTTTTTTTTGGTTTTGGTACTTGCGGAATGTATGGTTCAGCTTTGAAAACAACTTTTCTGATAAGAGTGGTGATTGTACCTTCAGCCATTATCAGCTAACACCTCTCCCCCTACTGATTTAATTTTCTCTTCGGCAGTTGCAGTAAATCTTTCGACTTTGACGGTGTATTTGTTTAATATTTTACCGCCACCTAGGAGTTTATCATATCCAGCGGTTGTTAGGTCTATGATTTTCTTTCCTCCTTCATCTTTACCAAATTTTGAGAATAGATCATCTAGATCACGGACACTAGCCCATTTTCTTGTGATAATTGGGTGAGGTGGATGAGTAGAATCGTGTCCAAAATGATCTGGATTTTCTTTTAGTAAAGTACTAAAATGATATTTATGCAATCCTGCAATTCCAAGTCCACCTTTGTGACCACTTGCACGGTGTTGACCAACTTGTCCCCATCCCATATGACGTCCGCCTCGTAGTCTTCGTGTTTTTCTTAATCTAGTTGCCATTTTACATCATATTCCTCACTAAGGTTCCGAGATCTTTGTTTAGTCCAAGTATTCCTTTTTGTCCATACAATTTTTTTGTACTTCGTTTGAATCCATATCTTGGTGGAGCTAAAGCAAACCAAGGTTTTAGAGGTTTTAATTTAGAAAGTGTTGCTTTTCCTTCAGCTAATGCAGAACCAAGTGCTTCAGTACTATCAAATCCAAGTTCTTTAAGATCAGCTAAGGTAATTTTTTTATATCCATCTTTTCTTGCTTTTTTATCAATTAATTCTATTGCTAAAGATGTCTCAAGTGGAATCCAAGTTACATAATGTTTCACTTTGTTTAACATTCCCAAAGTATTGTCTTTAGCAGGTAAAATTGTAGCCCTATATTTTTTATCCAATTTCAGTAAAGTCATTGTAGTAGTTGCCCAATAAGGACAATCGGCTTGACCTTTGATTCTAACTACGAGATATGCGTTGACCATTTTATTAACCCTGACTAAATGTCTGTTTTAGACAATCCAAGATAGCTTTTGAAGTTGAATTCATTGTTGGCGTAGAACCTGTTGCAGTTGTCCATGCATCTTTAAGACCCGCTAATTGTAATAATCGTTTAATTTTACCACCTGCTACTAATCCCAATCCACGAGGTGCTGGAATTATTTCAATTGTAACACTTCCACCTTTGCCTCGAATCTTAAATGGAACAGAATGTTTTTTGTCACATCTACATTCCCAACTACCACAACCTAATTTGATAGGACTTACGTTGAGAAGAGCTTGGTTTGTTGCTTTTTCAATTGCAATTCTCATTTGTTTAGATTTACCTTGACCGACTCCCAAGTAACCATTTTCATTTCCAGTTGCAACTATTGCTTTGAATCGAGTAGATTGTCCATTAGAGGTCATTTTTTGAATAATACCCACATCAATAACTTCACTTTTTAAATCAGGAAGTAATTTTTTAATTATACCAGCTTCTTGAATTCTTAAGCCATCTTGAATAATTTCTTCAATTGAAGTAATTTCTCCAGATGCTACTTTTTTTCCTAAAATTGTTTTTGGTATCCAAGGTTCCTCTTCTGGTTCTCTTTTTGGTCTTCTAGTTTGTGCACCGGGTTTACCTCCACCATATGTTTTTTGACCACCAGGTCCACCACGACCACCAGGTCCACCACGACCACCAGGTCCACCACGACCACCAGGGCCAGATTTTCCAGCAGGTTTACTTTGTGTTGTTTGACTCATTTCATTTTACCTCTGTATCAATAACAGATTTAATTTTTGAAGTATCATTTTTTACTGTAAGATGTTTTCCTTGAATTCTATCATCAGATGGAAATGTTTCCGGATCTGCTGGGACCTTAACACCTGCATCAACAACTCCTTTGAGGGCAGCTGCCATTCGTTGTGTGTATCTTCTAGTGCCAGTATACAAAATAGCATCTTTGGCACCATTACCAAGAGCTTTCTTTCCAGCAAGATAACCAGTCAAGTATGCAGCAGATATGCTTTTTCTTGAACCCTTCCATCCTTTTGTAAGTAAATAGCTAGAGTGTGCAGATGCAATTACCTTATCGCCAGTCATGCCAGGTTTTAAAACTTGTACTTGAGTATTTTGATTACTGATATGAACTGTAATAAAATCACGCTTACCAATCAATAATGTTCCACGTTTTTTGTAATTGGTCTTTTCTTCTCTCAATCTTCGAAGAATATTTGAATATGCCATCTATAGAACACGAGTTTGAAACTGCTCTTATATACGTTAAGCGTGAATTATGGAAGCAAGTAAAGCTTTTTGAGTATGAAGTCTATTTTCTGCCTCATCCCAAACAACAGATTGCGGACCATCAATTACAGATGATGTAACTTCATTTTCTCTTTTTGCCGGAAGACAATGCATGAATATTGCATTGTGAGAAGCATGATTCATCAAAGTTTGATTGATCTGATATTTTGGTAGAAAATGTTTTATTCTTTTTGGATCATTTGTATGAATTGAAGTGTATGTGTCAGTTACAACAACGTCCGCGTTTTTAATTGCAATGATAGGATCTATCGTTAAATCAATATCAATAAATTTTTCAGATTCTTTGAGAACTATTTTGTTAGGTTCGAATCCTTTCGGAGTTGCAATTGACAATTTAACATCAGATAAAGCACATCCATAAATCATTGAATTGCATACATTATTTCCATCACCAATCCAAGCAATTTTCAATCCTTTGATTTTACCTTTTTTTTCTTTAATGGTCATAAAATCTGCTAAAATTTGACAGGGATGAAAAGAATCAGATAGCCCATTAATGACAGGCACTGTGGATGATTTAGATAATTTTTCCAACATACTATGATCATAAACTCGAGCCATAATACAATCAGTATAACGTGACAGAGTTTTTGCAGTATCTTCAATTGATTCGCCTCGTGACAATTGCATTTCATCAGATGAAAGATTTATTGCGTGTCCACCTAATTGATACATTCCAGTTTCAAAGCTAATTCGAGTTCTAGTAGAGGGTTTTTGGAAAATCATTGTAAGTGTTTTATTTTTTAATAGAGGTTTAGTTCCATTTTTCAATTCTTTTTTAAGCAAAATAGAATAATCAATTAATCGTGTAAATTCTTTTGGGGTCAATTCCGCCAAAGTCAGTAAATCTTTTGTTTTGAGTTTCATTTCTTAAAGAATCCAAATACACCTCGATTCTTTTTAAATTTTTCTTCTTCTTTATCTTGTTTGTGTTTCTTATCAATAATTTCTTCTGTTTTAGATGAATCTTCTTCAAATTCATTATTAGTGTTATTATTTATTTTTGATTCACTTGGTTTTGGTCTACCTTGCTTAATCCATTGACGAATTTTTATTCCAAGTTTAATTGCTTGATCATCATTTTCAGGTGGAGGGATCTCATATAATTCAGAATAATTAAAAATATCATTATCAGTAATTCCTGTAAAAGGATCACTTGAAAAAGATGCATTAAGTTCTGGTGTTAATTCTGGTGTTAATTCTGGTGTTAATTCTGGTGTTAATTCTGGTGTTAATTCTGGTGTTAATTCTGGTGTTAATTCTGGTGTTAATTCTGGTGTTAATTCTGGTGTTAATTCTGGTGTTAATTCTGGT
>Ga0208942_1000697_pt1 | contig 12956 bp, 11 predicted proteins | sample GreLakmeSU08MSRF_FD_187704 | JGI IMG/M metagenome (GOLD analysis project Ga0208942, IMG submission 187704) | Freshwater lentic microbial communities from great Laurentian Lakes, MI, USA - Great Lakes metaG SU08MSRF (SPAdes) | ecosystem: Environmental > Aquatic > Freshwater > Lake | place: Great...
CTTCCGTTTGAAGTCGCATCCGTCACTCGCGACCCTCGGCAGCTTTCGCGACGGCGGCTTCTACGTGCAGGATCCAAGCACGCTTCTCGCCGTCCATCTGCTCGACGTACAGCCAAGCCAGACCGTGCTCGACCTCTGCGCCGCGCCCGGCGGCAAGACTATGCTCCTCGCCGCGCAGATGCAAAATCAGGGCCGCATTGTCGCCGTTGATGTAGATGCTGTGCGCCTCAAGCTCGTGCAGGAAAACTGTGCGCGCCTCGGCGTCACGTGCGTTGAGACCGTTGCGGTCGAGAACTTCGACGCGCCCCCCGCAAGCTTCGACCGCATTCTGATTGATGCGCCCTGCTCGAACACCGGCGTGATGCGCCGTCGCGTGGATTTGCGTTGGCGCATCCGAGCTGAGGAGATTGCACGCCTCGTGAAGACCCAACTCGCGCTGCTAAAAAAAGCCGCGCCGTTGCTCAAGCCCGGCGGTTCTCTCGTGTACAGCACGTGCAGTCTCGAGACGGAGGAGAACGGTGCGTTGGTACGGAGCTTCCTCGCCGAACATCCGAACCTTGCGCTGGAGGCCGAGCGCGAACTGGTCCCTTTCAAAGATGGCGTGGATGGCGCGTATGTCGTGCGCCTGCGTGCGAGTTGAGGAAGTGACGGACCGCACTATGAGCGCGCACATTGACGCTGAGATTATCCTGCACGAATCCGCGAGCCCTGCCGCGCTGCTGGCCGCCGCACGTGCCGCACTGCGCCGACGCGAAATTCCCCACCCACTGCATTACGAAAGCGACCATCAGGCGGCGCTTTGGCAGGCGGTCCACCGCGCCCATTCACCGTGGATTCGCGATGAAGCCTGCCGACAATTCTATCGTTCGACTCTCGAAACGGTGGCGCGCCGATTCACGAGCGAGATGGGTGTGCTCAGCTTGGGATGCGGCACGGGCGAGAAAGACGCGCTGCTTCTCGATGCGCTGCTCCGAGTTGGAGCACGCCCTCGTTATCGAGCTCACGACGTGAGCCGCTCTCTCGTGATGGAGGCGAGCGAACGTTGCCGGTCGCTGGCGAGCGAAGTTCTGCGGCCAGTGGTGGCAGCACTGCCGCCGGATGCTGGCATGAGGCAAATGCTTTTCAACGGCTTCCCCGGGTCCGCGCCGATGCTGACGCTGATGTTCGGGCTCAGTCCTAATTTCGAGCCGGCCGATTTCTTTGCCGGAGTCGCCTGCATCGCCGAGGCCGGCGCTGTGTTGCTGAGCGCCAACCTTGCGGCCGGCGCCGATTACTCAGCGGGCGTGGCGGCGGTGTTGCCCCAGTATGATAATCCGGAAACGCGCGCGTGGCTGATGAGCACGATGGCTGCGCTGGGATTTTCGGCCGAGGATGGCGCGTTGGTTTTTCGCGTGAGCGACCCAGATTCGCAGTTGGGTGTTCGCGGGATTGATGTGCGCTTCGAACTGTCGCGCTCGAGAGAACTGACGGTGCTCGGTGAACGGTTGTCACTCGTCGCGAGTGACACGCTGCGGGTCTTTTACTCGTATCGCTACACGGCGACGTTGATGGAGACATGTCTGCGCAATCACGGTCTGGCGCTGGAACAGACCTGGATTTCGCCAGCGGCCGACGAGGGGATTTTTCTCGTCCGAAAGCAATGAGGCCAGCGTTGTCGCTGGCGTTCAGCGACGATTGGTGCCGGTGAGGACGCCATCCACCGGCGCGTAATCGTCCGTGAGCACGGACACGCGGGAGAGGTTGGCCGGCGGCTGTGCGCGGAAGGCGCGCACGCGTTTGTCGAAATTCGGCAGCGTCACCACTTTGTCCTTCGCGAGGCTTCTGGCACGCTTTTCCAATTCAGCGAGCGTGACCGGCTCCTTCGATTTCGTGGCGACGAGCACGACATTGCCTGTGTCGCTCGCAGGAAACATCCAGACCTGCGGGAAGACGCTGCGCATCGTTTTGTAAACCGAGCCGAGGATGTCCGCGCGGAAGCCGTTCAGGTTGCCGATGACGTTGTAGCAGAGCACGCCGTTCTCGGTGAGGTTTGCAGAGGCGAGGGTGAAGAACTCTTTCGTCGCGAGATGATACGGGATGAACGAGCCGTAGCGGCCGGTGGAGTAGGCGTCCATCAGGATGGCGTCGTATTTCTTCTGCGTGCGGCGCAGATAAACGCGGCCATCCATCGTGTGGATTTTGTGCCGCGCCGTTTCTTTGGTCTGAAAATAATACTTCGAGATGGAAACCACGGCGGGGTCGAGCTCGACCGTGTCGAGGTTCACGAAAGGATAGTAGTGCTGATAAAGCCGCTGCGTGCTGCCGCCGCCGAGGCCGACCACGAGGACGTTGGTCATCGCCGGATTCCAGAGCCACGGCGTGTGGAAGAGCTCGCAGTATTCGAAGTGGCCGACGAGCGGATTCGCGAGCGACACACGCGATTCCCACGAGCCGTTGAAACTCAGAACGCGATAGCCGCTCCTGTCTATCACGCTGATGTGGTGATACGCCGAGGTGACCTGATAAACCGTCTGCGCGCGCGCCGGCAATCCGGTCATCAGCCACGCGAGAGACGCGAGGGCGAGCAGGGTAAATTTTGTGACGGCGTTCATGTCTTCCGCGCAAGTGCGCGATCTAGCCACAAGCATAAACCCGCGAGGCCGAGCGTCAACCCGCCTGTCGCGCGAAAAATCGTGCTCAGCCCCAGATGATCCAGCAGGACGTAGCCCGAGATGAACACGCCGGCCACGCTGCCCGCCGTGCTCGCCGCATACACCGCGCCGCTCACCGCGCCCACGTTTCCGAGTTGTGCGGCCAGAAGTCGGATCATGTATGGCGAAAGCGTCGCGAGGACGAAACATGGGAAGAGAAACACGAGCGCGCTGCCGAGCGCCGGATCAAGCTTCTGCCAGAGCAACGAAATGTCCGCATCGGCCGGATGGCGCGATACGAGGGCATCAATCAAGCGCGGCGCGAAGTCGGGAATCGCGAGCGTGAAAAGCCCGGACGGCACGAGCAGCCACGTGAGAAACCGCGCGCGTTGGAAGCGGTCCGCCCAGCGTCCGCCGAACCAGTAACCGAGCGAGAGCCCGACTAGCACCACGCCGATCTGGCTCGTCCAGACGTAGAACGCGCCGCCAAAATCTTTGAGGAGGAATCGCGCGCCGATGATTTCCAGCACCATCACAGCGAAGCCGCCGAGGAAAACGAGCAGGATGGCCGCGGCTGTTTGCACGAACCCACGCTAGGTGAAACGGCGCGGCGAACACAGGAAAATTCCACACGTCCGCGCCCTGAACTCACCGCGGACGCTCACGCGAAATCACTCGAACGCTAGCACGGAGAGGCTGGTTCGTTGGCGGATGATTTCGCACATCGCCTCGAGCTCAGCCTTCTCAAGCTTCGTCGCGAAAACCTCGGGGGTCGGTCGCGCGACGGTGTAGGCATGAACTTCTTTGATGCGTCCGCCGTCGCGGACGATTTCGTTCAGCCGGTCGCAGTACGCGCCCAGTTCGGCATCGCTCATGGCTTGGCCGTGGACTTTGAACAGCAGGCTTTGGATGACGATCGGCCGCGCGCGCGCGGTGAGCAGCAGGTTGTGCAGGATGCGGTCGAAGCGCACGGTGCTACGGTTCACGAGGTGGTAGTAAGCCTCGGTGCCGGCGTCGAGCTTGCCCCACACCTCGCCGTTGTTCGCGTCCATTAATTCCAAGCCGCGTCGCACGTCGGCCTTGTCCAATCCCGCGGCATCGGTGATGAGAACGATCTTCGTACGGTCGAGCTTCTCGTCCCGCTTCACCTCGGCGACCGTCTGCACGCAGTCGGCGAAGTTGTTGACCATCGTCGGCTCGCCGTCGCCGCTGAAGGCGATGTCGCGCACCTCGCGCGTGAGCCACGGCACTTCGTTGAACTTCGGCTCCTTCGCGAGGCCGCCGTCGCGCGCGAAGTGGATCATCGCCGCGAGTTCGTCGCGCATCTGGCTCAAATCCACACGGGAGACTTTGCCGGGAATCTTACGATCCACCTCGCAATAGATGCAGTCGAAGTTGCAGACCTTGTCGGGGTTGAGATTGACGCCGATGGAAAGGCCGCGCGAACGGCGCGAGATGACGGGATAAACGAACGTGAAATCCTTGTACACCCGCGTGTGATCCTGCACGGAGGCGTAGCTGCTTTTGATCTCAATCGGGGCGTCGGCCACAAAGATAATTTCGGACGGCAACGAACGAAAGTCGAGGCCGCTTTCCAGCGTGGAAAAATCAAACGCGCCCTCGCGCGTCGCGGATTACATTCCCATCACTTCGTAGCCGCAATCCACGTAGAGGACTTGGCCGGTGATGGCCGCCGCGCCGTCGCTGGCGAGGAAGGTGCCGGTGGCGCCGAGTTCCTCGGGCAGCACGTTGCGCTTGAGCGGCGCGTGAGCTTCATAATGCTTGAGCATCTCGCTGAAGCCGGCGATGCCGCGTGCGGCGAGCGTGTTCACGGGGCCGGCGGAGATGCAGTTCACGCGGATCTTTTTCGTGCCGAGATCGTACGCGAGATAGCGCGTGCTGGCCTCGAGCGCGGCCTTCGCGACACCCATCACGTTGTAGTGCGGCACGACTTTCACAGCGCCGTAGTAACTCATCGCCACGATGCTGCCGCCGTTGGTCATCAGCGGCGCGGCTCCGCGCGCGAGCGCGACGAGCGAGTACGCGCTCACGTCGTGGGCGACGCGGAAAGCTTCGCGGGTGGTGTTGACGAACTCGCCCTCGAGCGCGTCCTTCGGCGCGAAGGCGACGGAGTGAAGTAGGAGATCAAGCCTGCCGAACTTCTGGCCGACCTCGGCGAAGACGCGCGCGATGTCCTCGTCCTTCGTCACGTCACACGGCATCAGCAGCGTGTCGGGGCCGAAGGTGCCGGCGAGTTCCTCGACATTCTCCTTGAGCCGTTCGCCCTGATACGTGAAGGCGAGCCGCGCGCCGGCCTTCGCCCACGCCTGCGCGATAGCCCACGCGATGGAGCGTTTGTTGGCGACACCGAAGACGATCCCGAGTTTTCCGGCGAGTGATGACATAGTGGATTCTTGTTAAAAACCGCCGAACAATGCCGACAACGCGGCGGGCTTGGCAAGGAAAACGGTCATTTGCGGACGCGCAGCCAGATGAGCGCCGCGAAGGCGCACGCGAGCAGTGCCGCCACGGCCCACGCGCCGCTATCCGGCCGGCTGGGCGCGAAATGCAGCGTCGCCGCGCCGAGTGCCGGCCCGAGGCAGATGCCAAGCCCGATACCCGATTCGTGGAAGCCGCCGTGCTCGCCCTTCGCTCCACCGACGTCCATCGCGTAGAAAAGCGACGAGTAATAAATCAGTCCCGCGGCGAAGCCGAAGACGACTTGCGCCACTACCAGAAGGACGAATTGTTCACTCGTGAGCAATACGATGAATGAGATCGACAGCCCGGCGAACGCCGCGAGCAACCAGCGGAACCGGTAGTGCCAGCCCGTCCAGCGCCAGAGCAGCACGAACGCCCCGAGTCGCACGAAGAACCAGAGCGAGTTGAAGGCGCCCGCCTCGGCGGTGCTGAGATTGAGTGCGCGCGCGCGGTCGGGAATCACCGCCAGCAGCGTGTTGATGGCGATGTACGCGAATGGAATCGCCAGCCGCGCCATCGTGAGGAATGTCCTCGGCTTCACCGGTTGATGAAAAGCCGCCGCTTCGGGATGCGCTGCGGGCGTGTGCGCCGCGCCGACTTGTCCCGCGAGCGCGTGCGCCATCCGCACGCCTTTCGCGATGAAGCCGAGCATCACGAGCTGGACGGCGTAGAGCAGAATCGGCAGCCAGAAGAGGCTGCGCGCGCCGAGCGTTTCGAAGAGCACGCCGCCGGTCGCGTAAGCCACGGCCGAGCATCCGGCCCAGACGAGATTGTAGATGCCGACCTGCCGCGCGATGCCTTCGCGCGATTCGCCCTCGCTAATCAGGGCCTGGAGTGTCGGCCATGTGAAACACATCGCGACCGTCCAGAGCATCAGCACGCCGAGTTGCCCATAGAGAGCCATTCGCGGCATCGGTTCACTGTGGCCGAGTATCCACGCGCCCGCACCGAGCGCGGCGGCCATTCCCATGAAGCCGAGCAGGAGCGCAGCGTGATAGCCGCGGCGCTGGGCGAACCGTCCGCCGACCCACGAGGCCAGTGCGTACACGCCGCCGTGGACCGCGACGCAGAGCAGGCTCTCGAAGCTGCCGAAGCTGAACTGGTCGCGCAGCAGAAAGAGCAGGTAATTGAAGTAATAGGTGCAGGCGAAGGCGTTGAGACCTTCGATCACAAAGACCCATTTCTTGATGGTGCGGAACGGCATCGGCTCCCTTCGGACGCCGCGAGGGTTTGCGGGCGGTCTCGGTTTGTCGAGCGGGAAAGCGTGTGTTTGCGCTGGCGCAGGCGTCCATCTCGTCTATGCTGGCGAGGACGAGATGAGATTGTTCTCCCTGTTTTTCGCCCTGCTTCTGGCTGTGCCGCTGTTCGCTGCTCAACCGAATACGGGCACGAATACGAACCGCCCGCCGGGCGCGGCTGGCGGTCTCTCGCAATCCATCGCCGCCGCGGTGGTCACGAAGCTTTTCGTCGGCGTCACCGGTTTCACGGCGCAAGCCGAGATGCGCGTGTTGGACAAAGCGGGACGTGAACAGATGCGCACGCCGATGCAGTACGCGTGGCGCGCGGGCGCGGTGCGGATGGATGTGGACCTCGCGCAAATCCAGAGCGGGAATCAAAAGCCCGAGATGATCGCCGGTTTGCGCCGGATGGGGATGGACCGTCAATTGAGCATCATGTTGCCGGCGAGCGGCCGGTTGGTGATGGCGTATCCCACGTTGCAAGGTTTCGCTGAGTTGCCGTTGCCGAAGCAGGACGCGGCGGTGCTCGTGGAGGAATTCAAGATTGAGCGCACCGAGGTGAGCCGCGAGAAGGCCGCGGGCCGCGACTGCGTGAAGCAGCGCGTGATTCTCACCGGCGGTTCCAATCGCAAAGTGCAGGCGAACGTCTGGCTCGCACTGGACCTGAAAAACTTTCCCGTGCAAGTCGAGATCGAGGAGGGTACGCAGGTCGTGGCGTTCCGGTTCAGCGAGGTGAAGCTCGCCGCGCCCGACGAGGCGTTCTTCGCGCCGCCGGCCGGCTACACGCGGTTCCCCACGATGTCGGCGCTCGTGCAAGCGGCACAGCGGCGTTTGACGTTGGAGAAAAAATGAGCGCGGAAAATGAGCGCGGCCATTCGTCGCGCACAACCTGATTTAAAAATGAAGATTACCAATCTCAATCCGGCCGACGAAATCGGCGCCAGCAGTTGGTTCGTGGATATCGGTGGGCATCGCCTGCTGATGGACGCGGGCACGCACCCGAAACGCGACGGCCTCTCGAGCCTGCCGCTCTACGACATCGTGAAAAAGGAGGAGGTGGAGGCGGTTGTTCTCAGCCATTGCCACCACGACCACGTGGGCTCGCTGCCGGTCGCGCTGCGCCATTTCCCGAAGGCGCACGTGCTGATGACCGAGTTGAGCTACTTCCTCCTCGAGCGCGTGCTGCACAATTCCGTGAACGTGATGAACCGCCAGCGCGAGGAGCTCGGCATCCGCGAATACCCACTCTTCACGCACGACGAGGTGGACGAGATCGCCCCACTTTTCCAAGGCTTCCGTTACAACCGCGAGATTGCGTGGGCCTCATTCCAGAAAGTCCGTGCCGGCAAGCCTTCGCCCACGCTCGAGTTCCTCGATGCCGGCCACACGCTCGGCTCCGCGGGCGTGATGGTGCGCGCGCCGCGCGAGACGCTTTTCTTCACCGGCGACGTTTGTTTCCACGACCAGACGCTGCTGAAATCCGCGCGGTTCGAAGACGTGCAAGCCGACGTGCTGATCATGGAGTCCACGCGCGGCGCGCGCGCGACGCCGAAAGGTTTTACGCGCGCGAGCGAAGTGGAACGCCTCATCAAGTCCATCACCCGCGTTCAGCGGCGCAAAGGCTCCGTGCTCATCCCCACCTTCGCGCTCGGCCGCACGCAGGAAGTCCTCGCCATGCTCGCCCTTGCCATGCGCGACGGGCGGATTCCGCGCCAGCCGATTTACATTGGCGGACTCGGCCGCGTTTTCACCGAGATTTATGACCTGCAGGCGCACCGCACCCCCCGCCAGCACAGCGGATTGAAACTGACCGAAGCACTCGAGTTGGAAGTGCTCGAGAAAGGTCAGGCCGAGAAGATACGGCTCAGCGGCGGCAAGATTTTTGTCATTACCGCCGGCATGATGAGCGAGAACACTGCCGCGCACGACCTCGCCGTCCGCATGGCAGGCGACAAAAACCACGCGGTTTTCTTCGCCGGTTACGCTGACGCCTCGACGCCGGGTGGACGATTCAAAGCCTCGAAGATCAACCAACCGTTCATCTTCAGCGCGGCCGCTGGTGAAGTGGTTCGCCGGTGCGAGATGGATGATTTCGACCTCTCCGCCCACGCAAGCCGGGAAGACCTGCTCGATTTCGTCGGCGAAGTTGATCCGCGCGCCGTGCTGCTCGGTCACGGCGATCCGGCAGCGCGCACGTGGTTCCAGCAACAGATTGGCATCCGCTGGCCGAAGATCAAAGTCATCCAGCCCAAGCCGGGCGAAAGCGTGACGGTTTGATACGCTGACGCGCAGCCGCGCCGGCCGTCACGCGGGCAGCGCGAGATACTGCTTGGCGTTGGCGTGGCAGATGTTGCGGATCATCGGGCCGATGAGCGCGTCGTCGTCGGGAAGTTCGCCGTTCTCCACGTCGCGCCCGAGCAGGTTGCAAAGTGTGCGGCGGAAATATTCGTGGCGCGGGAACGACATGAAGGAGCGCGAGTCGGTGACCATGCCGACGAAGCGCGAGAGCAGGCCCAGGTTCGAGAGCGCGTTGAGCTGCCACTCCATCCCTTCCTTCTGATCGAGAAACCACCAACCGGACCCGAGTTGAATCTTGCCGGGGATGGTGCCGTCCTGAAAATTGCCGGTCATCGCGGCGAAGGCGTAGTTGTCCGCGGGGTTGTTGTTGTAAAGGATGGTCTTCGGTAGCGCGTTCTCCGTGTCGAGCCGATCGAGGAAAGCGGAGAGCGGCTGCGCCTGCGGGAAATCGGCGATGGAATCGAAGCCGGTGTCGGGCCCGAGCGTGCGCAGCAGGCGCGTGTTGTTGTTGCGCAGCGGGCCGAGGTGGAGCTGCATAGTCCAGCCTTTTTCCGCGTAAAGTCGGCCGACGAAAAGCATGATGAACGATGCAAACTGCCGGTGCGACGCGGGAGTCGCAGCGGTGCCGAGGCGTGCGGAGTCGAAGATTTCCGCGGCGGTCTTCTCGGTGCAGAAATCGGCGTACGCCTGCTCGAGGCCGTGATCGGAAAGACGGCAGCCGTTCGCGTGAAAGTATTCGACGCGGCGGCGAAGGGCGTCCAGGAAACCAGGGAGATTGCGGATATCCACGTTGCTCGCAGCGGCGAGCTGGTTGACCCAGCGATTGAAATTCTCCGGCTGATGCACGGCGAGCGCTTTGTCCGGTCGGAACGCAGGCAACACGCGCGTGGCGAGGTCGGAAGCAGCGATGGCTTTGTGATGGCGTAGATCGTCGGTCGGATCGTCGGTCGTGCAAAGCGCGGTGACGCGGAACTTTTTCAGGATGCCGTGCGTCGCGAACTCCGGCGTGGCGAGCTGGCGGCTGGCCTCTTCCCAAATGCGCGTAGCGCTCGATTCATTCAGCAGTTCATCAATGCCGAAGCAGCGCTTCAGCTCGAGGTGCGTCCAGTGGAAGAGCGGGTTGCGCAGCGTGTGCGGCACGGTGGCGGCCCACGCCTGAAACTTCTCGAGCGGCGCAGCGTCACCAGTGATGAGGCGCTCTGGCACGCCGTTCGCGCGCATCGCACGCCACTTGTAATGATCGCCCTCGAGCCAGATTTCGAAGAGGTTTTTGAACTGGCGGTTCCCGGCGATGTCCTGCGGCGGAAGATGATTGTGATAATCGAGAATCGGCTCCGGCGCGGCGAACGTGTGATAGAGCCTGCGCGCGGTCTTCGTGCTGAGCAGAAAATCGTCGTGGATGAAGGACATAACGAGGCCGCTGGATTAGCCGATGAACAGGGGCTTGAGGTGACGATCGTAAAGATTCTCTGTCACATTTTTCGCGACGATGACTTCATTGGCTTTCAATAAATCGGTGTAACGCGCGCCGGCTTTCGCCGCGAGTTTGAAGGAGACGTGCAGGAGTTGGCGAATGTTCGCATTGAAACCGGGATGACTGGGGATGTGGCGAATCGCGCTGGCGAGCTGCGGACCGGTCCACGTGTTCACGACGTCGGCGCTCGGGAGTTGCGCGCGGTCGATGTCGATGACGCTGGCGTAAGGCGCGCAGAGTTCATCCACGTGCGCGAGGGCGTAGGCGTAAATCTCCTTTGCGAGCGCGAGGCCGTCGCCGCCGGCTTCGGAAAGGCCGACGAGTTCTTCGAGCCACGTCGTGCCCGCGGTCTTGAGGTGGACGCCCGCGCCGGTGCGCTGGAGCGCGCGGCGAATGATGGGGTAGAGGCTGAACTTGTCGCTGCCGCTGTGGACGCTGAGTTTCAAATTCGCGGGCAAGCCGTAGCGCGCGATGGCGTGAGCGATGACGGCGAGGTCGTCGTTGAACTCGCGTTCGAACTGCGCGAGGTCGCCCACGTAGTCCACGCCCTTGTTGAAACGGCCGGTGAACTTCGGCGCGAGGGTCTGAGCGCGAACCTTTTCGTCCGCGAGCGCGGCGAGGATGATGAGTAGCTCGGGCGGCGTTTGCGGCGCGTCGGTCTCATCCATCGAGACTTCGGCGATGATGTTGTCTTCGCCCTTTTGCTCGATGATGTGGCGGTAGATTTTTCCGGCGTCCTGCACGGCGAGGAGATATTTTCCGGCGACGCGTTCGACATCGGCGAGCGTCGTGGTGAATGGTGCGCTGACGCCCGCGATGGTCACGGTGCCGATGAGTTCGGGATGGCGCGCGACGAAGGCGGCGAGGTCGGCTGCTGCAGGGGGTTTGCCGATGCTGTCGGCGACATCGATGGTGAAGAAATCGGAGCACGCGAGGAATTTGTCTACCGTCTCGAGACGGATGTGGTCGGCATCGACGTGCCAGCCGGCGGTCCAGTTGAGCGCGTTCACGGCGGCTTGCGCGGCGTCGAAGACACTCTGCGGATGTGAGCCGATGAAAGTGTGTTCGCGGTTGGATTTGTTCCAGACGGGCACGGCGGCGACGCCTTGCGCGGCGGCGAGCTGGAAGGCGTGAAGTTGGGACTTGGCTTGATGAGCGAAACGGTCACCGACGCCAATGGTGAATTTTGCGAGAGTCAGCGGGCAGCTCATAAATCAGGTCCGGCGGCGGACGATAAAGGGTGGCGTGAACGAAGGCAACCCAGCGTTTGGGAGATGGTGCGCGGTAGAGGTTTCGAACCTCTGACCCCCACAGTGTCAGTGTGGTGCTCTACCACTGAGCTAACCGCGCATCGCGGGTGGGGAGCATGGACGAAGCGGGCGCGTGTGGCAAGTCTGTTTCCGAGCGGGCTAAAGGAACGCGGTCGAGTGGCGCCAATCAGTAGTAGCTGTTGTCGTTCGCTCCATCGGCTGTGCCCCAACGCAGTCTGATGTCGGCTTTCTTTCGCGTTTCGACGTGGCCGTCGGCGAAGGCGAGGTTCGCGGAGAATTCGCCGTTCAACTGATGGCCGCCAGATGTGGGGTTGCCAACCGCATCGCCATAGACACGATCGGCGATGATGGGGCTGGTGGAGGCGGATTTGTCCTCCATATAAAGCGGCCAGCCGTCGGGGTTTTGGGCGTTAGGTCTGGGAAGGAGGTTGGCGCCGTTCATCCGAGGCACCCACCAATTGTTGCTGATGATGCAAAAGTACCCATAAGCGGAGGCGAAGTAGTCCTGCAGGTTTTGAACGGAGAAATCCTGCCCGGGTCGGTTGACGGCCATCCAATTCATGAACTTCACTCGCTCGGAGTTTGCTGACAGCTCGCAAAACCACATATCGACGTTGAGCCCGTAAGGTTCGAGCAATGTCGGCATTTGCAGCGGCACATCGTGCAGGTTGGCGCCGGTGCCGGGCATGGGCCACGAGGGGAGCTTGCCTTCATTATCGCTGGCAAAGGTGACGGCGACGATGCCCCATTGCTTGAAGTTGGAGGTGCACTTGGTGGCCTTGGCCTTGAACTTGGAACGACCCAGTGCCGGTAGGAGCATGCTGGCGAGAATGCCGATGATGGCGATGACGACCAGCAACTCAATGAGCGTGAAGGCCCGAAGGGCCGCACGGCGGGGCTGAAGGTTATGCTTCATGCTGTTCATGCGCTAAATTGCTGGAAACGAAACCACTGTAATTGCACGTTTAACCGCTGTCAAACCAAGCACGCCACCACCGCATCTTCTATTCTATCGGATCGGTGTGCCGGGGGCGTTCTCCGCAAAGCAGACGTAACGGGGATCCACCCCATCGTTCCGAGAAATCTTGGCCGCGTGACCTTCCACAAAAACCACCCAAGCTGAAGGTTTGTAGAAGTCGCTGGGCGTGTTGGAGTGATGAACTGACAACACGTCAGGCCCGCCAACGCCGTTGTCGTTGCGCCAATACGGATCGTTGATGGAATAAACTGGCCCTGACAAGTTGGTGTAGCCGGGCCAAAGCACGCCCAATAATTCGGGGTTCCCTTGGCTGCTATTGCAAAGAGCCTCCTCGCCGTAGAGGGCCATGGTTTGGGGATCCTTGAATGCATCAACTCTTCTGCCCGCACCCGCCTTTGCTGGATCATTGATCTGGCTGTTTTGAGAGAAACTCCACTTGTAACCGCTTCTGAACGGTTCATTGCCCCATTTATCTTCGGGGCAAATCATGATTTTGTCCGCCGCGCCTTCACCGCCGATATAAGGCAAAAGGGTGCATTTGGTCGGGTCAACTGGGTTGAGGCCCACTGTGGCGGTGTTGCCGGT
>Ga0208942_1000698_pt1 | contig 12941 bp, 9 predicted proteins | sample GreLakmeSU08MSRF_FD_187704 | JGI IMG/M metagenome (GOLD analysis project Ga0208942, IMG submission 187704) | Freshwater lentic microbial communities from great Laurentian Lakes, MI, USA - Great Lakes metaG SU08MSRF (SPAdes) | ecosystem: Environmental > Aquatic > Freshwater > Lake | place: Great...
AGACGGGGAGCTTCCAGTTGGCTTCGCGCGCGAAGACCTCTTCGCAACCCTCACCGACGAGGGAGAAGAACGACCAGCCATCGGTGTGATCGATGACGAGAGCAGCGTTGCCCTCGCCGGAGAGCTGACCCTGAAGATCCTCGACGAGTGCCGCGGCCGTGCCGGGCTGCCCGACGAAGATAACCTCATCGTCAGTGATGCGGCCAATAAGCGTGCCGGCAGGCTGCGTGAGCCCGTCGAGCGCCGACTTTTGGCCGAAGCAGCGAACCTTCGCTGCGCCTTTGACTTCAAATAGATCAGGCACGGAGCTTGACTCCCTCGGGATCGTAGAAGGCGTGTCCGGCAATGGTCGCCGGAGCGCCTCCAATGGTGATGGTCCCGCCTTCCTTGGCGTGTTCAGTCACGACCCACGCAAGGCCAACGGGATGGCCGAGGACGTACGACATCTTGGAGGATGTCACTCGACCCGCAAGGTTGCCGCCAATGGTGACGGTCATACCTTCTGGGGGTGTCGCCATACCGGGCTCCATTTGCCACGGCACGAGCGTCTCGCGGGGGGTGCGTCGCTGTGCTCGAACGAGCGCAGCCTTGCCAACGAAATCGGGCTTGTCGAGCTTGACGGCCCATTCCATCGAGACCTTCCAAGGGTTGGTCTCGAAGTCTGTGTCCTGGGAGATGATGATGTGACCCTTCTCCAGGCGCAGGAGACGCTGAGCATCGAGGCCGAAGGGGCGGATATCCCACTCCTTGCCGGCCTCGAGAATCGCGTCCCACATGTCGACTGCAGCTGCAGCCGGGAAGTGCAGCTCGTAGGCGAGCTCGCCGACGAAGCCGAGGCGGATCGCCAGGCAAGAGACACCGTTGACCGTGATGCGCCGATGGCGCAGGTACGGGAACGTCTCCTTGTCCAACGGATCGTCCGACAGCTTCTGGAGCAGGTCGCGGGCGTGCGGACCAGCAACGTTGACAGCAGCCAACGAGGCGGTCTGATTGACCACGAACACGTCCAGGCCCCAGGCTTCACGCCAATCCAGCATCCACGACTCGAGACGCTCAGCACCCGAGGTGGTGACGGTGCAGTAGAACGCGCCGCCTTCCAGGGCGCAGACGGTGCCGTCGTCGATGATGACGCCACCCTCTTCGAGCATCAGGCCATAGCGCAGGCGGCCGGGCTCGAGGTCCGCGATGCGCATCGGGTAGATGCGCTCAAGGAACTCGACCACGTCCGGGCCTGCGAGCAGGAACTTGCCGAGCGTGCCGACGTCGATCACACCGACGCGATGGCGCACGGCCTCGTACTCGGCCTGCATGTCGCCGTAGGAGAAGATGCGCTTCCACGGACCGGCCCAGAGGGTCGTCGCGCCCATTTCCAAGTGCCGCTGATGGAGCGGTGTGTGCCGCTCGATGTGGTGACGCGCACCCGCAGCAGCCTGCTGGACTTGGATCGGACGAACCGGGGGACGGAGCGTCGTCGGCGCCGAGACACGGGCAGCCTCGGACGGCGTCTTGCGCTCTGCGATGGCACGGAGCTGGTCGGCGCAGAGGCGCCCCTGGCACGGTCCCATCGTGACGGTCGTGTAGCGCTTGAGCAGCTCGGCCGACTCGAAGCCCTCGTCGATTGCCTGCTCGACTTCCTTGACCGAAACGTCCTCACAGAGACAGACGTAGCCGGCCGTGCCGCACGTGCGCGGCTTCGAGGCGGGAGGATTGACGTACAGGGGCAGACCGGCTGCTGCAGTAGCACCGGCCTCGCGACCGTTGCTCTCTGCCTCGCTCAGCGAGGATCCCGGATGGGCAGAATCGCCCGTCAGGATGCAGGGCAGGTCGTAAATCAGCCGGGGGAGATGCATGTTCTGCTGAATCTCCGACCCGATTGCCAAGATGTCGCAGTTGATCTCTTCGGTTGCACCACCCGTGGTCTTGACGACGACGCCCGAGAGCTTCTTACGGCCCTTGGCCTCGACGATCGAGCCCTCGATCTGGCGGTTGCCAACGCCGCTGGCGTCAACGCCAGGAGCGGTGATCACGGCCTCGACGACAACACCGGCAGCGATCAGCGTGCGAGCGTGCTCGATAGCCTCCGGCTGCTCGGCCCAGACGACAGCGCGCTCGCCCGGCTTAACGCCATGGGCGCCGGCGAGACGGGCTGCGCCGCGACCCATGAAGATGCCAGGAAGATCGTTGTTCGGGAAGATCCGGTGGACCTCCATACCGCCAGCAGCAATCACGATTGCCTGCGGGTGAATGTGCGCAACGTGGTCGTCGGCGAGTGCGAGAACCATCGGACCCTCGTAGATGCCGATTGCAGCCGTACCGCTCGAGACCTCAATGCCTGGATTGCTGGCAGCCGTGGCGGCGAGACGATCGATTGCCTCTTTGGTCGGGCCGGCGGCAACGCGGGCACCAGGCGTCCACTGCTCGTCGATGACCATCACGCGCTTGCCGCCCTCAGCTGCCGCAATGGCTGCGGAGAGGCCGGCAACGCCAGCACCAATCACGAGCACGTCGGGGTGGCGATTAACGCGATCGATTTCGACTGGCGCATCCGACTTGTCGGAGAAGCCAAGACCGGCGACGCGGCGGATGACGCCTTCGGCGAGGGGCCAGGCGAACTTCGGCTTTGCCATCGTTTTGTAGTAGAAACCGACGGGCATCAGCGGATGCATCTTCTCGATCACGTTGAGTGCGTCGCGGTCGACCGACGGCCACGCGTTCTGACGCGAGACGACCTGGCCAGCCTTGGCTGCACACTGGCAGGCGCGGATGTTGACTTCGCCGTCGACGGTGACGAGGCAGTTGGGGCAGTCACCCGAGAGGCAGTAGAGGCCACGAGGACGGTGGTACTTGAAGGAGCGGGAGAAGACGCGGACGCCATCTCGGTAGAGTGCCGCGGCAAGCGAGTCGCCTGGCTGGATGGCGACTTCGCGCCCTTCGAACTCAATACTCACGCCGAACCCTCCTGATACTCCTCGCCTGGCTGGGCCAGGACGAGGTTCGTGCGCGTATCGCGGACGATGGTGTACCAACGACGTGTGCCGCTGGTGTGGAACCACCGCTCCCTCTGGACACCATCGACGTTGGCGCGAAGCCAGAGGTGGTCAATCGCCTCCTCGTCAGGTGCGTCGGGGGCGAGTGGGGGGCGTATTTCTCCGCCGTACGAGAACTCGCTGACGGGTCGGTAGCCGAATGGGGTTTTTATATGGAAGTGGCTCACAATTGGTTAAGGGTAGAGGGCGGGATTGAGGTCTGCATTGTGGAAGGTATACACACTAAGCAGGGTGTTTGCTGTACCTACGTCCCCCTCGCACGCGTTCGCGGGCGTTGTAGCCTCCATATAAGTGATTTCGCAGGTGGTGCGCGGCTGGCGCACCACCTGCGTAGATCACGCTAGTTTCCCTGTCGTTCCCTAGTCGTTACGCCCCGAGGAGTCTGTCGAACCGATGAAGTCGAGCCTTGAAATTGCCCAGGAGCACGTGCTCCGTCCAATCGCAGACATTGCTGCCGAGTATGGCATCGAGCCAGACGAGCTCGAACTGTTCGGTCGCTACAAGGCGAAGGTCGAGCTTTCGATCCTCGATCGCCTGAAGGATCGCCCTGACGGCAAGATCATCAACGTCACGGCAATCACGCCGACGCCGGCTGGTGAGGGCAAGACGACAACGTCGGTCTCGCTGACGCAGGGCATGGGCAAGATCGGTCGCCGAGCGATGTTGGCGCTGCGCGAGCCGTCGCTTGGCCCCGTCTTCGGTGTCAAGGGTGGTGCCGCAGGCGGGGGTTACGCACAGGTCGTACCGATGGAGGACCTCAACCTGCACTTCACGGGTGACGTCCACGCGATTACTGCTGCCAACAATCTGCTCTCGGCACTTGTCGACGCACACATCTTCCACGGCCACAGCCCGCAGATCGCGAACGTCACCTGGCGGCGCGCGATCGATGTCACGGACCGCTCGTTGCGCAACATCGTGACCGGCCTTGGTGGTGCCAAGAACGGCATCCCAGCCGAGTCCGGCTTCGACATCACCGCAGCGAGTGAAGTGATGGCGATCATGGCGCTCGCCACCGATGTGCCGGACCTGCGCCGCAAGCTTGGCGCGATCACGGTTGGCTACACCAAGGCTGGCGATCCTGTTACCGCCGAGGAGATCAAGGCCGCCGGCTCGATGGCCGTCCTCCTGCGCGACGCGATCAAGCCGAACATCGTGCAGACGCTCGAAGGTCAGCTCTGCCTGATGCACTGTGGCCCGTTCGCCAATATCGCCCATGGCAACAACTCGATCATTGCCGATCGCATTGGTCTCAAGCTCGGCGAGTACCTGATCACGGAGGCCGGCTTTGCTGCCGATCTGGGCATGGAGAAGTTCATGGATGTGGTCTGTCGCGTCGGCGGACTCAAGCCGCACGTCGTGGTGATCGTTGCCACCGTGCGTGCGCTGCGCCATCACGGCGGCGGCGATTGGAAGACGACGGCCGACATGGCGCAGATGCGCTCTGAGGTCGAGATCGGCATGGCTAACCTCGCCAAGCACATCGAGAACGTGCGTACCTTCGGCATTCAGCCCGTCGTCACGATCAACACGCGGCCCGATGACGAGCAGGAGTTGCTCGAGCTGATCAAGACACTCTCGCTCGAGGCCGGCGCATATGGTGCCGCAATCCACAATGGCTTTGGTGCCGGTGGCGAAGGCACGATCGAGCTCGCCGAGATCGTCGTTGCGGCAGCCGAGGCCCCCTCGGACTTCAAGCTGCTCTACGAGGACTCCGAGCCCGTCGCCACGAAGATCGAGCGCATCGCCAAGACGATCTATGGCGCTGACGGTATCGATCTCGCACCCGCGGCAATTGCAGCGATTGCCCGCTTCGAGAAGGAGGGCATCGCGCACCTCCCGATCTGCATGGCGAAGTCGCACCTGTCGTTGTCGCACGACCCGACGCTGCGTAACCGCCCAACGGGCTTCACGGTGCCAATCCGCGACATTCGTTCGTACACCGGTGCCGGCATGCTCGTGCCACTCTGCGGCGACATGCTGCAGATGCCGGGCTTCGGAGCCGAGCCGGCCGCCAACCAGATCGACCTAGCGCCTGACGGCACGGTGCTTGGGCTGTTCTAGGGCTGCGGCATTGACGCCCCGGTGTTTCAACCAGGTGGTTGGGACACGGGGGACACTACAAACCGGGGTTTGTCATGTCCCCCTCCAGCGTTGCCGCTGATCGAGGGGGACATGACAAACCCCGGTTTGTAGTGTCCCCCTCCCTGGATCGGCACGGTGCTCGGACTGTTCTAAGTCACGAACGACGAAGCCCCGGTGTCGCGACCAGACGGTTGCGGCACCGGGGCTTTTTTATTGGGAGGACACCACATCCGCGCGGTTGTCATGTCCTCCCTAGGTGAACGGCGGTCCCTGATCCAGGGAGGACATGACAACCGCGCGGATGTGGTGTCCTCCCTGGAGTGAGGGTGGGCATGAAAACTGTGCTGATCCACCCAGAGCCATCGCCATTGATGGTGTTGGACGGGACGTTCCAACTGTGTGGATCCACTCAGACCCAATATCACTGACGTTGTGGGGTGGGACTTTCCAACCGCCGGGCTGTGGTGTCCTGGGGATCAAGGGCTACTCGTGATCAAGGGGACACCACACCCCCCGGTTGTTTAAGTCCTACCCCGTCGAGGTCGTGCAGGCGATGGACCAAAAAAAGGCCCCGTCTGGTACCGGCTAGAGCCGGTACCAGACGGGGCCTTTTTCTTTGGTCTAGGCCTGTGCGACCTCGGCCAGGAGGGACTCGGCAAGCTCCTTCTTCTGCTCTGCCGTCATCTTCTTGGTCTCATTCTTGATGGCGCGCTCGTTGACGACCTGGTTCCAGTAGTCGAGCGACTCCATGCCGAGCAGGGCCGTCTTGCCGACGAACTGCCGCAGCACCTCGTTGGTCGGGCCCATCACCCAGCCAGCCTTGCCGTCGCGCACGAAGCGCTCCAGCTCGAGCGGCTGCTTCTTGTAGGACGTGCCACCCGTCGAGTGCATCATCTCGTCAACGACGAGACCACAGTTCTTGGCGGCGGCAAACTTGAGCTGCCAGAGCCAATGCAGGTAGTTGCCGCGGGCATACTCGGACTGCTCTAGGCGACGCTGACCGTTGTCGGTAACCTCATCCATCGCGACTGCGAGCGAATAGTTCATGCAGCGAACCGCGTTCGTGTCGATGATTGCCTCGCCGACCGAGTCCTGAATCGTCGGGTAGTCGCAGACACGCATACCGACGTCCTTATGGACCTTACGCGTCGTGTGCTGGATGCAGATGTCGATCGAACCGAGCGAGATACCATTCCAGCAGGCAGACGAGGAGATCAGGAAGAACGGGTCGACAGCCTCATCGTTGGCCCAGGCACCGTCGCCGACTGCGCCGACCATGCGCTCGTCTGGGACGAACTTCCAGTCGAGGAGGAGCGAGCCGGACTGGTTGCCGCGGAGGCCCATGGCGTCCCACTCGGCATGAGCGGACTCGACCTCGTCGTTCGTGACGAGCCAGCAGGTCAGGTCGGAATACTCTTTGAACTCGGGCGATGTCGTCTGCAGGACGTACCAGTCGGCGAAGCCACCGGAAGTCGTCCACGACGACTTCTTGAGGACCTCGTAGCCACCCTCAACCTTGCGGGCACCCGAGGAGATGGGGTACCAGAAGTGCGAGCCGGTCTCTGGGTCGGAGAAGGACAACGTGCCGATCAGCTTCTCCGACACGATCCGCTTAAGGTAGTTCTCGATCTGCCATTCAGTGGCCGTCAGGCGCAGCGACTCGACAGCACCCATGTGCATCGTGTAACACATCGCCGTCGAGGCGCAGCCGTAGCGCGCGATCGTCTCGGTGGTGGCGACGAGCATGGCGTGTCCCTGGCCGAGGCCGCCCCATTCCTTTGGCAGCGTCAGGCCCAAGAAGGGGCCGAGTGCCTCGAGGCTCTCGCGCGGGAAGATCAGATTACGATCGTTCTCGGCGGCGTGGGGACGGATCTCCTTCTCGCAGATCTCGATCAACTGCTCGCGCAGCGCCTTCTGCTCGTCGGTGAGGAACCAATCCGGGTTGAACATCGGATCGAGTCCAGCTTTCGCACCCTCAACTGCAACTGCCATCTTGGCTCTCCTTCTCGCTTCACCTACGGCATAAACTACGGCATCGCGCTATCTAAACTTCGCAAAGGCTACCGTAGAAGACGGTTCTCGTCATGGGTACGGGTGACATGACAGAGAAGTTTCGGGTGGTGGAGGTGGACATGCCGAACGCCTCCACCACCCAATCTCCTTAGAACAACGTCAAGTAGCGGCGCAGTTCCCAATCGCTAACGGTCGCGTGGTACTCCTGCCACTCGGCCTTTTTGACCTCGGCGAAGTAGTCCAGGTACGAGCGTCCATCCATCTCGCCGAGCCAGTCACGTAGCGGCTTGTTCTTCTCGGCTGCACGAACAGCGTCGAGCAGGTTGGCGGGCAGCGTCTTGATGCGCTTGCGCTTGATCTGCGCGGGCGACAACTCGTACAGGTTGTCGAGGTTCGGCTCGCCTGGGCTGGTCTTCCGGGCAACGCCGTCGAGACCACAACCGATGATCGCAGCGGCTGCGAGGTACGGGTTGGCCGCACCGTCGGTCGAGCGGATCTCGATGCGTCCAGGCGCCGGGATACGGATCGACTGCGTGCGGTTGTTCATGCCGTACGTCGCATAGGCCGGGGCCCACGTGGCGCCCGAGGTGGGGGCACCAACTCCAATCCGCTTGTACGAGTTGACGGTCGGCGCAAGGATTGCGCTGAGGCCATCGGAGTTGTCGATGATGCCGCCGAGGAACTCGTAGGCCAGCGGCGAGAGGCCGAGCCCACGAGGGTCCTGATTGTCTTCGAACAGGTTGATCTTGCCGGTCGGATCCCACAGCGAAATGTGGAGATGCCCACCATTGCCCGTCAGGTGCGAGAAGGGCTTCGGCATGAAGGTGGTCAAGAGACCACGCTCCTGCGCCATTGCGTGGACCATATAGCGGAAGAAGATCGCCTTGTCGGCGGTGCGGAGGGCATCGTCGTACTCGAAGTTCAGCTCGAACTGGCCGTTGGCATCTTCGTGATCGTTGGCGTAGTTGCCCCAGCCAAGGCCATTCATGTTCTTCGACAGCTGTGTGATGAAATCGTACGAGCGGGTGATGCCCTTCATGTCGTAACAGGGCTGATCAAGCGTGTCGAGATCGTCGGCCAGCACGATCTTGCCGTCGCGCTCCTTGAGCAGGAAGAACTCGAGCTCCATGCCCATCTTGAGGCGATAGCCCATCTTCTCGGCACGCGCCGTGGCGTTCTTGAGGATCGTGCGCGGGCAGAAGTTGTAGGGAGCGCCGTCGATCGTGATGTCGCAGGCGAAGCGAGCGAGGCCGGGCTTAAATGGCACCGGTGTGTACGACTCGGGGTCGGGGATCGCCGCAATGTCGGGCGAGGCGGGCGACTGGCCGATCGGACCGGCCGCAAAACCAGCAAAGCCGGCACCGTCGTCGAACAACATGTCGAGCCGCTCGGCCGGCACTAGCTTGGCGCTGGGCTTGCCGTGCATGTCGACGAACTGGGCGAAAAAGAACTCAATTCCGTCGGCCGCCGCTCGGCTGCGTACTTCTTCTTTGTTCTTGGGGTCTGCCACCGGAATCTCCTCAGTTCGTGGTGAAGGCAAAAGGCATGGTAATGGAATCTAGACAGACGAAAGAGCGGGTTCGTGATGGGGAATCACGTGGACCTCAATACCGTCTTTGCGTAACTTCTTACGTAGCTCTGTACCGACGTCGCCCTCGACAAAGCGGCGGATGCCGGTCTCGGGGGTCTCGTCGATCACGATCATCTTGGCGCCGCGGGCTCGCGCCACCCGGGCCAGCGACTTGGTCGCCTTGCGGGTCACGGAGACCTGTCCGTCGGCAGTGACGCCCGCCGCCACGATCTGGTCGACAGCGCTGCCGACCCAACCATGTCGCGCCTTCATTTCTTGCTTCGTTGGCATCAGGCCAGGGTTCGGAATGCCGAATTGCGTTCCGTAGATTCTGGCGATGGTGACGACAGCAACGGGGCCGGACTGGGAGAGGGCGATCGCCTCAGCGATCGCCCTCTCGGAGAAGTCCCGGCGTCCATCCGCGGCGAGCAAGACCTCACACGGCGCGGTTGGCTGTTCGTCCCATTTGCGCTTGCGGCGTGGGATTAGGCCCATGACGTACTCGCTAGTGCTCCACGTGGTGTGGCGTCGGGGTGTGGTCGCGCTTGTCCTCGATGCGGCGCCAAAGATGCAGCGGCACGTAGAGCGCGAGCAGGATTAGGCCGACCCAGAAGAGCCAGCGGTAGCCCGAGCCCACGGCATAGTCGGCCGCGTAGTAGCCACCGACGATCCAGAGGATCAGGCCAAGCACGCCGAACAGGATCGCGACGGGTCCCATGATGCGCGGCATCTTGACCGGCCGTGGGAAGTCGTCGCGCTTCCAGCGGAAGACGCCGAAGCCAACCATCGCAACGGCGAGGGCGAAGAGGTAGCCCATGTTGCTGAACACGTAGATCTGAAGCGGCGAGCCGACCAGCAACACGAGCAGCGAGGCGACCAGCGAGAGAATGATCGCGGTGCTCGGGGAGCCGTGCTTGTTGGTCTTGCTAAAGATCTTCGGCAAGACGCCGTCGACCGAGTTCTGCCAGAGGCCACGCGAGGCCCCAATCAGGGCGTTCAGCACCGACAGCAGCAGGGCAGCGACCAAGGCGAGCCCGATGAACCAGCGCCAGAATTCGTTGGCGCCGAAGATCGCGTCGACGTAGCCGAGGAAGACAACGTTGGCATCGCCCGAGCCGAGCGCGGCGAAGCCCGCGGTGCCAAGCACAGCCAGCAGCATCAGGGGCAGCGTGATGTAGACGAAGAGACCGAAGAGACCCTCGGCAGTCATCGCGATCTTGGCGTCGCGGGCCGGCTCGCGGCATTCGCCGATGTAGCAGGCCGCTGCCTCCATCGCCCAGACGGTCCAGACGAAGATGAAGGCCCAGCCGACGATCAACTGCCAGCTGCCGGTCACACCATCGGGGAGGGTGCCGAGCTGGACGCGACCAAAGTCGATGGTCGAAGGCTTAAAGAACGGCAGGATGATGATCAGCACGAGTGGCACGATCGAGCCAATGCCGAGGATCGTCGCAAAGGTGGCACCGAGGCGAATGCCGAGCCAGCCGGGGATGAAGACGACGAGCAGAATCACGGCGGCAGTGACGATCACGCCGACCGACCAGGCCGAGCCAAACTTATCGGAGATCGGACCGTAGGTGCCGCCCAACGGAATGCCGAAGAGGTCCGTGATGTACAACGCTGCCAGGTAGGCATTAATCGGCGCGACGGTAAACCAGCCGAGCCAGTAGGCCCACGAGCTGAGTCCACCAACGTGCTCAGCGACACCAGTGCCAAGCGGCTTGAAGGTCTCGAACGCATAGCTCGGTAGTCCACCCGCGCGATCGGGGAAGGCCGCCGCTAATTCGGCGAGACAGAAGCAGAGGAACACGCCGACGAGGGTCAGCACGATAAACAGCGTGATTGCCACGCCGCCAAGTGCGAGCAGGGCGTAGCCCGCCAGACCGATCACGAGGATCGTCCCGGCCAAGCCGATCACGAAGGCGCCCCACCAGTTGGTGCCCTTCTCGAGTTCTACGGTAAAACGCTCACCGCTTGGATGTGCAGCCATGCTTCTCCCCCTCTAATGGTGTGGCAAGCAAACCACCACGGAATGGCCATGTCAAGGGTAAAGGTATGTCGCCGACACCAATGTAGAGATAGGTGCCATATCCTGCTTTCTACGAGACCGTCCAGATGGCGCTACGAGATGTGCGACGCAGACGGGCGGGAGGTTGATAGTGTGCCGGGCGTGAAGGCTGATACGCATCCCGATTATCCCGTGGTCACGATCTCGTGTGCGTGCGGCAGTTCGTTCGAGTCGCGCTCTACGAAGGGCGACTACTCCGTCGAGGTCTGCTCCGAGTGCCACCCGTTCTACACGGGTACGCAGAAGCTGATCGACGTTGGCGGCCGGGTCGAGCGCTTCAACAAGCGCCGGGCCAAGCAGGCCTCGTCCTAGTCTGGTCGGACGGTAGGCAATGAGCCAAGCGGTCGGAGGACAGGCCGTTGTGGAGGGCGTGATGATGCGCACTCCAACGGCATGGGCTGTTGCAGTCCGGCGTCCTGATGGACGTATTACGACCGTGGTCGAGGACGCACGCTCCATCGCGCTCCGCTTTCCGATTCTGCGCTGGCCGGTGATTCGCGGGGTTGTCGCGCTTGGTGAGTCGCTCGCGATCGGCATGAAGGCGTTGTCGATGGCGGCGCGCCTGTCCACGAGCGACCATGAGGGTGAGGGCGAGCAGGAGATCGGGCGTCGCGAGATTGCGATTGCACTGGTTGTGGCCGTGGTGTTTAGCGTGGTCTTCTTCAAGGTCGTGCCGAGCGTGGTGGCGAACTTCCTGCCGATTCAGGACACGTTTTTGTTCGTCGTGGCCGAGGGCATCATTCGCGTCAGTCTCTTTGTCGGCTACCTCGTCGTCCTTTCGTTGCTGCCCGACCTACGGCGCGTCTTCCAATTCCACGCCGCGGAGCACCAAGCGATCAATGCGCTCGAGGCCGGCGAGCCCCGCACGGCCGCCGCCGCCGCGCTCTATAGCCGCATCCATTTGCGTTGTGGCACGGCATTCCTGCTCTGGGTGATGGTGATTGCGATCATCGTCTTCGCTTTCGTGGGACGGCCCGATCTGCCCTGGCTGATCGCCTCGCGCGTGCTGCTCGTGCCGGTGATTGCTGGCATCGCCTACGAGGTGATCCGCCTCGCGGGCCGCTACGGGACCAACCCGATCGTGCATGCCATTCTCTGGCCCGGTCTGCTCTTGCAGCGACTGACGACACGGCCGGCTGACGCCGAGCACCTTGAGGTCGCTGTGGCTGCGCTCGATGCGGTCTTGCAGCGCGAGGAAACAAATCGTGCGGCGCGCCCCGAGGCGCCCGTCGACGTGATGGCCTGAGCCGCACCGCGGCTCACCCACGTACCCTGCAGCTATGGAACGCCTCGTCTCTCAGATCGAACGGTCCTTTGCGGACGTCGAGCAGGAGCTTGCCGACCCGGCGGTCCTGAACGACCATCAGCGCCTCGCCGAGGTTGGCCGCACACACCGTCGCCTGCAGACTGCGCACGAGCTGGCACGGCGTTGGCGTGCTGCCAGCCAGACCGTGCAAGACGCCGAGCAGGGGTTGGAGAGCGAATCGGATCCCGAGGTGCGTGCGTATCTGCTGGAAGAGTTGGAGGCGTCGAAACTTGAGGTGCCGGCACTCGAGGAAGAGCTGCGGATCGCGATGCTCGAGCACGATCCAGCCGATGACCGCAACGTGATCATCGAATTGCGCGGCGGCACGGGCGGGGAGGAGGCTGCGCTGTTTGCGGCTGACCTCTACAAGATGCTGACGGGCTACGCCGACCGGCTCGGCTTTAAGCACCAGGTGCTGACGTCGGACGCCTCGGATTCGGGTGGCCTCAAAGACATCTCGTTCGAAATCACGGGCGACGGCGCGTACTCGGCGTTTAAGTGGGAGTCGGGCGTGCATCGCGTGCAGCGCGTGCCGTCGACCGAGACGCAGGGACGCATCCACACGTCGACGGCGACGGTTGCTGTCTTGCCCGAAGCCGAAGAGGTCGAGGTCTCGGTCGAGCTGAAGGACCTCAAGATCGACGTCTACCGTGCCACCGGACCGGGTGGGCAGTCCGTCAACACGACCGACTCGGCCGTGCGCATCACGCACCTGCCGACCGGCGTCGTGGTGGCCTGTCAGGACGAACGCTCGCAGTTGCAGAACCGCGAGCGCGCAATGAAGATTCTGCGCGCCCGCATCTACGAGGCCGAGCGAGAGCGGCTCGCCGCCGAGCAGGCCGCAACGCGCAA
>Ga0208942_1000701_pt1 | contig 12929 bp, 6 predicted proteins | sample GreLakmeSU08MSRF_FD_187704 | JGI IMG/M metagenome (GOLD analysis project Ga0208942, IMG submission 187704) | Freshwater lentic microbial communities from great Laurentian Lakes, MI, USA - Great Lakes metaG SU08MSRF (SPAdes) | ecosystem: Environmental > Aquatic > Freshwater > Lake | place: Great...
TTGGTCGAGGTGGGGCGTCTGCACGACCGGATGGCCCGCGCAGCCCAGCGTGTTGTAACGCCAGTCGTCCGCGTAAAGGATGAGGATGTTCATCGGCTTCTCCACGGCGGAGAACGCCGGGCCGGACGCGAGGAGGATGGCCAGAAGGAGGAGTTGTTTCATGATCAGGAGTCCCCGGCCGGTTTTTTGGGCGCCGGATCAGCCGGCTTGCGCAAGGCGCCGCCCGGACCGCCGCCGAATTGCTTCCAGAAAAGTTCCTTGAACGGATTGACCTTGGGCCCGACGGCCTGCTCGTTCACCAGCAGCGGCTGCACCTCGCTCCACCACGTCTCGTAGGCGGCACGCAGCTTCGCCACCTCGTCCGGATGGCCGGCCAGCACGTTGGTTTTCTGTCCGGGATCGGCGCGGAGATCGAAGAGGGAGTTGTTGTTCACGAGGCTGAACTGGCGGTCGCGGATGGAACACTGGGAAAACTTCGCCTGCTCCGCCTGACCGCGCGGCCAGCGGCCCACATGGGTGACGAGCACGCGGTCCGGCCACGCCGCTTCCGGATTCTTGAGCAGCGGCAGCAGGCTGCGGCCTTCAACCTGGCGTCGCGTGGCGTCGTCCAGTCTGGCTCCGGTGATTTCGGCCAGCGTCGGGAAAATGTCGAGATGCGCCGTCAACGCCGCGCAGTCCGCGCCGCCGCGAAAGCCCGCTGGCCACCGCCAGAAGGAGGGCACACGCGTGCCGCCCTCGAAAGGCGTGGCCTTGCCGCCGCGCATCCCGGCGTTGAAGGTGCCCACGCCCTCGGTGCCGCCGTTGTCCGTCAGAAAAATGACGAGCGTATTTTCTTCCAGACCCCACGCCTTGAGCCGGCCGAGCAGTTCGCCAAAGTTGTCGTCGATGTTTTCGATCATGCCGAAAAACCGGGCCTGGTTGTCCGAAACTTTTCCGGCGTGGCGCTGGATGTATTTCTCCGGGCATTGCAGCGGAGCATGCGCGGCGTTTAGCGGGATGCAGGCCAGGAAAGGCTGGCCGGCGCCTCGTTTCGCGTCGATCCACCGCAGCGCCTGCTGAAAAAACACGTCGGTGCAGTAGCCTTTCGTCTTCTCGAACTTCCCGTTGTGCAGGATCGCCGGATCGAAATACTGGTTGCCCGGCGCATCGCCGCAACTGCCCGGATACGTCTGCCCGATGCCGCCGCCGCCGTGGATGAACACCTCATCGAAGCCCCGCCGATCTGGACGATACTCAGCTTCATCGCCGAGATGCCACTTGCCGAAGATGCCGGTGGCATATCCGGTGCGTTGCAAAACCTGCGCGAGGGTGGTGGCCTGCAAGGTGAGTCGTTCCCGCTCGAGAATCGTGTGCGTGACCCCGTTCTTGAATTCGTGCCGCCCGGTCAGCAGTGCGGCGCGGGTGGGCGCGCAGGTGGGGCTGACGTGAAAATCCGTGAAGCGCACGCTCTGTTTCCAGAAGGCGTCCAGGGCGGGCGTCTGGATGATGGGATTGCCCAGGCAGGCGAGATCGCCGTAGCCCACGTCGTCCGGCATGACGATGATGAGGTTGGGCCGCGCTGGAGTGTCGGCGGCGCGCGCTTCCGGCGTCATCGCTCCGATGAGGATGAACAACCAAGCCGCCGCACGGAGGGCGATGGACCTACGGGAATTCATGCTGACGTAATTAGTGCCACGCTTCCGGGAGAAATGGAACCACGAAAGGAGGCGTGAACCTGACCGCCTTCGGCAATTCCCTCCAGCGACTTCGGGCTTGATGCGAACTTCAATCCCGGTAGCCAACCGTCCCGGATTTGTCCACGGTGTAGCCCCATTTGCGGATGTATTCCGGGCCGGGCAGAAACTCGTCGTGTTGCGCGGCGAGCTTCTGCTTCAGCGCGGTCTCGAGTTCCGCCTGGAGTTTCGCGTGCGCCGGCGGGCCGACGAGATTGGTAAGCTGATACGGATCGGCCTCGTTGTCGTAGAGCAGCCACGGGCCGTTAAGGTCGCGGACGTAGGTGTGCTTCGCGCTGCGCAGGGCGCGGTATTCACGTCCGCCACGTGGACGGGTGAACTCTCCAAACGGCGACAGGCAAAGGACGATCGTCGCTCCGCCGGAAGGATCCGCCCCGCCGCGCATCGCGCCGGTGAAGTCGAGGCCCTCGACGGATTTCGGAATCGCGCGGCCGCACAGGCTCAGGAGCGTGGGCATCACGTCCTCGGTGTTGATGGTGGCGGCGAGGCGTTGCGGCGGGATGCCGAGCGCGGCCGGCAGGCGGAAGAGCATCGGCACGCGCGCGGATTCCTCCCACGGCCGTTGTTTGCGGTGCTGGGCCTGCGATCCAATCATGTCGCCGTGGTCGGAGGTGAAGACGACGATGGTGTTGGTCGCGAGGCCGGTTTCGTCCAGCGTGCGCAACAGGTCGGCGAAGCAGTCGTCCAGCGCGGTGCAATGCGCGTAGTAGCCGGCGAGGTCCTTGCGCGCCTGGGCCTGCGCGGCCGGCGGGACGTTCGGATGGAGCTGAATTTTTCCCGCCGAATACATCGCGCGATATTTCGCCGGCGCGGTCTCGAAAGGATTGTGCGGCGGTCCCCACGCGAGCCAGAGGAGGAAGGGTTTTTCCGAATTCGTGCGGCTGCGCAGATACGCCTGCGCGTCGCGCGTCTGGGCGATGGCATCGTAGCCGTCCCACTTTAATTTCTCCGGGCCGTCGGCGTAGTAGAACGAGTTGTTGTAGGCGTGGGTGCATTCGAGAACTTTCCAGTAATCGAAACCCTGCCGGCGCTCGCGCGGAATGAACGCCGAGCGGCTGCCGTGGCCATCGATGTGCCATTTGCCGATGCAGCCGGTGTCGTAGCCGGCGGCCTTGAGTTCCTTCGCCAGCGTCACGGCGTTGGTGGGCAACGGCACGTCGTTGAGAAAAATTCCGTGCGTCTGCGGACGCTGCCCGGTGAGCAGCGAGGCGCGTGTGGGCGAACAAACCGGCATCCCCGCGACAGCCTGGGTAAAGTTCACGCATTGCCGCTCGAAGCGGTCGAGATGCGGCGTCTGCACGTTCGGGTCGCCGGCAAATCCGAACGCCTGCGCGCGCCACTGGTCGGCGATGACGAAGAGAATGTTCGGGGGATTAGTCCGGGCCGTCGCGCTGGTCGCGTTCGACGCGGCGGAGCGGTGGATTTTCACCGGCGTCGTATTCGGCTGAAGAGTGCCGGGCGTGCTGCGGCCGTCCGCCACATATTTGTCGAGCAACGTCGCGAGGCGCCCGACGATTTCGGGATGGGCGGAATAAACGTTGTTCGTTTCGCCAGGGTCTTTCGAGAGATCATAGAGCTGCAAGGGCGGCAGCCGCTTCGACGCCGGGCTGCCGGGCGTGGGCGCGCTCCAGCCGCCGGAGTCGGCGCAGAGTTCGAGCTTCCAGTTGCCCTGGCGCACGGCAAACGAGCCGTTGATGGAATGATGCACCAGCGCTTCCCGCAGCAGCGCGGTGGCGCGACCTTCGAGCGCGGGTAGAAAACTGACGCTGTCCTCGGCGGCGGTGTCCGGCAGTTTCTGGCCGAGCACCTCCGCGCAGGTGGCGAAGAAATCATTGAGGCAGATCAGTTGATCGCTGGTCGTGCCGGGCTTGATGCGGCCCGGCCAGCGGGCAAGAAAGGGGACGTGATGTCCGCCGTCGAAGATGTCCGCCTTGGTGCCGCGAAATTGCGCGCTGGGATTGTGGCCCTTGGCGAGCAGCTCGGGGAACTTCGCCTCCGGCGAGCAACCGTTGTCACTGGTGAAGATGACCAGCGTGTTGCCGGCCACGCCGCTCCGCTCCAGCGCGGCGAGCACGGCGCCCACGCTGGCATCGGTCTGCATCACAAAGTCGGCGTAGGGATTCAATCCGCTTTTGCCCTGCCATTCTTTTGTCGGCACGATGGGCGTGTGCGGGGCGTTGAGCGGGAGGTAGAGGAAGAACGGCCGGCCGACCTTGGCCTCGGCGGCGCGCTCACCAATATAGGCCACGGCCTTTTGCGTGAGCGTGGGCAGCACATCAACCGCCTCGAAGTCTTCGGCGGCGGGACCTTTGCGCGTCGTGCCGCCGGTGCGGCCAGACATCATTGGGAACGCCTTGTCCAACGTGGGAATTTTCGCGATGCGGTCGTTCTCGATGAACGAATAGGGAATCATGTCGAGCGAGCCGGCCAGGCCGAAAAAATAATCGAAGCCCTGCGTGTTCGGTCCGCGCAGAATCGGTTTGGAGAAATCCACCTTCCAGCCGTCCGCGCCCTTTTCGATGCCGTCATTGAACGGCGCGGTGCCGGGCTGGCGCGGCCATTCGAAACCTAGATGCCATTTGCCGATGGCCGCGGTGTGGTAGCCGTGCTGCTTCAGAAAAGCCGCCGCGGTCAATCGTCCCGGCTCAATCAACGGCGGACTCATCCCGCCCAGCACGCCGTTCTTGAGGCGCGAGCGCCAGTTGTAGCGTCCGGTCATCAATCCGTAGCGCGTGGGCGTGCAAACGGCGGAGCTGGAATGCGCGTCGGTGAAGATCATGCCCGCCGCCGCCAAGCGGTCGAGCTGCGGTGTGGCAATTTTCCCCTGAGGATTCAGGCACCGGACATCACCATAGCCGAGGTCATCCGCGAGGATGAAAACGATGTTGGGCTTCCCAGCGGTCGCCCCGAAAAGCTGCGTACCCAGTGCCTGGAGCGCGAGCAAGGCCGCGAGCAGATAATTTGGCCGAGGAGTCATGCGGGCCAGTCTAGCCTCGCATCCCCATCGAATGCCATATGGAAACCGGCTGCCGATGGCAACGCGAGCCGGCCCAGCGGTCGCAGTGTGACCACTGCTACTTGGGACGGGCGTCTGGCCCCGGGGATTTTCTGGCCGCGCCCGGCTCCGGATCCGTGAACGGAGGCCGCTCGAATTTCAGTCCGTCACCGGTCACGCGCGGATCGCCGGTTTCGGTCAGAACCTTCATCAGCCGCCGCGCCATCTCCCCTTGCTCGACGAGCAAGGAGGCCTGGCCGGCGACGTTCTTCGTCTGTTCAGGGTCGGAGCGCAGATCGTAAAGTTCTTCGCCGGGCCGCCGGGCGAAGGCGCGGTCGTAGAATGGTTTTCCCTGGGGCTCCCGGCGGTGTTTCACGAGCCACGCCTTCGTCGGGCTGGCATCGAAGTCAGGGAAGGCCACGCGGTTGTTGTTCTCCAACTGGCCTGCCGTCGGCTCGCTCGTTTCAGTCACCGTGTATGGTGCGCCCATCGGCCAGCGGTCGGGGGCGAAGTTGCGGATGAAAAGAAAATCCTTCGTGCGAATGGCGCGCATCGGATACGGCAGGTTGCCTTCGCGCGCCGGGCCGACATGGCGTTCGCGGCCGGTGACCACGTGGTCCCGCGTCGGATCAATCTGCCCGCTCTTCGGCGAGTTCAACTGCGCGACCAGGCTGCGCCCGCTCACGCCCTCGGGAATTTTCGCACCGCCGATTTCCATGAAAGTGGGCGCGAGATCCATCAGGTTCACGAAATCATCCACCACGCGCCCGCCCGCCCCGCCGGGCACGCGCGCCACAAGCGCCACGGCCGTGCCGAAGTCGTAGAGGTTACATTTGCCGCCGGGCACGCCCGGCATGCCGTGATCGCCGCTGATGACGACAATCGTGCGTTCCAGTTCGCCCGCCGCTTCGAGACGCTTCAGCAGCACGCCGATGTAGGCATCGTTGGCCTGACATTCGCCGAGATAGTCGGCGACATCCTCGCGCACCTCGGGCACGTCGGGCAGGAACTTCGACATCTTCCCCAGCAACGCATCCGGCTCGATGTCCCAGAGTTTTTTGCCCGAGCCTTTGACCCAGGCGCGGTGTGTCGTGGTGGGGCCGAAGAAATAAAGCCAGGGCTGGCCGGGTTTGCGGTCGGCGAAAAAGGCGTCGAAGTTGCCGCGCACCTGGTCGAGAATTTTTTTGCGCGCCTCGGCGACGCTGGCGCCGTTCGCGACCATCCGACTGGCCTCCTCAGAAAAATTGTTCGGCAACCGCCCTGCCTTTTCATAGGCGTGCTGCTGCCCGCCGAACGGCGCATCGACGGGCGCGCCCGGACTCCACACCTTGTGGCTTTTGCCGATGTGATAGCCCGCGTCGCGCAGCAGCAGTGGAAAGGTCGGGATGTTCGCGTTCCAGACCGCGCCGTTCAGAATCGCGCCCCGATCCGTGTTCCACCAGTAGCGCCCTGACAGCAGCGCGCTGCGGCACGGCGTGCAGGACGGCGCGGGCACGAAGGCGTTTCGGAACATCACCCCTTCGCGGGCGACCCGATCGATGTTCGGTGTCCGGATGACCTGGTTCAGCGATGGCCCGCCCTCCAGCTTCGCGTAGCAGCTCGCGTATCGGCCCCAGTCATCCGCGAAGCAGAAGAGGATGTTGAGGCGATTGGTGTCCGCGGCGGGGGAACGGCCACAAAGCACACAAAGAAGCGCCAAAAACATGGCGGCGGATTTCATTCCGGGAAAATAAACCATCCGCCCGACGGAGACGAGACAAGTTCACATCCGGGTCTGACTCCATGGGCATTTCCCCATGGGCCTGACGGCGGAATCAGATCGCCAGGATCGGCACCTCGGTCGAACCGTCGCCGGAGATTTGGAGCACCTTGCCAGCGGCATCGAGGATCACCACCCGCTGCTTTTGGAAGTGCATTCCCTCGGTCGTGGTGGCGGCGAAGTTCTGGGAGAAGCTGAGTTTGAGGGTGACGACGTGGACATCGTTGAAAGTTTTGCCATCGAGCTTGAACTCTTTTTGAAACTTGACCCCGGCGTGATAGTCGAGACGGCTTGAAGGCTCGACGTAGCGCTTGAGGACTTGCTTGCCGAATTTGCCAACCAAGTCCGAATAGTAGGCGACGGCGTCGCCGGTGATCGCGCAGGGAATGCGGATGCCGAGCTGCTCCTTATACCACCAAACGTTGTCGCCGACCGGGGCCTTTGCCCCTTTCGGTTGGGATAAGCCGAGCGGGTCGTTGCGGTCGCCGGCTTCCGCGGCCTGGCGCAACGTTTCTTTGGATGGTTGGGCCGCCTCGGCGGCAGCGATCAGGGCGGATTCTTTGTCGTCCTTGGCTGCGCGGGTAATGACGACCCGGTGTTTCGCCGGATTGGCCGGCCATTCTTTCGGTTGGGCGCCCGGCAAGACGTCAGCCATGGCAGCTCCCGTAAACGTATCCCACGCCAGCAGCGCGATGGTCAGGCGGATTGCGGTGGAAGTGGCGGCGCGGTGGATCATTGGAATGGATTTCATAGGTAGGATTGGTGGTCGGGCAGAGACGGTTCGTTGGCCTTGCTCATCAGTTTATTTCTTTAACAGTTCCACCATAGTCTGGCCCATGGCTTCACCGACGTCCATGTAAACTTCGGCCTTGCCGCCGTAGTGACCGTTGCCGCTGCCGCCTTGGGCCATGTCATGCGTGTAAATGGTCGCGACGTTGCCTTTGAACTCGGGATATTTTCCCGAAGTGCCGTCCACGGCGAGATGGGCGTTGAGGATTTTACCGCCGTTGCCGCCGGTGCCTTTTACGGATTCCCCTATCGTGCCGAGCACGAACTTCGCGTCGGGTGCGTTGAAGTCCTTGCGCACCGCCTTGATGAACTGGACCATATTTTTCTCGTAGTGAGCCGCCCAGACTGGATTGCCGGCGTCCTTTTCACCCTGCCAGTAAAAGAAGCCGACCACCTCGTAACTCTTCGCCCCGGGGTAGTGTTTGTCGAGATCCGCCAGCACCTTCTTGGCATCCGCCGTGTCATCGTCATACTGTTTGCCAGCATACCAGCCTGCCGGTTGATCACCCTTCAGGGTTACTGTCCCCTCTTTGATTACGGGCGGAGTTGGTTCGGTGCCTTTGGCCCATGAATCCGGGGCATCTCGATACCCGGCATACACTTTATCCCCTTCTTCAAACCGCGGGCTTCCCGGAGGCAAAAGGTGCCAGCCAAGGGCGCGGTTGCCGATGCAACTCTTGAGAATCATCACGGGCGCATCGACCGCATTGCCGACGACATGTCCGATCCCGAACTCCACGCCAATGGTGGTTGACTTGAATATTTGCTCGGGTTGCGCGACGCCCAGCCACTCGTTATTCATCAATCCATTTCCCTGCATCATCCGCACAAAGCGAACATCTTTGCGCACCGACCAGTTGCCGGCATCATCCACGAGATAGGAATATTTCATCTTGGTCTTTACGGCATGCTCCAGAGACCCCTCAGGTTTGCCTTTGTCGCCAGCGTTAATCCTCCCGAGACCGACCATGTTGGACTGGCCCAGGAGGATGAACACCTTGACCTTCTTGGTCATGTCCGCGGGTTTGCCGTCCGGCTTGGGAATTTCCGGTGCCGCCGCCGAAACGGTGGCGAAGGGCGAGAGGGCGACCGCGGTGAGCGCGATGGATGACAGGCCAAAAGCTCGGCGGGTGATGTGGTTCTGTTTCATTTTTGTGATGAGGGGTGTTCGCTCCCTCTAACCAAGGAACTGCTTGATCGACCCGGTCTGATCCAGCTTCTTGCGTGACATCTCCAGGTCGAAGTCGCCGTAGTGCTTGATTGGATTGCCGTGGGCGTTAAGCAGGGTGGTATACCAGTTGCCGATTGTCTTGTGGCCCTCGTTGCCGTGGAAGGGCAGGCGGATGTAACGGCCGGCCATATCGAGTTTGCACTTGTCCCCTGCAAGGATGACGAAGGGCGCTTCGGATCCGCTGCCGTGATGTGTTTCGCCGCCTTCGGGGAAATACATGATCATGGTATTGTCAAACATCGTGCCTTTGCCCTCAGGTTCGGCCTTCAGGCGTTCGACGATGCGGGCCACCTGCTTCATGTGCAAGATGCGGATGTTTTCCCGAATCTTATCGGCCGGGACACCGCTGAAACTTCCGTTGTGCCCGATGCCGTGGATGTTAACGTTGTCGCCCTCGTTGCCGCGCAGGCCGCGCATGGGCGTGGACAACTCATCAATCGTGTAGGTCACCACATTTGTCAGCCCGGTGACCAGTGCGGCGATCAGGATTTCTGTCATGGCCTCCTGCTTTTGCGGTGCAGTGGCGGTCAGTCCACCGTTATCGTGGACTTTGTCGATCTTCGGCAGGTGTTTCGCGATGGAACCGGCCATCTTCGATAATTTCAGATTCCGTGCCTGAATGGCTTCGATGGAGTTGATGTGGTTGCTGAGTTTAAGCTTCTCATAGCCCTGCTGAAGGCTCGCCTTGAAGGTCTCCTCGCTTTCCAGGAATTTGAACATGGCATTGTCGGAGTTAACCACGCTGGGATTCGTGACGGCGCGGAACAGTTCGTTATAGGCGGTCATCGGGTCGGCGTAACAATAGTTCCTCTGGTGGGGTCCGGAGGCGGAGTAGCCAGAGACGATGCCGGTGCGGTGGGTCGAGTAGTTGCCGGTCAGAGACAGTTCAATGTGGCCGAAGGGCGAGGGATAGAGCTTGGCCAATTCGAAATCGATCGTGGCGCGTTTAATGCCGCTGAGCGAGTCGCGATTGGATTTGAAGGCGCCCATAATGGACGAGTAGGAGTAGTGGCCGTTCTCGCTCATCATGCAGGACAAGCCCTGAAGAATGCACATGTTCGCCTTGTGCTTTTCCAGTCCTCGCAGGTAGACCGGCAGCTCGTGCTTCGTGAGGTCCACCTCTAGCGGTTGCTTCTTCTCCTCCGCCGCCTTGTCCTTCGCCGAGAGAGTCGGCAGAGCGACCTCGTTCGGGCGCTCGCCGTTGGATTTGCGGATGAAGACGAACCGCTTCGGGAACCCGCCGCTCGCCGCTTCCGCGCCAAACAAGTTGAAGCATGGCGTCAGGGAAAGTGCGCCCGCGCCCAGGGCCGTGGTTTTGAGAAAGTCTCTTCTGGTTTTCATGGTGTCACTTGGTGGTGGCTGTGGATTTGCGGTAGATGAACGAATCGGAGGTCAGCAGGGAAACGATGACGGCGTCGAAGCTGCCGCCACTTTGGAGGTAAGCCTGATCGGCGTCGATGAGGGTTTTGGAGTCGGAGAGTGTTTCGTTACGTCCCATAAAATAACGGAAGGCATGACGAATGATGGACTGGCGAACCTTGCTGGATTTTGCGAGACGCCCCGCGAGGTCAATGGCGTCCGTGATCTCGCCGTCCAACTTGGGGTCGCCAGTCCCGTCGAGTTTGCCTTTAGCGTCCACTGGCAGGGTTTTGTAGATGTCCCGCGTAGACGGTTTGTCCGGCATTTTCTTAATCAAGTTGATTGGATATTCGAGCGACTCTTCGGTGCGATAGCGTCCGAAATCATCAAACATTTCGAAACTGTTGCCCAAGGGGTTCATGCGCTCATGGCATTTCCAGCAGTATTCAGCTTGGGTTTTATTCTCCAGGCGTTGGCGCAGAGTTTTGGTGTGATCTTCGGGAATCACCGCATCCACGGTGACCGGAACATCGGGCACCGTGCCAGCCAGCAATTTCTCACGAACCCATTTGCCGCGTCTGACCGGATCCGTCTCGGTGTTGGCGGCAAAGGCGATGAGCCACGCGGGATGGGTGAGCAGACCTTTACGGTGCTCCATTTTGGCGGGTTGAACGGTCGGATAGTTCCAGCTCCCCATATCAAGGTTAAAAGCCTTGGCTACCTCGCTACCTGCCAACTGGTGGCCGGCGCGAGTCTTCGCGGTGCCCGGGACTCCGAAGACCGATGCGTAAGGGGCGGTGACAGTCGTCCCGTTGCCAAGTCGCTCCGTGTAGTCGGTCATCATCCCCTTGAAAATCTTCACCTGTTGCATGTCGGCTTTGCCGTTCTCCAAAACGTGGAGATTCAGCCCAAGAATCGGGTTCTCTTTGAGGAATGGCAGGTGGGCCTTCAACTTTTCCACGTCAAAGTTTTTCCAGTCTTTGTCCTTAAAATAATCATAGACTTTGCGGATGCGGTCGGTCGCGGCGGCCATCGCCGTATTGTCCCCCGAGTGATAAACGTAGAACTTCTCGGTGGACAGGAGTTGCTCAAAGACATTGCGGTCTTCATTGAGGATGTGCTCCACCAACATATCCGCCTCGACGACCAATCGGTAATTCGGGCCGTTGTCATAACCACCGCCAAATCGCTTGTTGTCCTTAAAAATGGGGAGCATGGCAGGATAGCCAAAAAACTCCCTGAAAAACCGCAATTTACGGATCGGCATGTCGGTAAAGCTGTCCACATATCCGTGATCAAGAGATTCATCAATGAAGTAAAGCTGGTCCCTGGCTTTAAGGAGGCGCAGCACTTCACGCCGGTAATCTTCCCGCGTGTTGAGCCGTCCGCTGTTGGCCGCCTCCACCAACTGCTTATCGGGACTGCTGTCCGTCAGTGCATAGGCGATGGAGTAACTGGCATCGCGCGGTGAAAGCATTTTTCGCCCGTGCTCATCTGCCTGCCCTGCGCCGAATTCAGAACGATAAACGAAATCTGACCGCAAAATGAAGGTTTGAATGAGTTTGCTAAAGGCCTGCTCATTTCCCAGTTGTTGGATGTAGGACTTCATCAAGGCGCTGTCGTCGGCTTTTTCCTGGGATGTCGGGCTACGTTCGAGGATTTTGGTGAAAAGGAGGTCCACGATATCAGCGAGCATCGTGTCGGTTAATCGCGGCTCTTTGAGTCGTTCCTGCTTGAACTCCTCCACCCAACTCGCGGTGCACTTGCCGATGATGGCCGCATAGGTGTCGCCAGCTTTGCGATGTTTCTGGAGTGCCGTGCGAATGATCGCCAGTTCCGAATCGACCGGAGGCTTCGGCACGTGAGTCGCGGTGGCCTTTGGCCTGCGCTTGAACAAATCATCCATCCAGTTGCGCATGAATGTCACGCGCAGTCGGATGTTCAGTTCGTTTACGCCAGAGATAAACCACTCCCGTTCGCAGATGGCGATCAGGGCTTCGTCCCGTTTTTCGCCATCGGGAGAATGTCTCCGCATTGCGGAATAGATTTCATCCAGGTCCTCCCGCGAAGGAACAGCACCATCGAACCCTTCCTTTTTGAGCGGCTTGCCTTGCGCGTCTGTTGTCTTTATTGGCTCAGGTTTGGAGGCGACATATGCGGGCAGCAAAGCTTCGTGTTTGTCCTGATACAGTTCACGCAGCAATGGCTCGATGTTACTCTTCAAATAGCTTTGGCGATTAGCGACAATTCCCTCGTGCGCCCATTCCGTCGCCATGATTTTATTATACGCTGGAAGCGAGTTGTGGGATTTCGACTGCGACATCAGGAATGCCGAGAATTCCCTGGCATTGTTGACCATTGTCAGGAAATGCCCCCCATCCAGCGTGGTGGTGTCGTAGTAACGAACCCCGCTGTGGGTCGGCAGCAGGAAGGGATTGGTTAGGTTGATGCGCATAAAAGGACGCCCACTCCCCCCGATGATTGGCTTCCTCTTCCCGTCACAAGTTTTTACCTTATTGACTCCCAGCAAACGGTTGAACTTCGCGTCGAAGATAAACTCACTGATCAGCCAGCGGCGGTCGGGCGTGAAGCCGGGCAGATCCTTGTATTTACCGGAAAACAATTTGTCGTGATCGAGCACGTTGCCGTATTCCGGCTTGCGCAGTTTGTCTTCGAGCTTCGAAGCACCATGCGCCTGCAATTCCTTCGATAGCCATTCCACGAGCAAGTTTCGTTCAGCCTCTGCGGGCTGCTTCTTTTTCTTCGGCGGCATCTCGCCGATGAAAATCTGCTCCTGCATCCGGTTCAGCAGATCGAGCCGCGCATCCAGCGCGAGGCTCTCCAGATTATCGAGGCGCACATCGCCCTTCGCCGTGTCGTCGTGACAGGAAAAACAATACTGATCGAGCAGCTTGCCCATCACCGGCTGGACACGAAACGCACGATCGGCCGCCGCCGCCGACCAAGTGGTCAGCGCCGCAACCGCCCAGGAGGAAATCAAAAGTTGCCGGATCATTTCACCGCTTTCAGCAACTCCACCATAGCCTTGCCCATGGCTTCGCC
>Ga0208942_1000703_pt1 | contig 12917 bp, 11 predicted proteins | sample GreLakmeSU08MSRF_FD_187704 | JGI IMG/M metagenome (GOLD analysis project Ga0208942, IMG submission 187704) | Freshwater lentic microbial communities from great Laurentian Lakes, MI, USA - Great Lakes metaG SU08MSRF (SPAdes) | ecosystem: Environmental > Aquatic > Freshwater > Lake | place: Great...
CCGGCCAAGCATTGGTGGCCATCGTGAACCGCGAGCTGGCTGCCACCATGGGCAATGGTGTGGCTGACATTAATCTGGCAGCGCAACCGCCTGCCGTGATCTTGATGGCGGGTTTGCAAGGTGCGGGTAAAACCACCACCACGGCCAAGTTGGCCAAGCACTTAATAGAGAAGCGCAAGAAAAAAGTGCTGACAGTGTCGGGCGACGTCTACCGACCCGCGGCCATTGAGCAGTTGAAAACTGTCACAGCACAAGCCGGCGCTGAATGGTTTCCCAGCACGCCTGATCAAAAGCCTTTGGACATTGCGCGCGCCGCCATGGATTACGCGCGCAAACATTTCTTTGACGTGCTGTTGGTGGATACGGCCGGTCGCTTGGCCATTGACGAAGCCTTGATGGCCGAAATTCGTGAACTGCACGCTGTTTTGAATCCGGTAGAAACCTTGTTTGTGGTCGATGCCATGCAAGGTCAAGATGCAGCCAACACGGCCAAGGCATTTAGCGATGCGCTGCCACTCACCGGCATTGTGCTCACCAAAATGGATGGCGACTCACGCGGCGGCGCTGCTTTGTCAGTGCGTCAAATCACGGGCGCGCCCATCAAGTTTGCGGGTACCAGCGAAAAAATTGATGGCCTCGAAGTGTTTGATGCCGAGCGTCATGCCGGCCGCATTTTGGGCATGGGCGATATCTTGGCCTTGGTTGAGCAAGTCACGGCAGGCATAGACATGGAGGCCGCCCAAAAAATGGCGGCCAAAGTCAAAAGCGGCGCTGGCTTTGATTTGAATGACTTCTTGGCACAAATTCAGCAAATGAAACAGATGGGTGGTTTGTCGAGCTTGATGGACAAGCTGCCCAGCCAACTGGCGGCCAAAGCGGGCAATATGGATTTGGGAAAAGCAGAAAAAGACATGGCCCGCAAGCAAGGCATCATTCACAGCATGACGCTCAGGGAGCGCAGCAAACCTGAACTCATCAAGGCCACGCGCAAGCGCCGAATTGCCATGGGCGCGGGTGTTCAAGTGCAAGAGGTGAACCGCTTGCTCAAAGAGTTTGAACAGATGCAAGACATGATGAAAAAAATGTCGGGCGGCGGCATGATGAAAATGATGAAGCGCTTGGGTGGCATGAAGGGCATTGGCGGCTTGGGTGGCATGGGCGGGGGCGGATTCCCCGGCATGAAACGCTAACAACCGATGGTCTAAGTTGCCCAGCAGCTTTGCGTTGGGCAGACCTTAAATGCGGCTGAAATATTCCCGCCGGTGAAATTCAACAGGGTCTTCTGCGTCATTGAAACGTGTTTGCTCTGACTGCTTAATGCGTTGGTAATAGCGCACAAAATCTCGGCCTAAGCCTGCATTCAATACCGCGTCTGCGTCCAAGTGTGTCAGAGCTTCGCCCAACGTGATCGGCAGGCGCGTGCCGCCCTCGGCATAGGGCGTTTCTGTGGCCTCGGGAGCACATAATGAATTTTGAATGCCATCTAACCCGGCCAAAATTTGCGAGGCCATGTACAGGTAGGGGTTGGCGGCAGGTTCACCCAATCTGTTTTCAATGCGTGTGGCAGGGTCGCCCGCGCCGCCCACCACTCTGAGCATGGCACCGCGATTGTCAAGGCCCCACACAATGGATTGAGGTGCAAGCGCGTTGGGCTTGAAGCGCCCGAAGCCGTTGACCGTGGTGGTGCACAAAGATGTGATGCCTTGCGCGTGAGATAAAAGTCCCGCTAAATACTGGGACCCTAAATGGGTGAGGGTGTGACGAGCGTTGTTGGTTTGAAGACCCGCTGCTTCTTGAATGTCTGCAGCCGAAGTGCGCGCAAAAAGATTCTGACCACTTTGAAGATCGAAGAGCGATTGGTGCAGGTGCCAGCCGCTGCTCATGATGTTGTCAAAGGGCGGTCGGCACATGAACGTGGCGTGATAACCGCCTCGCCGCAAGGCTTGTTTGACGGCGCTTCTGAACAAGACCATGTTGTCGGCGGCGGTCATGGCATCGGTGACTTTGAACACTGCTTCAACTTGGCTGGGGCCAAGTTCAATCTCTAAAGACAACAGCGGAAAACCCAAGTCCTGAGCGGTTTGCTTCACAATTCTCAGAGCAGGTTCTGCGCGGTCAAACCACAACTCATTTAACAAGTTGTAGCCAGGATGGATCATGCTCACTTGGGGTGCGGGCCCTGGCCATGAAGCTTGTACAGGATCGGCATCATCGCCATGGTCTGCATCTTTGAGTTTGTAAATGTGAAACTCAACTTCAAGACCGCATTTCATGCCCCAGCCTTTGGCGGCCACTTTTTCAAGCGCGCTTTGCAAGATGCGGCGTGAGTCATAGGGCACGGCTTGACCAGCGGGAAACCACGGTTGGCACAACAGCCATCCAGTTTTTTCGGCCCATGGCAGTATTTTGAAACTGCTGGGATCAGGCAACAGCATGACATTGCTGGCGCCTTCAAATCCAGGCAACTCAGACTTGACATTGGCCTCGAACACCTTGTACACCGTGCGGTCGGAAGTGTCTTTGAGCATGAGGGTGCTGACCATGCCCATGCCCTCTGCGAAGGCGGCGGCCAACTCGGAGGTGACCCATGTTTTGCCGCGCAAACTGCCGTGCACATCGCACCACACCAAACGTATCCATTCAAGGCCAGATGCTTGGGCCAAGCCTAGTACCCTTTGAACTTCAGCTTGCCTGTGAGGCGTGTTCTGGCCGCATTGTTCGGCAAAGCTGATGCGTTTCAAATTCATGTGGCTTTGGTCAATGAAGCATTCCAAGGCGCACCATTGCGTTTGGCTTGCATGGTGTCGGTGGACCATGTTTGCCAATTGTGGGTAGGTGCAATGCCGTCTACGGTGTCGGGCCCCACACGAGAAGCGGCCACTTCAGGGTTGGCAAAACCTGGCGGTAACAAACCCGCGGCCACATCGTCAATGGCCTTGGCCAAAATACGCCGGTTGGCAATGATCACTTTGTCGGAGGTGCCTAAATGTTCGCGTGTGCGATTTTGGATGGCGCCCATGCTTTCGCAAGCCCACTGGTCATGCACATTGATGTCGTCTTCGCCCATGCCTAAAAAAGTGCGCGTTAATTGCTCTTCTGGGTTGAAGCCCCATTGGTTGTGTTGGCCAGATTTTGGAATGTAGTCGGGCAAACTGACGGCTGCTAGGCGTTGCTTGCGCATGGCATCTTTGTTGACAGGATCGGCAAAGCTGGTGAACACCGCATACCAGTAAGTGCGCGTGTCATCGACCGGCACGTGCATTTGGGTGATGGTCATGGTTTCCGACAAGGGAATGACAAAGGTGTTGGGAAACAAGGAGTTGGTAATGCGAACGTGCGTGAGTTTTTCGTTCAGGGGCCTGAGCGTGGTCAGTTGAAAGCCGTAGGGCTTTTCTGTGAAAGAAATAGCTGGCTGATCAAACTCACGCATGACCTTTGTCATGGGCCATTTTTCACCTTCTATTTCGCCGGCACTGGCGCCGCGAAATTGCTTGCCGTAGGTGTCTTCAAGCGAGGCGTCGTTGAAAAACCGGTGCAAGAAAGAAGCATGGGCAGGGTCGATGCCCACTTCAAATGCTTGAAGCCAATTGCAATGCCACAGCCCTTTGAATGCGAAGGTGTGTGTGCCAGGTGCTTTGAAACAATCGAGTTCTGGCAAGGGTGGTGGCGCACTGCCTTCAGCGCCCATCCAGGCAAACAAAATGCCGCTGCGTTCTTGGACTGGGTAATTGCGCTGCTTGATGCGCGTGCACAAAACGCTGCCTTTGGGCTCGGCTGGCGTTTCTAGACATTGACCCGTGACATCAAATTTCCAACCATGGAAGGGACATCGAAGGCCGTCGCCTTCATTGCGGCCGTAAGCCAAGTCGGCCCCGCGGTGCGGACAGTCGCGGTCTAGTAAGCCAAATTCGCCTTGTGCGTTTTTGAACAAGACCAAATCTTGACCTAGCAATTTGACAGCCTTGACGGCTCGAACGCCCATGCGGGGATCTAGCGCAGGATTGAACTCATCGAGCAAGGCCACTGGGTGCCAATAGTGGCGCATGACTTGCCCACAAGGGGTACCGGGGCCAATGCGCGTGACGCGCTCATTTTGTTCAGCTCTCATCGAATCACTTTAACGCAAAATGCTGAGAAAGAAAATGATTTAAGCTTCGAGTCAGTTCATTTCTGGCACAAGTGCAAAAGATGCGGGCCACTTCTTGAAGCAATGTATGAATTCTGAAAACCTTTTGTTTGTTTACGGCACTTTGCTGTCGGGCCTGAGTAACCACCACCACATGGCAGGTGCCACTTTTTTGGGCGAAGCCAGTATTCAGGCAGCCTTGTTTGACATGGGCGAATATCCGGCGCTCAGTTTGAAGGGTGCGGGGGCACTGCCACTGAGCCCTGTGCTGGGCGAGTTGTACAAAATTGAGGCGGCGCAATGGCAAGGCTTGGACGACTTAGAAGAAGTGGATCCTGAGTCAATTGAAAACTCAATGTACTTGCGTGTGCCAATTCAGGTGCAATGGCACCACCCTGAAGGTGCGCAAACTGTGGCTGCGCAAGTCTATGAGTACAACGGGTCCTTGGCGGGTAGGCCGCGCATTGAACATGGCGACTTTCGCCGCCATTGCTTAAAGCGTTGAGAGGGTTGATTCTGTGAGAACCAACTCGCCGCGCAATGAATGCGACAAGGCGGTGTCAATTCGCACATCGACCATCTGACCCACCAAGCGCATGCCGTTGGGGCCGGCTGGAAAGTTGACCACCCGGTTGCACTCCGTGCGGCCAGCCATTTCGGTGGCGTCTTTGCGCGCTGGGCGCTCTACCAAAATGCGTTGTACCGTGTTCAGGCGACTGTCGCCAATGCGTTTCACGTTGGCTTCAATGGTGGCTTGCAAATGGTGCAAGCGCTTGAGCTTGACGTCGTGCGGTGTGTCATCTTGCAAGTTGGCCGCTGGGGTGCCAGGACGCGGACTGAAGATAAAGCTGAAACTGGTGTCATAACCCACGTCGTCAATCAGCTTCATCATTTTGTTGAAGTCTTCGTCGGTTTCGCCTGGGAAACCCACAATGAAGTCGCTGCTCATGGCCATGTCGGGGCGAATGGCACGCAGTTTGCGAATGGTGCTTTTGTATTCCATGGCGGTGTAGCCGCGCTTCATGGCCATCAAAATTCTGTCTGAGCCGTGTTGCACGGGTAAGTGCAAGTGGCTGACCAGTTTGGGCACTTTGTCGTACACATCAATCAGGCGCTGGGTAAATTCATTGGGATGGCTGGTGGTGTAGCGAATGCGCTCAATGCCTGGCATGTCGGCCACGTATTCAATTAGGAGCGCAAAGTCGGCAATCTCTGCCGTGCCGCCCATTTTGCCGCGGTAGGCATTGACGTTTTGACCCAACAAGGTGACTTCGCGCACGCCTTGTTCGGCCAAGCCTGCAATTTCGACCAACACGTCTTCAAAGGGACGGCTGACTTCTTCGCCGCGGGTGTAGGGCACTACGCAGTAGCTGCAATATTTGCTGCAACCTTCCATGATGGACACGAAGGCGGTGGGGCCATCCATTTTGGCGGGCGGCAGGTGATCGAACTTTTCAATTTCAGGAAAAGAGATGTCGACTTGGGGTCGTTTTTTGGCGCTGCGAGCGGCCAAAAGTTCGGGCAGGCGGTGCAAAGTTTGCGGGCCAAACACCACGTCGACATAGGGTGCACGTTTGATGATGTCGGCGCCTTCTTGGCTGGCTACGCAGCCGCCCACGCCAATCAAAACACCTTTTTCTTTGAGGTGCTTCACGCGGCCTAAGTCGCTGAACACTTTTTCCTGTGCGCGTTCACGCACCGAGCAGGTGTTGAACAAAATAAGGTCGGCTTCGTCGACGTTTTGGGTGGGCTCGTAACCCTCGGCAGCCTTCATGACGTCGGCCATTTTGTCCGAGTCGTACTCGTTCATTTGGCACCCGAAGGTTTTGATAAATACTTTTTTGCTCACAAGAGACTCCAAGCGGTGACTGGTTTATATCCAGGGGCTGATGGAAGGAGCGCGCCATGGCGGCGCGCGTTGGAAAGGCAGATTATCGCAGGGACTGCGTCATTGAGTTTCGCCCGGTTTTCTATAAAACATGGGGTAATGGCGTTGCACCACGGGTCCGTCAAAGGCCCATGACATGCATTTGCCCACATGCGGAGGCGGTGTGGTGAGAACCGTATCGGGCAGACCGGCTTGCTGATTTCTAAATTGCCGCGCAGAAGGAATGGTTTGGTAGGCCGCCGTGGCCATGTTGAACAACATCTCTCGCAAATGGGTGCACCCAGCGATGCCGCCAATGTGCGCGTCAATGGTTTTGCGCCAGCCTGAACCCAAGGTGCAGCCAATCAACTTGTGCATGCCTTGGGGGGCTTGGTCGCATTCTGGGTGGGGAATATGCGCCATGTCAGTGAGCACATCGTGGATGATGAATTGATCGTCCACGGTGAGGCGAATGTTCAAGCCGTGAATAGGCTGACCTGCTTCGAGCGGGCCTTGACTGGGAATGACGAAGCTGTAGGTTTTGACGTCTGTGAGAGCGGCTTCAATGTCCCACATGCCGTCTTCCCGCTCAAAGCCTGAGTAGACTGCGGTTCTCGTATGTGACAGTTTTCGGGGGGAGGGTGGTGGAAGTGCCAATTGCAGTCTCTCAATTTTCAAGTTCAATCACGCCATTATCGATTTGATTTGGAGTTTTTGAATGTCAACTGCGGCACAGCCTCTTATTTCGCCTGTTGTCAGGCGCCAAACCATTGCCGATGCGCTCAGGCGGACAGCCTTGCGCTTGCCTCAAAAACTGGGCATTCTCTGTGGCGATACGTCCTGGACCTATGCAGAATTTGATGCGATCGTGTCCAGATTGGCTGCTGGTTTGTCCGGCATTGGCGTGAAATCGGGCGACCGCGTGGCGGTGCTGGCGCGTAACTCACATGGTTTTGCGGCCCTGAGATTTGCGTTGGCCCGAATGGGCGCGGTCATGGTTCCAATCAACTTTATGTTAAAGGCCGAGGAAGTGGCCTACATTCTGCGCCACGCGGGTGCTGAAACGCTGGCCACCGATACAGGCTTGGCTGATTTGGCGCAACAAGCTTCTCAATTGGACACCCAGGTCAAACAGTTTGTATGGTTGCCATCAGAAGATGCGACTGAAGCCGTTGCGGGCATGCACAATTTTGATGAACTGGCGGCTTGCACAGCGCCACTGGCTGAGTTGGGTATGGCCAGTCAAGATCTGGCGCAAATTGTGTACACCAGCGGCACCGAATCGATGCCCAAGGGCGCCATGCTGACGCATGATGCGGTGTTGTGGCAATACGTGAGCTGTGTGATCAACGCAGAAATTGCAGAGCAAGACTTGGCCTTGCATGCCTTGCCCCTTTACCACTGCGCGCAACTGGATGTGTTTTTTGGCCCTGCCATTTACATCGGCAGCAGCAATGTCATCACGTCCAAGCCGGTGCCTGACAACCTGCTGGCTTTGATCGAGAAGTTCAAGATCACGAGTTTCTTTGCGCCGCCTACGGTTTGGATTGCGCTGTTGCGCTCCCCTTTGCTGGACCCTGCCAAACTGACGCATTTGGCCAAGGGCTATTACGGTGCTTCCATCATGCCGGTGGAAGTGTTGAAAGAGTTGGCCGCACGATTGCCCAAGGTGCGACTCTGGAATTTGTACGGTCAAACCGAGATTGCCCCCCTGGCCACCCTGCTTGGACCTGATGATCAGCTTCGCAAACCGGGCTCTTGCGGCCGTGCCGTGTTGAACGTTGAAACTCGCGTGGTGGACGATGACATGCAAGACGTGAAGCCCGGTGAAGTGGGCGAGATTGTGCATCGCTCACCGCATTTGATGCTGGGTTATTTCAAGGACGAAGAAAAAACACGCGCTGCATTTTCTGGTGGTTGGTTTCACAGCGGCGACTTGGGCACCATCGATGAAGAGGGCTATATCAGCGTGGTGGACCGCAAAAAGGATATGATCAAATCGGGTGGTGAAAACGTGGCCAGTCGTGAAGTGGAAGAAATGATTTACAGGTTGCCTGCGGTGAGTGAGGTGGCGGTCATTGGACTGCCAGATGCCAAGTGGATCGAAGCTGTGACCGCTGTCATTGTTTTGAAAGCGGGTCAAGCTTTGACGGAAGCGCAGGTCATAGCGCACTGTAATCAGCACATGGCCACTTTCAAGGTTCCCAAGCGAGTTGTCTTTGCGGAATCACTGCCCAAAAACCCCAGTGGCAAATTGCTGAAGCGTGAATTGAGAACAGCTTACGCCTGAGAGCGTTATTTGTTCTATTGACAGGACAATTACCCCGTGAGAATATCTTCGACATTCTTTTGAACTGTTAGGTCGCTATGGAACTGTCTGATAAATCTGCCCGTCAACTGTTTGAACACGTGCAGGCCAATCCTTCGCGAAAACGTTTTGGTTTTGGCAAGGTACCAGCCCTGATTAACATCGATTTACAAAAAGCCTACACCTGCGTGGGTGAGTTTGCCACTGCGTATGAAACTGACCCCAAGCAACTCCATTATGTGAATCAACTGGCCGAAGTCTTTCGCAGCAAAGGCTTCCCAGTCGTTTGGACCTATGTGGCCTACATGGATTCAGGTGAGGACTGTGGTGTGTGGGGCACCCGCACCAACACCCCTGACTCTTTGCAAAACATCAAAGTTGGAAGCCGTCGTGCTGAATTCGACGACCGCTTGGTCATTGATCGCAAGCGAGACATCATCATCAACAAGCGCATGGCTTCAACTTTTTTTGAGACCAATTTGGGTTCCCTCTTTACCCACCATGGTGTTGACACTTGCGTGATCACAGGCGGCTCTACCTCGGGATGCGTTCGCGCGACGGTGGTGGACAGCCTGCAAAGAAGTTTCAGAACCATTGTGCCTGTTGAATGTGTGGCCGACAAACATGAGTCGCCGCACTTTGCCAATCTTTACGACATGATGTTGAAGTACGCCGATGTGCTCACCATCGCTGAAACTTTGGATCAACTCCGCAAAGTGCCTGGCAAAGGATCTGCAACATGACAGGCGCTGCCCGAGCGCCTGCCACAAAGCGCGATCCTGGTTTTTACGATTACCTGCCCTACAACGACAGACCCGCCATTCGCTGGCCCAATGGGGCGAGGGTGGCATTTTGGGTGGCCCCCAATGTGGAGTTCTACGAACTCAATCCACCGCGCAATCCTGCGCGTGCACCTTGGGCGCGTCCCGCCCCCGATGTGCTTAACTATTCCTACCGAGACTATGGTAACCGCACCGGTTTTTGGCGCATGCTCGATGTCATGAAGCGCTGCAATATGCGCGGCAGTGTGTCGCTCAATGTGGCCATGTGCGACCACCACCCCGAGGTGATTAAAGCGTGTGCCGATGAAGGCTGGGAGTTTTACTCACACGGCACTTACAACACACGCTATCTCATGGGCATGAACGAAGCGCAAGAGCGCCAAGTGATTCAAGATTCCATCGACACCATTTACAAACACACGGGTCAAAAGTTAGATGGCTGGCTGGCGCCCGCACTCACCTACACGCCCAACACCATGGACCTGGTGGCCGACATGGGCCTGACCTATGTCTGTGACTTGTTTCACGACGATCAACCGGGCCCCGTCAAGGTCAAGAAAGGCATGCTCACCAGCATGCCTTATTCATTAGAGATGAACGACACCATTGTTTACAACGTGAACTTGGTTTCGCCGCGACGCTATGGCGACATCCTCAAACGCCAATTCGATCGACTTTACGAAGAGGGTGAGCACTCGGGCACAGTCATGTGCATTCCCCTTCACCCCTATCTCATTGGTCAGCCTTATCGCCTGGCTGCTTTTGAGGAAGCACTGTCCTACATCACGGGGCATGAAAAAGTCTGGTTGGCCACGGGTCGAGAAATTGCGCACTATTACAACGAGCACTATCACGCTGCTTTCACTGCAGCGGGTCAATCGGTGGGAGAAGCACCATGAGCGCGAATGTGTCTGCCCCCAAGCCCCTGCCCGACGACTACCTCGAGTATCCACTGCGCCGCTATGGCATGGACCATGAGCGCTATGCATGGTCGATGCTGCCTCAGCGCAAACAAGTCGCCTGGCCCAAGCAGGCACGCGTGGCTTTGTGGGTGGTGCCTGCTCTAGAGTGGTTCCCCTTGAACATGGCCGGTGTGCCTTTCAAACCGCCGGGCGCCATGCAAACAGCGTATCCAGATTTTCGCCATTACACACTGCGTGACTATGGCAATCGGGTCGGCATTTACAGAATCATGAAGGCCTTGCAGCGTCATGGCATTCCCGCGACGGTGGCCGTCAATGCCGCCGTGGCGGTCCGCTATCCCAGCCTGATTGATCAGTGCAACAAACTGGGCTGGGAAATCATGGCCAATGGTTTGGACATGGACCATTTGCACCATGGCGGATTGTCGGCTGAAGAAGAAAAGAAATGGGTGGACCAAACGCTGAGCATCTTGCGCAAGGCCAGCGGTCAAGCGGTACGTGGTTGGTTGTCACCTGCCAAATCGGAGTCCTTCAACACCCCCGACATTCTGGCGCAAGCCGGCTTGGACTATGTGTGCGATTGGGTCAACGACGACATGCCTTACCCCATGCACACCAGCAGCAAAAACTTGGTGGCCATGCCGCACCCGGTTGACATTGATGACTACACCATCTTGGTGAACAACCATCACACAGAAAATGATTTCCGCGATCAGCTGATCGACCACTTCGATGTGCTTTACAAAGAGTCAGCCACGGAAGGTGGGCGCATCATGCCGATCTCCCTTCATCCTTGGGTGATTGGTCAGCCCTATCGCATCAAAGCTTTGGAAGAAGCCTTGGCGCACATCATGAGTCACTCGGGTATTTGGGCAGCCACGGGTTCGCAAATTCTGGATGCTTGGCAACCCCAAGCCACCTGAATGTCGAGCGACCGTTTGTCCATAGCCGGTCACGAGCGAATTTCATATTCCGCGCTGCCAACGCGCGCGCCTTTGCAATGGCCAAACGGCGCGCGTGTCGCGCTGTGGATTGCGCCCAACATTGAGCATTACGAATACTTGCCAGAGCAAATCAGGGTGCGCAATCCATGGCCTCGGGTGCCGCACCCTGACATCTTGGGCTATGGACTGCGTGACTACGGCAATCGTGTGGGTGTATGGCGTCTGATGGAATTGTTTGATTCACTTGAATTGCCCGTCACGGTGTCTTTGTCAATGTCGGTGCTTGACATGTATCCTGAGCTGGCCGAAGCCATGCTCAAGCGTCAATGGGAGTTCATGTCGCATGGCCTCTACAACACGCGCTACCACTGGAACATGACCGAAGACGAAGAGCGTGCGGCCATCGAAGCGTGCCAAGAAATCCATGTGCGCCATACCGGACAGCGACTCAAGGGATGGTTCTCGCCGGCAGCCTCCAACACCCTGCTAACGCCCGATCTGGTGGCGGAAAGTGGCATGCAGTACCTGTGTGATTTGTACCACGACGATCAACCCACGCCGGTTCATGTGCGACAGGGTAAGTTGACTTCTTTGCCTTACTCGATGGAAATCAATGACAGCATTGCTTGGCGACGTGGCCAAGAAGCCGATGCCTTTGCCCAAAAAATGATCGATGAATTTGAGGTTCTCTACGCGGAGGGCGCATTGCATGGGCGCGTGATGAACGTGGCCGTTCATCCTTTCATCATGGGCCAGCCTCACCGCATCGGGTCGTTGGCCAAGGCACTTGAATACATTCGAAGCCATCAGGGCGTGTGGTGCGCCACGGGCTCACAAATCGTCGATTGTTATCGACAACAAAACTGAAAGATTTTCCATGAACGCCCCGAAAGACTACATCCGCGATTTCATGAGTGAACCCATCATTAACGCCCATGGCGCCGCCTTGGTCATCATTGACATGCAATATGCAACGGGTTCCAGACAAGGTGCGCTTGGAAGTACTTTAAAAGCGCAAGGCTCCAGCGTGGGTGACTACCGATTTGCGCGCATTGAGCAATCTGTGTTGCCACGCACCCTTGAATTGCGTGCGCATTTTCATCGGCTAGGTCAACCTGTGATTCATGTGACCTTGGGCGCTGCATTGCCTGACGCCAGTGATGCCCCGCGTCACATGCAAAAACTGCTGGCCAGTTGCAACAACTATGTCGGCAGCCCTGATCATGCCATTTTGGATGAGCTTAAGCCCGTGGCGGGGGAGCATGTGGTTCGCAAAACCACCGTGGGGGCATTTGCTTCAACGTCTATTGACAGTTTGCTTCGATCTTTGAAAATCGATCAAATTTACATGGCAGGTGTGTCGACCAACATGTGCGTTGAAAGCACGGCGCGTGAAGCGGCAGATCGAGGCTATCAAGTCACTTTGGTGGAAGACGCGTGCGGCACCACGTTTGAAGAGTTGCACCAAGTCACGATGCGTAATTTTCAAAGATTGTTTGGGCGGGTCACCTCGGCAGCGCAGGCCGTCGCGGAGTTGAAGGTGTCTGCATGACAAATCCTCAGAAAAAAATATTGGTGGTGGTGCCTTTTGCCATGTCGCCAGAAAATTTGGCCTTGCGCCAAGCGCAACTCAAAGGCATTGATTTGTCCCCCGATCTGGTCTTTGAATTTCGCACCGTCAAAGCGGGACCGGTGAACTATTCGAGTCATCATGATTTTGTGTTGGCCGACGCAGCTAACTTTGAGGCAGGCTGTCGAGCGCAGGATGAAGGCTTTGCCGCTGTGTGCATCGACACCATGAGCGACTCGGGGGTGGCAGCATTGCGCTCGGTGCTCGATATTCCCGTATTTGGCCCCGGCAAAGTGTCGATGTTGGCAGCCTTGATGTTGGGCGATCGATTCTCTGTGTTGACCATGGCCAATCGCTGGAAGCCGCTGTACAAAAAAGCCTTGGATGAGTTAGGATT
>Ga0208942_1000704_pt1 | contig 12906 bp, 9 predicted proteins | sample GreLakmeSU08MSRF_FD_187704 | JGI IMG/M metagenome (GOLD analysis project Ga0208942, IMG submission 187704) | Freshwater lentic microbial communities from great Laurentian Lakes, MI, USA - Great Lakes metaG SU08MSRF (SPAdes) | ecosystem: Environmental > Aquatic > Freshwater > Lake | place: Great...
AGCTTCTGGAAAAACTTCTGCGCCGTCGCACACGTCGCCGCGCTCAGCTGCGCCAACGTGCAGCCTTTCACTTGCGCCACCGTCTCCGAAATCTCTTTCACGTAAGCCGGCTCGCAGCGTTTGCCGCGATACGGCACGGGCGCGAGATACGGGCAATCCGTTTCGAGCATCAGGCACTCCAGCGGTGTCGCGGCGATGGTGTCGCGCACGGTCTGACCATTCTTGAAAGAACAGATGCCGGTGAAGCTCACGAGCGAACCGATTTCCAGCACGCGGCGCATCTGCGCTGTGTCGCCCACGAAACAATGGAACACGCCGCGCACGCGTCCGGCGAACGGCGCCATTTGTGCGAGCGTCTGTTCGAAGCACTCGCCGCGCGTGTGAACGACCACGTTCAGCCCGCACTCGGCCGCCACTTCGAGCTGCTGCTGGAAAAGGGCCGCTTGCTTCGCTTTGTAATTCTCATCCTCTGCAGCGGTGCCGCCGCTGGCGCTGGGCAGGCGGTAGTAATCAAGACCGGTCTCGCCGATGGCGACGACCTTCGGATGCCGCGCGAGTTCGCGCAGCGGCGCGCGGATATCCACCGGCGCCTCGAGGACGTTGCCGGGATGCCAGCCGATCGTGGCGAAGATCGGCGCGTGCGTCTCGGCGAGTTTCACGGCGCGCGCGCTGCTCTCGAGATCGGTGCCGATGGTGATGAGGCGCGTGATGCCGGCGGCGGCGGCGCGCTCGAGCATCGGCGCGAAATCCTCCGCATAATCGGGATAATCGAGGTGCGCGTGCGTGTCGTAAAAGGTCGGCGTCATTCAAACCGCCCAGCGCGGCGAGCAATGGTGCGGCCACTCCGGCGGCGAAGGCAAACCTGTTTGCACGCGGCAGGGGCGGAGTTTGCACCTTTACAGAAACCACGGGTGACGGCATGTTGGAGGAAGTTTGAGAGCCATGTTGAAACGCTCGTCCATCCCCTTCGCCTTCCGTTTTCTCCCGTTTGTATTGTTGCTGCTCGTCATGGTGTTGCCCGTTTTTGGCGCGACTTATTCTGATGCGGATTTTGTAGGACGCGGCTACGGACGCTTCGCCGCTTACAACTACGAGCTGAAGCCGGAGATGGAGAATCTCGTGAACTACGGTCTCGACCGACTCATCAAGGAACACACGCGCGTCTTCGGCCGTGGTGTCCGGCAGGGGTTCACGGTGCGCTACCGCATCTTCGGCCAGTTCGACGATTACGCGGCGTATTCGTTGGCCCGTTACAAAAAGGAAGTGACCAAGAATCTGCTCGGCTACTACAGCCCGCGCACGCGGGAGATCGTCACGTGGCGACAGCAGCAAACGTGGCTGCTGGTGCCGACGCTGCTGCACGAGGGCACCCACGCGATCATGGACGAGATGTTCGGCGCGATGCCGTTCTGGATGGTCGAGGGGAGCGCGGACTGGTTCGGCGAACCGGCTTGGGCTGAAGGCACCACGTTGAAAAAGGACAAGCAGGCACGCTGGGTGCGCCTGAACAAAATGCGCGAGGAAGGCAAGCTGCCGACGCTCGCCAAGTATCTCCCCTCATCCGACTACGACGCGTGGGCGAAGATGTTCGATGGCAACGTGTCTCAAGGCTATGACTTGGGCTTCTCGCTGTTCGATTTCTTCATGTCGAATCCACAGGCGACAAAGTTCATGGCTGGCATCGTCACCGGACGGAACACCGAGCAATCCGACGATCCCAGTTTGACCTTCGCCAAATATATCCACGCCCAATGGCCCGGCGGCCTGCCGATGTTCGAGAAGGGCTGGCACAGTTGGATCAAGCTCAAGGCCGAAGGCAAAGCGCCGCCCACCGCGCCGCTCACTCCGGCCAAGACCGCGCCGAAGCGGTGAAGTGGAGCGCCGATCCGGCGCACTCCTGCCCCTGACCGGATCCCCCTCCGCCCGAGATTGAACCCTTCGTGCCCCGCTTCGAGTCGCCACTGTTCCAGACAGAACCCCTCTTGCTCCGAACCAGATCGCCACTGTCCTAAGCTGGAATACCAGCGCTCCAAGCCAATCCACTCGGGTCGCGACAGAACCATTCGCGAATCAGTCGCGGCCTCGTATAATCTCGGCGCGACCACCAGATCCCCGATTGAGCGCAGATTTATGAGTCATCAGCCTCTTTCCGATTGCAATCGTCCCCTTCACTCGCTATTTGTTTGCCCGTCTTAGCAACCTCAAACCGACACACTTATGGCTAAATCTGTTTACCACCCCAGTATTGAAGGCGGCCAGCACGGTGCCAAGAGCCTCGCCGATTTCCTCGCCTATGCGAAGAAGGCCGGCGCGGAGGGCGCGCAGCCGAGCAATTACATGCTCCATAACGACAAGGGTGGATTGAAGACGGCCAAGGAGATTCGTCAGGCATTCGCGAAGGCCAAGATGAGCCTCGACGGCATCTCGTCCCACTGCGCTTTCTGGGTGCACACCACCGCGTGGACCGGCAGCCCGACCATCCGCCCGTTTATCCCCGCCGATGTCGCCAAAAAATCGCTCGCTGAAATCGAGGCGTGGAGCGAGGACTACATCCTGCGCCTGCTCGACCTCTGCGCCGAGCTCGGCGTGAAGATCGTGCCGATGTTCTGGGGCGTGGCTTTCGGCTGGGAAATGGCGACGGGCTATCCGTGGGGTTTCTGGAAGGGCGGCGACTACGATCTGCTCAAGGCAGGGTGCGACCGTTTCGTGCGCAAGACCGGCAAGATCCGCGCGCACGCCCGCAAGCTCGGCATCTATCTCGCCCACGAGATTCATCCCGGCACCGGCGCGATGTGTGCCGATGATTTCCTGATGCTCGTCGGCGCGTGTGACGGCGACAAAGTTCTCGCCGTGAACGCCGACCCCTCGCACTGCTGGGAAGGCGAGGATTGGGAGACGCGCTTCCGCAAGGTCGGCCCGCGCGTGTATGGCTGTCACGTGAAGAACTTCGTCATCCGCAAAGGCGTTCCGCTCCGCAAGATGCAAAGCGAATGGACCGGCCGCGCGATGCAGTTCACCGACCTCCCATCGGGCGAACTCAACATGGTTCGCTACGCGGAGATGCTCATCGATATCGGTTATCCCGCGCGTTACTGCAAAGTGATGGGAACGAAGACCGCCCCGCTCATCGTCGAGGCTGAAAGCGCCTATCAGGATCTCGATTCCTGCAGCGCCAACGGCATCGGCTACGTGCGCGACAACCTCTGCTTCCCCACCGCCGGCGGCTCGTTCGAAGATGGAATGGGCGTGTAGGCAGTCACAACAAATTCAAAACAAGAAAGGGGCGTGTACAACGCCCCTTTTCTTTTTCACTGGAAGCACCGAATAACACGGCTCTTTGCCCTGCCCCACGGCGTTCTCCGAACCTAATCGTTGAAACTCACTTTCAGCGTGTCGTATGCCAATTCCACGCCCTCCGGCAACTCGGCTTGGCTCACGTCGTGGTCGTAGTAGTGGGTGAGGTGAGTCAGATACGTGCGGCCGGCATTGATGCGGCGCGCGGCCGTGAGCGCCTCATCGAGACACATGTGCGTCCAGTGCGGCTGCGGCCGGAGCGCGTCCAACGCCACCACCTCCACGCCGCGGATCCGCTCCACCACCGCCGGCGGCACTTCTTTGCAATCGCTGCAATACGCCAGTCGTTTCCGTCCACCTTGTTCAAAGAGAAAGCCGAGCGAACCCATCTTTCCGTGCGGTAGTTTCAACGGCGTGATGCGCAAATCGCCCAGCTCGAAGGTCCCTTCGATCAAGTGCGGTTCCGGCACGAAGTAACCGTGCGGCTTCGGCCCGTCCACGAAAGCGTAGGCAAAGACGCGCCGCAGATCCTCCATCGTTTGCGCATCCGCGTAGATCGGCATCGGCTGGCCGGTCATCTCGCAGAAGCGCCGGCAGTCATCCAAGCCAAAGACGTGATCCGCGTGCGAGTGCGTGAAAAGCACCGCATCCACCCGGCGGATCTTCTCGCGCAATATCTGCAGCCGAAACTCCGGCGTGGTGTCCACCACCAATCGTACCACGTCCGTCTCGATATAAATCGAGGGGCGCAGCCGATGGTTCTTCGCGTTGGCGAGGAACGATTCGGGATATTCTTGACCGATAATCGGCACCCCCTGCGAAGTGCCCGTGCCGAGAAACGTAAGTGAGAACGACATTTCTTTTGCCCAACGGTAGCAGAGGCGGCAAATTGAACGCCAACGATTTTGCGATGTTGACCACGCTGCGCATCAAGAACCTCGCCCTCGTCGCCGATCTGGCGCTCGAGCTGCGCCCTGGCTTTAACGCCATCACCGGCGAGACCGGCGCTGGCAAATCTATCATCATCGGCGCGCTCAACCTCCTGCTCGGCGAGCGGGCCGACCGCACGCTCATCCGCGCCGGCGCAGACGCCTGTACCGTGGAGGCGATCTTCGATATCTCGACTCTGCGCGCGCCGATCAAATCGTTCCTCGATGAAAATGGACTCGAACCGTGCGAGGAGAACCAGCTCGTCCTCAAGCGCACCTTCACCGCCGCGGGCGCGAACCGCCAGTTCGTCAACGGCTCCCCCACCACGCTCCAGACGCTCGCCGCCATCGGCGACTGGCTTGTGGATATGCACGGGCCGCACGATCACCAGTCGCTGCTTCAACCCGCACGCCAGCTCGCCATTCTCGACGCTTTCGGCGGACTTGAAAAACTGCGCGCGCAGTTCGCCGCGTTGACTCGCGCCCGCGCCGCGTTGGAGACGGAGAAGTCCGCGCTCATCGTTGATGAGAAAACCTACGCGCAGCAACTCGACCTGCTTCGCCATCAAGCCAGCGAAATCAGTGCCGCTCGATTTCAAGCCGATGAAGAAGTGCAGGTGGAACAGGATCACCAGCGAGCCAGCAACGCCGCGCGGTTGCTCGAGTTGAGCCAGTCGGCTCTCGGCCTGCTCGGCGAGGATGAGCCATCGCTCCTCTCGCAAGCCGGCGCTCTCGGTCGCACGTTGCAGGAACTTCAGCGCGTGGACGCCGCGGCCGCACCGCTCGCCGAGCTTCACGGCCAATCTGTCGCGCAGCTTCGCGAGTTGCAGAGCGAGCTTTCTCGCTACGCCGACCGCGTGGACATTGACCCCGCGCGCCTCGCCGAACTTGATGAACGGCTCAATCTCATCCACTCGCTCAAACGCAAATACGGCGTCAGCCTCGCCGAGGTAATCGCCTTTGGCGACGAGGCGAAAAGGAAATTGCAGGGGCTCGAATCGCGCGATGCGGAGCTGGCACGGATCAACGCCGAACTCGTGCGCCTCGATGCCGAGTTACATAAATCTGGAAAAGAACTCACTGCCGCGCGTCGCAAAGTGATCCCGAAATTAACGAAGGCCGTGTGCCTTCAACTCGCCGACCTCGGTTTCAAGCAAAGCCAGTTTGACGTCGCGCTTTCCCAGAACGGGACGGCGGCGGCGAGCGGCTTCGATCAGATCGAGTTCCTCTTCGCACCCAACCCCGGCGAGCCGGCACGCGCGCTGCGCGCCATCGCTTCTAGCGGCGAGATGGCTCGTGTGATGCTCGCGCTCAAGACCGTGCTTGCCGCGCAAGACGAGGTGCCCGTGCTGGTGTTCGATGAAGTGGACGCGAACATCGGCGGCGAGACCGCGCACGCCGTCGGCGAGAAGATGCGCCAGATCGCCGCGCGACGGCAGGTGCTCTGCATCACTCACCTCGCGCCAGTCGCCGCTGCGAGCGACGCGCACTACGTGGTGAACAAGGAAGTGAAAGACGATCGCACGGTCACCGACATCCAGCTCTTGGACAAGAAGCAGCGTGTGACCGAACTCGCCCGCATGCTCGGCGGCCAATCCGACGCTTCGCGCAAACACGCCGAGGAGTTGCTGGCCCGGCACCGTTTACCGCTTGAAAACCGCGATGCGAAAGCTAAGGTCGCGAGCGTTGTCTGATGAACCCATCGCCATGAAAAAGATTATCCTCGGACTCTGCCTCTTCGTCGTCATGTTCAGCATCTCCGGCTGCGGCACACTGGACGCGCGCCTGAACCAAAGGGATTTCCAATACCCCTCAGTTTATCCGGGCGTCCGGCAGGATTTGGCGAACATGAAAGCGCCCAACAGCGACACTTCCGGCTCCGGCACTCGCGTCCTCGCTTGGCTCGACATTCCGTTCTCGACCTTCGCGGACACCTTTCTGCTGCCGATTGACGGCATCTTTATCCTCTTCGACCGCTGAAGTGCTGCACTCGGGGAATTCTCAAAGGCCTCAAAGGAGAAGATCCGAAATCGCTTTGCCCGGACGGATGAAGTGCGGCCGGCCAATCGCGTCGTGAAGAATCTGTTCCTCGGGCACGCCGAGCAGATGATACGCCGTGGCGACGAGATCCTGCGGCGCGACGGGATTCTCTGCCGGAAACGCAGCGTCTTTGTCGCTCTTGCCATACACGAAACCGCCCTTCACACCGCCGCCAGCCAGCACGCTCGTGAAGCAACCCGCCCAATGATCGCGCCCATCAGCGCCCGCACCGGCGTCGCTTGAACGTTGGCCCACACGCGGCGTGCGGCCGAACTCGCCGGTCCAAATCACGAGCGTCTCATCCAGCATCCCGCGCGCGCCGAGGTCATCAAGCAACGCGCTGAACGCCTGATCCGCCACGGGCATCAGGCGCGTTTTCAAATCGATGAAGTTGCGGCTGTGGGTGTCCCAATAAACGCTGACGTTCTTGATGCCGTCGTTCGGCCAGAAAACGGTGACGAGCGGCACGCCGCGTTCGACGAGTCGACGAGCTTGCAGCACGGACTGGCCGTGCGGATTCATCCCGTATCGCTCGCGGACGCGCCGCGGTTCCTCTTCAAGATTGAACGCGCCGCGCTGCGTGGTCGCAGCCGTCAGCAAATCGAATGCGCGTTGGTTGTTGCGGTCTTGAGCCGCGAAAGCCGACGCGCTCGCTCCCAGTCGGCGGTCGAATTGATCGAGCAATTCGCGGCGCGTCTCGAGCCGTCGCACAGAAAGCTCCGGCTGCAACGTCAGCTCACCAATCTTGTAATCCGCGCGGCTCGGATCGGCGTCGATCGTCATCGGATCGTGCAACGGCCCGAGCCAGCCGGCGAATTGGCCTTGGCTCTCCTCGACGAAACGCGGCACGTCATTCTCCAGTTTCGGCCGCATCGAGATGAACGGCGGTAACGCGCCTTTGCCGCGGCCGAGACTCGAAAGCGCCGCGCCAAGATGCGGCCATTGTTCGCGAGTCGCGCTAGTTCGCGCCGGCGGCTGGCCGGTGAGCAGATAGCTGGTGGCCGTGGTGTGGTCGCCGTTGTCGTGCGTCATTGAGCGCACGAGCGAGAGCTTGTCAGCGCGCTTGGCGAGCAGCGGGAAGTGTTCGCAAATCTGAAGACCCGGTACGTTCGTTGAAATCGGCTGGAACTCGCCACGAATCTCTCGCGGCGCGTCCGGCTTGAGATCCCACGTATCCTGATGCGCCGGCCCGCCCCACATAAAGAGAAGGATGCACGACTTCGCGCGACCAAAAGAGCCTTTGCCAATCGCGCCCGCGGCATTCACCCGGCCACGCAGGAGTTCCGGCAACGAAAGCCCGAGCAAGCCCAACCCGCCCGCGCGCAGCAGCTCGCGCCGGCTCATCCGGTGATGAGGCCAGCCGCCAGCGCCGGATGAAGCGGATGATTGCACGGCTTTAGGACGCCACTTTGCAAACCATTCTTCAAGCGCAAAGCCAGATAAACGACATGCTTCTGGTCGAATATCGCCAGCCGTCCAGCGTCAGAAATAGCCAGAGCAGGCTTGCCTCCGCAGACTCTTTTTTTACACTTCAACTATGCGATTCCAGCCGACTTTCACACGCACTTTGTGGGCCGCCATTGCGCTCGCCATAATTGGCGCACGTCCCACTTTCGCCGCCTCCGCGAAGATCGAGTTTACGCGCGACATCCGCCCGATTCTTTCCGACAACTGTTACCATTGCCACGGGCCGGATGAGCAGCAGCGTAAAGCCAAGCTGCGGCTCGATTCGAAGGACGGTCTCTTCGGCGTGCGCGACGGCCAGACCGTCGTGAAAGGCGGCAATCTGAAAGCGAGCGAGCTGTGGCAGCGCATCACAACTAAAGACCCGGACGACGTGATGCCGCCGCCGGACAGCCACAAGAAACTTTCGCCCGAGCAAATCGCGAAGTTGAAAATATGGATCGAGCAGGGCGCGAGTTTCCAGACGCACTGGGCTTTTGAGCCGGTTGTGAAACAGGCTCCGCCGAAAGTGAAGGACGCGAAGTGGAGCCGCAACGGCGTGGACCCATTCATCCTCGCCAAGCTCGAAGCCAGCGACCTCAAGCCGACGCCGGAGGCGAGCCGCGAAACGCTCATCCGCCGACTTTCCTTCGACATCACCGGCCTGCCGCCGACGCCGCAGGAAGTGGACACGTTCCTCGCCGACAAATCGCCCGAGGCGTATGAAAAAGTCGTGGACCGCCTGCTCGCGAGCCCACGTTACGGCGAGCACATGGCGCGGCCGTGGCTCGATGCCGCGCGTTACGCCGACACGCACGGACTGCATCTCGACAACGAGCGCTCGATGTGGCCGTATCGCGATTGGGTCGTGAACGCGCTCAATCGTAATCTCGCTTTCGACAAGTTCACCATCGAGCAACTCGCCGGCGATCTGCTGCCGAACGCGACGCAGGATCAGCGCGTGGCTTCCGGATTCAATCGCTGCAACGTGACGACGAGCGAAGGCGGCTCGATTGGCGAGGAGTACATCTTCCGCTACGCGGTGGATCGCACGGAGACCACATCGTCCGTCTGGATGGGGCTCACCGCTGGTTGTGCCGTCTGCCACGATCACAAGTTCGATCCGATTTCGCAGAAAGAGTTCTATTCGCTCTTCGCCTTTTTCAACAGCGCGGCGGACCCCGCGATGGACGGCAATATACTACTCACGCCGCCGGTGATTAAACTCAGCACGCCGGAGCAGCAACGGAAGCTCGATGAGTTCACCACGGCTGCCACCGCGCTTGAGAAGCAGGCGAAGGAACGTCTCGTCGCGTTGAAATACGAAGCGCCCGCCGTCACCACCAACGCGGTGAAAGTCACCGAGACGGTGTGGATCGAGGATGATTTCCCCGCTGGAGCGAAAGCTGAATCGAACGCCGGCACCGCGGCGACTACGTGGACTGACGCCGCCAAAAGCCCTGTCTTCTCAGGCAAACGCGCACTGACGCGCAAGTCCGACGCAATCGCGCAGGACTTCTTCACCAGCGCCAGCCAACCGCTCACGCCCACGGCCACCGGCAAGTTCTTCGCCTACGTTTATCTCGATTTGCTCGAACCGCCAAAGGCGGTGATGCTCCAGTTCCACACCGACGGTTGGAAGCACCGCGCCAACTGGGGCGATGACGACGCTATCAATTACGGGGTCAAGAACACGCCCGAGAAAATACTGATGGGCAAATTGCCCGAAGCCGGCAAATGGGTGCGGCTCGAAATATCCGCCGCGAAGCTCGGCATCAAGGCGGGCACGAAGATCACCGGCATGGCCTTCACGCAATCCGGCGGCACGGTGCATTGGGACAAAGCCGGTCTCTCGGATTCGACAAACCCCGCCGAGAATCCCGCGCTTGCGCTCGCCGCGTGGGAAAAGTCCGTGGACAAAAAGACGCTGCCGCAGCCGGTGCAGGACGCGTTCAAAGCCGCTGCCGACAAGCGCACCGACCCGCAGCGGCGCACGATTGACGAGCATTACATCCAGTTCATCTGGGAGAAAACCAAAGGTCAGTTCGCCGAGCTAAACGATAAGCTCAAGAAAGCGAAGGACGAGCGCGACACCTTCGACAAGTCGCTCCCGAGCACGTTCGTGATGGCCGAGCTGCCGGCCAAGCGCGACGCGTTCATCCATCTTCGCGGCCAATACAACAAGCTCGGTGAAAAAGTGGAGCGCGGCACGCCGGCCATCCTGCCGCCGCTGCCCAAATCCACCAACACCACGACGCGCCTCGATCTCGCGCAGTGGCTCGTGAATCCGAAGCACCCGCTCACCGCGCGCGTGGCGGTGAACCGTTTCTGGCAGCAGTTCTTCGGCACCGGCCTCGTCAAGACCAGCGCCGACTTCGGCTCGCAAGGTGAACCGCCGACGCACGCCGAACTACTCGATTGGCTCGCTGTTACGTGGGTTGAACAGAACTGGGATGTGAAGCGACTCGTGAAGATCCTCGTCACCAGCGCGGCGTACCGACAGGACTCCAAAGTCACCGCCAAGCTGCTGCAGGTCGATCCCGAGAACCGCCTTTATGCCCGCGGCCCGCGCTTTCGTCTCGACGCCGAAGTGCTGCGTGACAATGCCCTGTTCGTCAGCGGACTGCTCGTCGAGAAACTCGGCGGCAAAGGCGTGCGGCCGTATCAGCCCGAGAACATTTGGGAGCCGGTCGGTTTCGGCGGCAGCAACACGCGCAACTACGTGCAGGACCACGGCGAGGCGCTTTACCGCCGCAGCCTTTACACCTTCCTCAAACGCACCGCGCCGCCGCCGTTCATGGCGTCGTTCGACGCGCCGAACCGCGAGCAGAGCTGCGTCCGCCGCGAGCGCAGCAATACGCCGCTGCAGGCGCTTCAGCTTCTGAACGACATCCAGCACGTCGAAGCCGCGCGGCATTTTGCGCAGCGCTTGATTCTCGAAGGCGGCGCGAAGCCGGAGGCGCGGCTCGACCTCGGCTTCCGCATCGTGACCTCGCGCAAGCCCACGCCGGCCGAGCAGAAGATTCTCAAGACTTCGCTGGACATACAGCTCGCGCGTTATCAGAAAGACAAGGAATCCGCTGAGAAGCTCGTCAAGTACGGCGAAGCGCCGGCGAAGGCCGGGCTCGATCCCGTCGAACTCGCCGCGTACACGATGGTCGCCAACCTGCTGCTGAACTTGGACGAAGTGGTGACGAAAAATTAACACTCATTCCCCTATGAATCCTCTCCACGAATTCGCACGGCAACAGACGCGCCGCCAGTTCTTTTCCAGCGCCGGCCTCAGCCTCGGCTCCGTCGCGTTGGCGACGATGCCCGGCGCGTTGCGCGCCGCGCCCACGCGCAACTACGGCTCGGGTGTTCACCCTGCCCTGCCGGAGCTGCCGCACTTTCCGGCCACCGCGAAGCGGGTCATTTATTTGCACATGAACGGCGGGCCGTCGCAGCTCGACCTGTGGGATTACAAGCCGAAGCTCAAGGAGTATTTCGATAAGGATCTCCCGGAATCTATCCAAAAGGGTCAACGGCTCACCACGATGACGAGCGGGCAAAAGCGTTTCCCCGTCGCACCTTCGATGTTCAAGTTCGAGCAGCAGGGCAAGTCCGGCATGTGGATTAGCGAACTGCTCAAGCACCACTGGCCGGTCGCGGACGATCTCGCGCTCATCAAGACGGTCCACACGAACGCCATCAACCACGATCCCGCGTGCACGTTCGTGATGACCGGCACCGAGGTGCCCGGCAAAGCCAGCCTCGGCTCGTGGCTCAGCTACGGTCTCGGCAGCGAGAACGAGAACCTACCCGGGTTCGTCGTGCTCACGCCCACGTGGTCCTCCGGCGCGAACGCCCAAGCTCTCTTCACGCGCATGTGGAGCTCAGGTTTCCTCGCGACGAAACACAACGGCGTCGCGCTCCGATCCAAAGGCGACCCCGTTCTCTACATCCAGAATCCGCCGGGCGTGGACGGCGGTGCGCGGCGCGCGATGTTGGACGGTTTGAATCAGCTCAACGAGTTGAATCAACAGCGCCTCAGCGATCCTGAAACACAGACGCGCATCGCCCAATACGAGATGGCGTTCCGGATGCAGACGAGCGTGCCCGAGTTGGTCGATCTCTCGAAGGAGCCGAAGCACGTGCTCGAGATGTACGGGCCGGAGGTGACCAAGCCGGGCACCTTCGCACACAGCGCAATCATGGCGCGGCGCATGGCCGAGCGCGGCGTGCGCGCGGTGCAAATTCTTCACCGCGGCTGGGATCAGCACGGCGGTCTGCCAAAGGATATCGGCGGCCAATGCCGCGACACCGACCAACCCTGCGCGGGGCTCATCATGGACCTCAAGCAGCGCGGACTGCTCAAGGACACGCTCGTCGTCTGGGGCGGCGAGTTCGGTCGCACTGTTTATTCGCAAGGCACGCTCAAGCCCGACAACTACGGCCGCGACCATCATCCGCGCAACTTCTGCATGTACATGGCCGGCGGCGGCGTGAAGGGCGGTTACGTCCACGGCGAGACCGACGATTTCAGCTACAACATCACGAAGGATCCCGTCCATCTGAACGAGCTGAACGCGACCATCCTCAAGTGCCTCGGCGTCGATCACCGCCGCTTCAGCTACAAGTTCCAAGGGCTCGACCAGCGCCTCACTGGCGTCGAAGAAGTGCATCCGATCAAGGCTCTACTGGCCTGATTACCGCCTTCGCAGCGGCTACAGCTCGTCCTCGCGCGGCTCGTAGAAGAGTTTGTGGGCGAGGGCGTAATCGCTCTCGGGCACGAGAACTTTCGCCAAACGGTTCAGATCGCCGTCGTCGGGCAGCGACGGGTCATCGAACTCCTGCGCTGCGGCGATGCCGTGTTTCTCCAGCATCGAGACCATCATCTCGGTGTTCACCACTGGGCCTGTGTAGAAGAGCTTCATACGAAGAGACTCGACGCACTCTCGTTGCTGCCGCTACAAAGCGTCTATGAAATTCGGCATCTGCAACGAGATCTTCAAGGACTGGACGCTGCAGCGGACCTTCACGTACGCGAAACAGGTCGGTTACGACGCGGTGGAAATCGCGCCCTTCACGATCGCCAAATATGTGACCGACATCTCCGCCGCCGAGCGGTCGCGCATCCGCGATCTCGCCGCACGTGCGGACATCGCCATTTCCGGCCTTCACTGGGTGCTCGTGCAAGCCGAAGGAATGTATGTGACGC
>Ga0208942_1000709_pt1 | contig 12876 bp, 13 predicted proteins | sample GreLakmeSU08MSRF_FD_187704 | JGI IMG/M metagenome (GOLD analysis project Ga0208942, IMG submission 187704) | Freshwater lentic microbial communities from great Laurentian Lakes, MI, USA - Great Lakes metaG SU08MSRF (SPAdes) | ecosystem: Environmental > Aquatic > Freshwater > Lake | place: Great...
CTTTGATTGCAGCTGGTGATAATTGAGTTAGAAGTAAGAATTAAATATTATTTTGGCCATAAATTAGCGATATCTTTGTTGATTTTTAGCGCCGTATTCTGCAAACGAGGCAAAATCTGTTGTGTTAGTGCTTCAAGACCAACTCTCGAAGCAGGTACTGAAACATTTATAGCTGCGTAAGTGTCATTTATATGAGTACCTATTGGAATAGCCAGCGATCGCAAACCAACTTCTAACTCTTGATCGAGTAAACACCAGCCTTGTTGTGAGGCTTTTTTAATTTCTGCTCCAAGCATTTTTTTTGATGTGATTGAAAATTTATTTAATGGTGAAATCTGTATACCATCTAAATAGTTATTAAGTCTTTCTTCGGATAATTGGGAGAGCATGACACGACCCATTGATGTATATATTGCAGGAAGTCTCGTTCCTATTGCCAGGCTAATTGTCATAACGTGATTTGTTGCTGCCCTGGCCACATAGATAATATCTGGGAATTCCAAAACTGAAGCTGATGCCGATTCATGTAGCTCATCGGAAAGATCATTAATATGTTGCTGAATCACATCATTAAAAGACAATGAAGATAGATAGAAGTTGCCGAGTTCTAGAATGTTTGGACGTAGAAAAAAATATCTAGTTTGATTTCCAACGTAACCCATCTCAACCAAAGTTATTAAAAATCGCCGAGCTGTTGCTCTTGTTAAACCCGTTTTGGCCGCAACCTCAGTCAAAGTTAGTCTTGGGTTTTCCCGATTAAATGCCTTCAAGACTTCAATACCTCGCTGAAGCGACTGGATGCTCTCGGAGCGAGGGATATTAGTTGAGCTGTTCATGAGCCCCCCAATTGTTATCAGACTGTGTCTGGTTTGCCATTGACATTTATTGGCATACTTGAATATCGTATCGCATATCGAACAAAAGTTCACTATGCGAACAAGTTGGAGGGCGAATGAATTCCATTGCGATGACCAATTCGCCTAGAGTCATTTTTGCCTCCGGCGCTTTATCGCAGGTAGCAAATGAAATTGCAGAATTAAATAGAAAAAGAATTTTACTTATCTCCGACGAGAGTGCTTCCACTCACGCAACACGATTACAGACTGAGTTGGGAGCCCTCGTCATACATTGGATCAACCATGTCGTAGTGCACGTTCCCGACGATTTCAGTTCACCGATTGCAGACTTAGTCCGCCGTGAGGAGATCGACCTCGTTCTGACAATCGGTGGCGGTTCAGCAACTGGTCTTGGAAAAATTATCGCCCTAGATTGTTCAATTGATTTGCTAGCCATTCCAACTACTTACGCTGGTAGCGAGATGACATCTATTTGGGGCAGAACAAATAGTAATGAAAAGACTACTGGCCGTAATCCTGTAGTTCTTCCGAAGACAACTATTTACGATCCAGAGTTAACGCTCTCACTTCCGTACTTAGTTTCAGTAAATAGCGGCATGAATGCAATTGCCCATGCCGTTGAAGCTTTATACGCTCCTGAACTAAATTCTGAAATAAGAAATGCTGCACTTGATGGAATAACAATCTTTGCTTCTGGCCTACGTGGGATTCGTGAAAATATTAATAATCTGAGTGCTCGCACAGACCTATTACGAGGATCAATGCTCTGTGGGTTCGCGCTGAATAATTCAACCATGGGAATTCATCACAAGATTTGCCACACCTTAGGTGGAATGTTTGATCTGCCCCATGCCCCCATGCACTCCTCCGTACTTCCATGGGCTGTTCAATACAACCAAGATTTTGCAAAGACTCAACTCAAGGAAGTTGCCGAGGTGCTTTCTGCACGCTCGGCAGCTGAAGGATTATGGGATCTTGCAAATGAAGTGGGGGCTCAGACCTCACTTCAAGAATTAGGTTATCCATTAGACAAGTCAGAAGAGGTTGCATCCGTAATTTCTTCTGCGAAATATGTAAATCCAAGGCCATTTAACCACGATGGTATTTTGGAATTACTAAGCAATGCCTATAAGGGATCTCGTCCCGATGACGAATCCTAAAGAATCAACCACTCAGATGAGGAGAGCCCAAGCTATGGTTGGAAGCAATAACTTAAAGAAAATTGCTGGAATTCTTATTCCAACAATGTTACTCACGGTCACTTTAACAACGGCCCCTGCGCAAGCAGCGAATAAGACGATCAAGATTGGTTTTGTTTCCCCTCAAACTGGTCCTCTTGCTGGATTTGGTGAAGCTGATAAGTACGTCATTGATGAAATGACAAAGTACTTTGCTAAGTATCCATTAATAGTCAGTGGAGATCGTTACTCTGTAAAGATTATTCTCAAAGATGCTCAATCAAGTTCAAGCGTTGCGGCTAGTGCTGCTGCAGACCTGATCAATCGCGATGGTGTCAGCATGATTCTTGCCTCAAGCACACCAGATATCGTCAACCCAGTTGCAGATCAGTGTGAAGCAAATGCGATTCCATGTATCACTACCGTCGCCCCTTGGCAGGCATATTTCCTTGGCCGCCAAAAGGATCCTGCAAATCCGGTCCCATTCAAGTACACCTACCACTTCTTCTGGGGACTAGAAGATGTTGTTGCGACATACCAAGATATTTGGTCAAAGGTTGCCAATAACAAGAAGGCCGCAGCACTGTGGCCAAACGATCCAGATGGACAGGCATGGAGCTCACCAAATGGTTTCCCTCCTGCTTCAGAGAAGGCTGGATATGCAATAACCAATCCAGGCCTCTACCCAAATGGCACACAAGATTTCACATCACAGATCTCTGCATTTAAGGCAGCTAAAGCAGAAGTTCTTCTAGGTGTTCCAATTCCACCTGACTTCGGAACCTTCTGGAAGCAAGCTGTACAACAGGGATACAAGCCAAAGGTTGCAACGATTGGAAAGGCACTGCTTTTCCCTTCAACAATCGAAGCACTAGGTACGACAGGACAGAACCTTTCGACTGAAGTGTGGTGGCACCCAACATCCCCATTCAAGTCAAGCATCACTCGTCAGACCGCATCACAACTAGCTAAGGCATACGAAAAGAGCACAAAGAAGCAGTGGACTCAACCTCTGGGCTTCTCACATGCACTCTTTGAAGTTATGGCAGCAACAATTAAGTCAGCAAAATCAACTGACTCAAAGAAGATTGTTGCCGCACTGGCCAAGCTGAAGGTCAATACAGTTGTTGGCACAGTTGACTTCACTTCAGGTCCAGTTCCTAACGTCGCAAAGACACCACTTGCTGGTGGCCAATGGCGCCAGGGTGTAAATAAGAAGAAGTATGACCTTGTGATTGTTTCAAACGTCACAGCGAAGATGGTCCCACTGGGTGGAAAAGCAGAGGCAATTAAGCCCTAAGTAACAAGACTGACGACATACGGTTGGCGGTGAAGAAATAAATCACCGCCAACCGTATTTCTCAAAATTTCACATTCCATTATTTAAATTCCTCTTGAAAGATGAGGTAATTGATGTCTTCCGATTTGATTGGGATTAAAAATCTCAACAAGAGTTTTGGCAGCGTTGTTGTCGCACAATCGCTCTCTTTTGGGGTTAAAAAGGGAGAAGCCTTTGGAATTGTCGGCCCAAATGGAGCTGGAAAATCGACTCTTCTTAACCTGATTAACGGAAATGAAATTCAGGATTCTGGGGATGTTTTCTTCGAAGATATTAATATGAATAAGCTAAAACCAGCCCAGCGATCAAGCCTTGGTATCTCACGAACATTTCAAATTCCTCGACCTTTCGCGGATATGTCAGTTTTTGAAAATGTACTTGTAGCAACTAATTTTGCACCGCAAAAAGAGAGTGCAAAGATGCGCCAGGAGAAGGCGATTGAAGCCATTGAGCGCACTGGATTATCAGAGTATTTCAACACACCTGCAGGCAAGTTGCGGTTACTCGATAGAAAACGCCTGGAATTATCCCGAGCCGTTGCATCTGACCCAAAAATTATTCTATTAGATGAGATTGCTGGGGGATTGACTGAATCCGAACTACCAGCACTGTTAAGCATCATCACAGGGTTGAAAGATAATGGTGTAACAATTATTTGGATTGAGCACATCGTTCATGCATTGGTATCTGTCGTCGATCGTTTGATGTGCATTGCAGGAGGAAGCATAATTGCAATAGGAGATCCTCGTGAGGTTCTAGCTGACCCAAAGGTGATCGAGCTCTATCTTGGAAACGATTTCCAGATCGCTGGTGAGTAATGAGTCTCCTGGAACTTAAAGATGTCACCGGTCATTATGGAGATCTACAAGCACTCTTTGGGATTTCCTTATCAGTTGAAAAAGGTGCTGTTCATTCTGTAATCGGTGCCAATGGAGCGGGAAAGTCAACACTTCTCAATATCATCGCAGGGAGAATGAAACCAACCTCAGGATCAGTTATTTTCAAGGGCGAAGACGTCAGTGCGGTAAGCGGATATGAGCGAGTCGAACGAGGAATCTCCTTAGTACCCGAAGGCCGTAGGATTTTTGCATCTCTCACCGTAGAAGAGAATGTAAAAGTTGGTGCCTACTCCAAGCGATCTGGGTATTGGAATGTAAATACAGTCCGTGAGCTCTACCCGCTAATTGCAGATCGCTGGACTCGACTGGGCTTTCATTGTTCTGGAGGTGAACTTCAGATGCTTTCTATCGCCAGAGCGCTGATGGCAAATCCAGAGTTACTTTTAATTGATGAGGCATCCCTAGGACTTGCACCAGTTGTTGTGGCTCAAGTTTATGCATCTCTAGAACACATTACTGCCCAAGGAACATCAGTTCTCTTGGTTGAACAAGATGTTTCGCAGGCACTTCGCGCATCAACTACAGCATCAGTTCTTCTCGAAGGTCGTTCTGTACTTTCTGGCAAAAGTAGTGAGTTAAATCGAGAAGATATTAAAAACGCGTATTTCGGAATAGGTGTTGCCTAAATGGTATGGACTAATGCTCTAATACAAGGCTTGCTGACTGGCGGTCTCTATGCATTATTAGCTGCTGGACTCTCATTAGTCTTTGGCGTGATGCGCATCGTTAATCTCGCACATGGGGATTTTTCGATACTTGCAGCCTTCCTAGTACTCACAGTTGCTGGACATACCAACTTATGGCTTGGCACGATTGCCGTCCTACCCGTCATGGCTCTGCTTGGGTATTCATTGCAGCGTTCAATGCTCAATAAATCAATTTCTATGGGAGTACTTTCCCCACTTCTAATAACATTTGCTTTTAGCATTATTATTCAAAATGCACTTCTAAAATTCTTTAGTTCAGATTCTCGAAGTATCCAAACCGATTGGCTAGGATCTGCAAGTATCAAGATCAATGAATCTATCTCTATAGGACTCCTTCCGCTGCTTACCTTTTCAATAGGAGTCCTTCTCACGCTCTCGATCCACTTCTACTTGACCCGCACGCGCGGTGGACGAGCTATGCGCGCAACAAGTGATGATCCGACAGCCGCAGAATTGGTTGGTATTAACAATCGGCATATATACGGACTCGCAACTGGAATTGGACTCTTTGCTGCAGGGATAGCAGGAATTCTCTTTGGAATGCGCACACAATTTTCGCCAAGTCTTGGGCCGATAGCTCTGATCTTCGCATTTGAAGCGGTAATTATTGGAGGCCTTGGCTCGCTCTGGGGAACATTATTAGGTGGAATCGTCCTAGGCGTTTCGCAAAGTATTGGTGCGCAGATTAATCCTGCTTTTGGAGTATTGACAGGCCACCTTGTCTTTATTTTGATCTTATTAATTAGACCACAAGGTCTCCTGCCCAAGCAGAAGGGAAATTAGAGCGATGAGTATTCTTATTAAGCGCAGTACAAAGGTAAGCAACTTTGCAATACCGGTATTTGCAATCATCCTAATTGCTCTGTTTTTAGTCCCGAGCCAGCTAGATTTTTCTTATCAGATTAAATTTGTAGATCTATTTGTATTGATAATTCTTGCAACGATGTGGAATCTACTTGCGGGTTTCGGTGGCTTAGTCTCCGTTGGTCAACAAGCCTTTATTGGAATCGGTGCCTATTCACTTATAGCTTTTACAGACATTAGAGGCTTCGGTGTCATTCCTGGATTGATATTGGCTGCGGTATTTACGGGCCTACTTGCCATTCCACTCTCATTTTTAGTCTTTCGTCTCAAAGGTGGATATTTTGCAATAGGAACATGGGTAATCGCAGAGATTATTAAACTCATCACGGTTCAATTTCAAGCTTTGGGTGGCGGTGCTGGAATCTCTCTCGCAGCCTTTGCTGACACCGAACGCGAAGATCGCATTAGGTTTGTTTACCTAGCAGCACTCGTAGTGGTGATAGTAATTCTTGTAGGCACCTTCGTTTTAATGCGAAGCAGATTGGGATTAGCCCTTACAGCTATCCGTGATGATGCCACTGCAGCTGGAACCCTTGGAGTAAATGTCACAGCAGCGCAGCGCACAGTATTCGTACTTGTCGCAATGGGATTTGGAGCTGCCGGTGCGCTCATCACTCTTACCAACTTGCGAGTGCAGCCAGATGATATTTTCAGTGTTAATTACAGCGCAATCATGATTTTCATTGTTGTGGTTGGAGGATTGGGCACAATTGAAGGCCCAATAGTAGGCGCAATTCTTTTCTTTCTCCTTCAAGATCAGCTACGAGATTATGGGTCAATATATTTGATCATCCTTGGTATTTTTGCAATTGTTTCTGTTCTTGTTGCTCCTCGTGGGATTTGGGGCTTCATAACTCGCAACAAAGTTTCATTTTTCCCAACTAGATATGTTGTGACTAAGAAGAAAGAAGGAAAATAATGGCGACAACTGAAGATGAATTAACTTCCGAAGTAATTGCTAGCTTTGCGGCGGCATCAGATTTGCGCCTTAAGCAAATAATGGAGAGTTTGGTCAAGCATCTGCACTCTTTTGCCAAAGAGGTGCGCCTGACTGATGAAGAGTGGTTTGCCGGAATTAAGTTCCTCACCGATTCAGGTGATATGTGCTCGGATGTCCGACAGGAATTTATCCTTCTTTCAGACACGCTAGGGCTATCGAGTTTGGTTGATCTGATTAACCATGCAAAGGGTGATGACTTAGCTACCGAGCCAACAATCCTTGGTCCATTTCACGTTTCAGGTGCTCCACTTCTTGAAAATGGAGCAAGCATCATTACGCGCACTTTGGCAGAGGGTGAACCGGCGATTGTCCGTGGTCGCGTGCTCGATATTGCTGGCAATCCCATTGCAGGTGCGATTATTGATGTATGGCAGACCGATGCAAATGGAATGTATGACATTCAAGATTCAAGTGAGGTTAATGGAAACTTACGTGGTCGATTTAAGTCCGATAGCGAAGGTCGCTATGAATTTCAGACCATTCGTCCCGTCCCGTATCCAATCCCTGCAGATGGTCCTGTGGGAAAAATGTTACGTTCAGTTAATCGTCACGAATGGCGTGCTGCACACATTCACGCAATCGTCGAGGCATCTGATTTCACATCAGTTACTACCCATATTTTTGATAAAGAGTCAGATTATTTAGACAGCGATACAGTCTTTGGAGTCAAAGGTTCTCTCATTAAGACCTTCATTAAACAAGCTGATGGAATTCTGCTCCTTGACCATGATTTTGTGTTAGTAAAGGCCAAGTAAATGTCCACCAAAGTTGTCATCTCTGCCGGGGCAGCGGTCGCCGATATCGTCGATGGCTCATCTCTTGCCGTCGGTGGTTTTGGACTTGTTGGTGTTCCCAACACACTAATCCAGGCTCTTCTTGATAAAGGAAGTAAGGATTTATCGGTCGTTTCAAATAACTGTGGAGTTGATGGTGGCGGACTTGGAATACTTCTTGAAGCAGGTCGCATCAGCCATGTCACCGCTTCTTACATCGGTACCAACAAAGAATTTGAGCGCCAGTACCTCGGTGGTCTCATTGAACTTGAACTAACCCCACAAGGAAGTTTGGCTGAAAAACTACGCTCGGGTGGTGCTGGAATACCTGCCTTCTATACCCCTGCCGGTGTCGGGACATTTGTTGAAACTGGCCAACTTCCTACCAGATATGACTTACAAGGAAAGGTATTGAAGTATTCAACGCCGCGTGAGGTTAGAGAGTTTGACAAGAAGCAATACATTTTGGAGAAATCAATTACAACTGATTTTGCTTTGGTTCGCGCTTATATTGCTGACACACAAGGTAATTGTGTATTTCGAAAAGCTGCCCGTAACTTCAATCCCAACGCCGCAATGGCAGGGGGCATAACAATTGTTGAAGCAGAGTACGTTGTTGAAGCTGGTGCGATTGATCCAAATGATATTCATCTACCGGGAATCTATGTCAAACGAGTTGTGCAATTGACTCCTGAGCAGAGTGCCGAAAAGGGCATCGAGCAAAATACTGTAAGGACGCGTTCGTAGCTATGACACTTACACGTGAAGGAATGGCTATGCGCGCAGCGAAAGAGTTACGAGATGGCGAATATGTAAATCTTGGAATCGGACTTCCGACACTGATTCCAAACTATCTCGACCCAGAGGTTTCCGTTATTTTGCACTCAGAAAATGGAGTTTTAGGAGTCGGCCCATACCCATACCCTGAAGAAGTTGATCCCGATTTAATTAATGCAGGCAAAGAAGTTGTCACCGCCCTTCCTGGTGCTTCATTTTTTGACTCCGCTAGTTCGTTCTCAATGATTCGGGGCGGAAAAGTTGATGTCGCTATTTTGGGTGCAATGGAAGTTTCTTCAGAAGGCGATCTGGCTAATTGGATTATTCCGGGCAAGCTTGTGAAAGGAATGGGCGGGGCTATGGACCTGGTCCACGGTGCCAAACGGGTCATTGTTCTCACTGAACATGTTTCCAAGAACGGCAGCTCGAAATTGCTCAAAAAGTGCACCCTCCCACTGACAGGGAAACGAGTTGCCCATAGAGTTATCACCGATTTATGTGTTATGGACACTTCAGCAGAGGGTTTTATTTTACGAGAACTTGCTACGGGAGTAACTTTTGAAGAAGTACTAGATAAGACAGATGCCACAGTAATAGATAAAAGGAGCAAGTAAATGAGCATAACAACCTTAGAAACCGATGTACTAGTAGTCGGTTCAGGACCAGCCGGACTTTCTACTGCGGTAGGACTTGCTTCCCATGGTGTCGATCACATAGTCATTACTAAGTATCAGTGGACGGCAAACACTCCACGTGCACACATTACAAATCAAGGATCGATGGAGATCTTTCGCGATTTTGGGGTTGAAAAAGATGTTCTGGAAAAAGCCGTGCCACATGAGCTCATGGGCGACACAGTTTTTTGTACATCGCTTACCGGAGAAGAAATTGGCCGCATTCACACTTGGGGCACCCATCCACTTCGCGAAGCTGATTACACATTATCTAGTCCAACACAGAATTGTGATATTCCTCAGAATCTTCTCGAGCCAATACTTCTAACACGTGCTGCAAAACTTGGAAGCAAGGTTCGCTTCAACACAGAGTTCATTAGTTTTGTGCAAGATGCAACAGGGGTTACAACCACAGTTCTTGATCGTACAAGCGGAACTGAATACACCATTCGTAGTAAGTATTTGGTAGGCGCAGATGGTGGGCGCAGCAAGGTTGCAGAGCAAGCACAACTTCCGATGGAAGGTCAGATGGATATTGCTGGCTCTATGAATATCGTCTTCAAGGCAGATCTTTCACAATATGTTGCCCACCGACCAAGTGTTCTCTACTGGGTACTACAACCTGGTTCAACTATTGGTGGCATCGGTCTTGGTCTGGTTCGTATGGTTCGACCATGGGATGAATGGTTGATCGTATGGGGCTACGACATCAGTCAGCCTGCTCCAGTTGTTACAGATGAGATGGCTATCGCACTTGTTCGTAATCTCGTTGGAGAACCTGAACTCAAAGTGAAGATTGAATCAACCTCTGTGTGGGGAAATAACAAGATGTACGCAACAAAAATGAATAATGGACGCGTATTTTGTATGGGCGATGCAACCCACCGCCATCCACCATCAAATGGTTTGGGATCTAATACTTCAGTACAAGACGCCTTTAATCTGTCGTGGAAACTTGCCTACGTTCTTCAGGGCAAGGCTGGTGATGCACTCCTTGATTCATACACGGCAGAGCGTGCACCCGTCGCCAAGCAGATCGTTCTTCGCGCTAATAAGAGCATCGAAGAGTTTGGTGCAATCTTGCAAGCTCTCGGTATTTTAGATACCAATGATCCAAAGGTGATGCAGACTCGAATTGAAGCTCGTCGCGACAACACCCCAGAAGGTGCAAAGCGTCGTGCTGAGCTAAAAACTGCACTCGAGCTTAAAGATTATGAATTTAATGCTCATGGTGTCGAACTCGGTCAGCGTTATGCCTCAAAAGCGGTAGTTAAAGATGGAACTCCAGAGCCTGCAATGGATCGCGATCCCGAGCTCTACTATCACCCAACGACATGGCCAGGTGCTCGACTTCCACATGCATGGCTTGGGCAAAATGGATACAAAGTCAGCACAAAGGACATCACAGGTAAGGGCAAGTTCGCTCTTCTAACTGGTATTTCTGGAGAAAACTGGGAAGCCGCTGCTCATGCAGTTGCACAAGAACTCGGTGTTGAAATAGATGTTCACGTGATCGGTGCAGGCCGTGAGTACACAGATCTCTATGAGGACTGGACTCGACTACGCGAAGTTGGCGAAGATGGTTGTGTTCTCGTGCGCCCAGATCAATACGTTGCATGGCGTAGCAACTCTTTGCCATCAGATCCTAAAGCTGTGCTACTTGCATCAATGAAATCTGTACTAAGCCGATAATGAACGCATATATTGTTGACGCAGTCCGAACTCACGTTGGTAAATATGGGGGAGCATTCGCAAAAGTCCGTGGCGATGATCTAGCTGCTGCAACTTTGCGAGCAATCGTAGATCGCTCAGCACTGTCACCCTCTAATATCGACGAAGTGATCTTGGGTGCGGCAAATCAATCAGGTGATGACAATCGCAACGTAGCGCGAATGGCGCTACTTCTTGCGGGATTTCCTGTTGAGGTTCCCGGATATACCGTCAATAGATTATGCGCTTCTGGACTGCAGGCAGTTGCATCAGCTGCCGAAGCAATCTGCGCGGGCCGCGCTGATGTAATTATCGCTGGCGGCGTTGAGTCAATGACTAGAGCCCCATGGGTGACTGAAAAGCCAAGCAAGGCGTGGGGAAAACCTGGACCGATGTTTGATACCGCACTTGGATGGCGATTTATTAACCCGGCTATGGCAGCACACGATGGTGGACTTACAACTCTCTCACTCGGTGAAGCAACTGAAAAGTTAGTTAAAGAGATGGGGATTACTCGCGCAGACAGCGATACTTTTGCAGCGCAATCTCATCAGCGGGCAGCGCAAGCATGGAGAGATGGTCATTTCAACTCCAGTATCGTGACTGTTCCAGCAGCCGAAGAGTTAACGATCGATGAAACTATTCGAGAAAAAACATCTTTTGAGGCATTACAAGGACTCAAGCCATCCTTTACAAGCGATGGCGTGATTACTGCCGGTTCGGCGTCACCGCTTTCTGACGGAGCAAGTGCCTTACTTATTGTTTCTGAAGCAGCTCTGAAAAAATTCAACCTCACTCCATTGGCAAAAATCACAGGCTTTGATGTTGCCGGCGTGCGCCCCTACCAATTTGGAATTGGTCCTGTTCCGGCAACCAATAAATTGCTTAAGCGCCTTGGGATGTCAATGAGTGACATTGATGCAATTGAGATCAATGAAGCATTTGCTGCGCAAACTCTTGCTTGCATGAGGGAACTGAAATTAAGTGACTCAAATGTAAACACATGGGGAGGAGCTACCGCCCTAGGTCACCCACTGGGTTCATCTGGTTCTCGCATGCTTGGCACCTTGTTATCTCGCTTACAGGTGGATAATCAAGAATTCGGCCTTGCCACGCTATGTATTGGCGTTGGCCAAGGCGCGAGCATGATTATTCAGCGGATATAAGTTCTTCTCTACCGCACATGCTTAAATAGAAAACACCCACCAAACTCGCTACCCTTCACACCATGAGCAGAGAAAACGAAACCGGCTTAACAGAGGACAAGATCACCGCCTACCAAATCTTTGGCTGGGTCCCACTTGCCATCTTCTTCATCGCAGCTGGCACCACCGCATTGTTTGGCGTGCTCAACACTCTTTAAATCTGTTTGTAGTTTTAGTCTAGCTTTTCTATGTCACTCTGCGTAAGCTTCAAAAATGGAGATCAAGTGGCAGTATTTTCCAAGGTTTGCGGCCGCTCCTGAGCATTTAAAGCAAACGGTAGTTGCCTTCGAGAATGCAGCGCATGAAATAGCCACCCCTAAGCATCAGTTATCTAGCAATGAAGTTCTTGAAAAGGTTGCTGATTACCTAGAGGAATTGGATTACAAAGTAGAGCGAGGTAAAACTCGGTCACAGAAGATTCATCGCCCAGTTCTTTATGGACGTGACGGGTCAACCGACAAGGCTTTTGAAGTTGACGCCTGGCAAGAATCAACTGGAACAATCATTGAAGTTGAAGCTGGAAGAGCGGTGATAAATCACCAGTTTCTAAAGGACTTTTTTGAGGCCTGCGTGATTCAAGATGCGAAGTACTTAGTAATTGCAGTCTATAAGGCATATAAGCCTGCATCTCTTAAGAATCCTTCAAATGATTTTGAAATTGTCTCAACATTTATGGACACGCTTTATTCGTCGGGAAGACTTCAAGTTCCGCTAGATGGTGTTTTAATTATTGGCTATTAACCCAATAAACACTCTCCCCATCCCTCTCCAAGATCCCGTACTCGATCATGTACCTGCGTAGTGCAGCTGTGTCTGCGTGGTACTTGGCAATGATGAGGTTGAGTTGCTTCTCTGGGTACTTGGTATCAGGGGAGAGGTCAGAGGCCTAGTCA
>Ga0208942_1000714_pt1 | contig 12845 bp, 11 predicted proteins | sample GreLakmeSU08MSRF_FD_187704 | JGI IMG/M metagenome (GOLD analysis project Ga0208942, IMG submission 187704) | Freshwater lentic microbial communities from great Laurentian Lakes, MI, USA - Great Lakes metaG SU08MSRF (SPAdes) | ecosystem: Environmental > Aquatic > Freshwater > Lake | place: Great...
AGGGAAAGATGCTGGCGATTATGAAAACTACAAAGGACTCAGCGGTTATTTAAGCAGCCCCATGGATGCTGAAAAAAGCCTAGTCCGCTTTTATTATAATGAGCGAGAGGATATGTTTGATTTGGTGAGTTATCAAAAAGGGGGTCGCATATTGCATATGCTTAGGCATTTTGTGGGCGATGATGCATTTTATAAGTCACTTAATAAATATTTAACCGACAATAAATTTTCCAACGGATCGGCGATTAAATTAAAATTGGCATTTGAAACGTTGACCGGGAAGGACTTAAACTGGTTTTTTAACCAATGGTATTTTGGCAATGGCCATCCATATGTAAGTATTACCCAACAATACGATGCGAACAAAAAGCAGGTGTTGGTTAAGCTCGCACAAACCCAATTACAAGATAAATTATTTACACTCCCAATAGGAATAGACATTTATGTAAATGGGCAAAGAAATCATTATGAAGTTTGGGCAAAAAATAAAGTGGATAGTTTTTATTTTCCAGCGGCAACGGAACCAGATAATGTGAATGTGGACAATGATAAAATATTATTATGGGAGAAAAATGACAGCAAGCCCTTAAAGCAATTTATTTACCAATATTATCATGCGCGTAATTTTTTAGACCGCAATGAGGCATTAAATGAAGCTAGCCAAAATTTGAAAAGTATCGAAGCGAAGCAACTCATTCAAGATGCGATGAAGGATTCTTTTTATGTCATTAGAGCAAAAGCCATCAACAGCTTAAACCCGATGAGCATTAACGAGGCTGTTGAAAAAAATATTTACGCCATTGCTAAAACCGACCCTTCTTATGTAGTAAGAGAAGAAGCCATTAATGCAATAGGTGCGCTAAATAAAGAAAAATATAAAAATGACTTCATCAACTGGAGCAAGGATTCCTCTTATACCATTGCTGGCGCAGCCTTAGAAGCCTTAGATGCAATTGACTCTGTAACTGCTTACCAAATAGCCCAAGCAGCATCAAAAGCCCCCATTAAAAAAAGATTGAATACTGTAGTTACTAAATTACTTACAAAATATGGAGACGAATCCGAATTTGATTTTATTGCTAATAAATATGAAAGCTTAAACAATCAGTCTGAAGAAAAATTTCAAATGATCCAACCCTTTGCTGCATTATTGATAAAAACAAAGGATTCAGATAAATTTAAAAGAGGTATTGAAATTATTGTTGCTTTTAGGGAATCCATTCCTGCACAATATCGAACGCAAACGGATCCTTATTTTAATAGACAAGTATTGGGTGAAATTTTAAAAGCGAAAAAACAAAAGGGAGAAAATGAATTAGTGAAAGTGGTCACTGCTGTTTTGCCAATGCTCATAAAATAGGAGGAATACCGTATAAAAAAAAGGAGTCACTTTTTACAAGGCGGCTCCTTTTTTATTTATTAGGCTTTAAAATTCAATTAATACAACTACCAACCACCACTAGCGCCACCACCACCGGAACTTCCGCCGCCAAAGCCGCCGAAGCCACCACCGCTATCACCTCCACCCCAGCCACCGCCGCCACGACCGCCACCACCTAGAAGCGATCCTAATAACATACCAGTAGCCACATCACTAAAACCACTACGTCCAATATTTGAACCGCCACCACCTCCGCCACCTCTTAATACTAAAAGAATCACAAAGATGATGATGACGAATAATGCGCCATTACTTTTTTTACCGGAAGATCTTTTTGTTCTTTCAACCTTGTATTCCCCAATAGCTGCTTTTGCAATATTATCGGTTGCTTTATCAATACCCCGATAATAGGCTTTTTGTCTAAATGCAGGCTTAATATCATTATCAATAATACTATTCGCTGTTATATCAGGAATAGCACCTTCTAAACCATAACCCACTTCAATACGAATTTTTTTATCTTGAATGGCCATCAATAACAAAACACCATTTCTTGATTTTTTATTACCAATCCCCCATTCTCTAAAAAGCTTTAATGCATATTCTTCAATGGGATTACCATCCAGTGTTGGTAAAATAACTACTGCAATTTGATTGGAACTAGCATCATCAATGGCGACTAACTTATTTTCAAGCGCTTGCTTTTCCTCAGGGCTTAAAACACCTGCCATATCAGTAACCAATACCGGCGGATTTGCTTTTGGAATTATATTTTGCGCGGCAATATTATTCAAGGAAAATAATGCAACAATAAAAACAATAAATAACTTAGTTAATTTCATAGTGCTTACTTGCATTAAGGATTATTTACCCGTCATGATTTCGTCCGATAATTCATTGGTATCTGAAACACGATCAAAAGGAAAATTTTCAGTAAGTGCCTCACCTAAGGCAGCAATTACTTGCACCATACCTTGTACATAGTTTGCATTTTTAAAATGCGCCGTCATTTCTTGTACCTGACTGTACCAAAACTCAACACCTACTCTATCATAAATGCCTTGATCGGCATAAATGGCTAATTTTTTTTCACTCACAGCTACATAAACTAATACACCATTACGGTCCTTAGTAGTATTCATCTTTTGTTTAAAAAAGATGTCACGCGCTGTGGCTAGTGCATCTCCATTTTTAGTTTTGCTTTCAACAAACACACGGATTTCACCGCTGGTTGTTTTTTCAGCAGTTTGAATCGCCTGGACAAGCTGTTGCTTGTCCGAGGCACTCAATAATTTATCTGTACTAGATTTAAAAAAGGAAAACGGATTCCACATAAGTGTTGTTGATTAAAGCGATGTGTTAAAATTTAACTTCAGGTGCTTTTGATGCGCCTTCATCTGCTTTAAATCCATCTTTAGTTTTAAATCCAAACATACCCGCTAACAAATTAACTGGGAATGATCTTGCTCTTTTATTATAGTCTGCAACTGCAGCATTAAAATCGTTTCTTGAAACTTTAATTCTATTTTCAGTTCCTTCCAATTGTGCTTGTAAGCCACGGAAAGCATCATTTGCTCTTAAGTTTGGATAGTTTTCAGACACGACCATTAAACGACCTAATGCTTGTGACAACTGTCCTTGGTTCGCTTGGAATTGTTGCAATTTTTCAGGCGTTAAATCCTTCGCATCCACTTTCATTTGAGTAGCGCTTGCACGAGCAGCAATTACATTTTGTAAAGTAGTTTGTTCGAAACTAGCTTCCCCTTTTACAGCGGCAACTAAATTTGGAATCAAATCAGCTCTACGTTGGTAATCACTTTGCACATTGTTCCATGCTTGATTAACATTTTCGTCTTGGTTTACTAATCCGTTGTAACCATTACAACCGTACCCAATTAATATAACGAGTACACCTAAAAAAATGAATAAACCTAAATTTTTGCGTAACATAGTTTTGTATTTGTTTATAAAGATAGTGCAAAGCAGATGCCAAACTTTTCGTATGACGGAATTACATGACAAAAAAATCCCCCCCAGCTAGGCTGAGGGGTATAAATTCACCTATTTTTAAGTAAAAAAGGGACTGTTTAAACCCATTCTTGCTTCCTTAGGACCGTTTAACCCTTAATTGCGGCAATTCCTGGAAGTGTTTTACCTTCAAAGTATTCCAACATCGCTCCACCACCTGTACTCACATAACTTACCTTATCATTAAAGCCAAACTGGTTAACGGCTGACACACTGTCGCCACCACCCACCAAACTAAAGGCGCCGTTTTGCGTAGCTTCCGCTACCGCAACCGCAATCGCTTTTGTACCCGCCTGGAAGTTTTCCATTTCAAAAACACCCATCGGACCATTCCATAATATGGTTTTACTTGCTAAAATTACTTTTGCAAATTGTTCCCTGGATTTTTCTCCTACATCCAAGCCTTCCCAACCATCTGGAATTTCACCACTAGCGCAGGTTTGCGTATTGGCTGTATTACTAAAATCATCTGCTACCACATTGTCTACTGGTAAATGAATATGCACACCCTTTGCTTTAGCTTTTGCTAAAATTTCAAGCGCCAAAGGCATACGATCATCTTCATGAATTGACTTTCCAATTTTACCACCCTGTGCTTTAAAAAAGGTATACGCCATACCCCCACCAATAATAATATCAGTAGCGCGATCCAATAAATTTTCAATAATTAAAATTTTATCAGATACTTTTGCGCCACCAATAATTGCTGTAAATGGTTTTTGCGCAGCATGCATTACTTTTTCAGCACTTATTACTTCGCCTTCCATCACCAATCCAAAAGTTCGGTTGGCTGGAGAAAAGAATTGTGCAATGATCGCTGTTGAAGCGTGTGCGCGGTGCGCAGTTCCAAATGCATCGTTCACATATACATCACCTAATTTTGATAATTTTTCTGCAAAAGCGATATCCCCTTTTTCTTCTTCTTTATAAAAACGTAGATTTTCTAATAACAACACCTGCCCTGCTTGCAAAGCCGCCGCTTTATCAATAGCTTCTGCTCCAATACAATCATCAGCAAATTGTATCTCCACCCCTAATAATTCAGACAAATGCGCAACAATATGTTTTAAAGAATATTTTTCAGTTGGACCATCCTTCGGACGACCTAAGTGGCTCATTAAAATAACGCTGCCACCATCTTTCAAAATTTTTGTAATCGTAGGAACGGTTGCGCGCATACGATTGTCGTCAGTGATTTCAAATGCATCATTTAAAGGCACATTAAAATCAACACGAATCAAGGCTTTTTTACCAGCGAATGAAAAATCTTTAAATGAACTCATATTTTTATTTGTTTCTTTTACAATATAATTAAAAATGCCCTCCCGAGGGAAGGCATTGTATAAAAAATCTTATTTTATTTTACTTGCGAAATATTTAACAGTACGCACTAGCTGACTCACATAACTCATTTCATTATCATACCAACTTACTGTTTTCACCATTTGAACATCACCCTGTGTAATTACTTTAGTTTGCGTTGCATCAAATAATGAACCATAAGTAATTCCAATGATATCAGAACTTACAATTTCATCTTCTGTATAACCAAATGATTCATTCGCCGCTGCTTTCATCGCTTCGTTAACTTCGGCAACAGTTACCTTTTTAGATAAGATGGTCGTTAATTCAGTTAAAGAACCAGTGATGGTAGGAACACGTTGTGCAGATCCATCTAGTTTACCTTTTAAAGAAGGCAATACCAAGCCAATCGCTTTTGCAGCACCTGTACTATTCGGAACAATGTTTCCAGCAGCAGCACGTGCACGACGTAAATCACCTTTAGGATGTGGACCATCTAATGTGTTTTGATCATTTGTATAGGCATGTACCGTTAACATTAAACCTGTAACAATACCATATTTATCTTCTAACACTTTAGCCATTGGTGCTAAACAGTTTGTGGTACAAGATGCACCAGAAATAACTGTTTCCGTACCATCTAAAATTTCATGGTTGGTATTAAATACCACTGTTTTCATATCCCCAGTTGCTGGCGCAGAAATGACAACTCTCTTTGCACCTGCTTTAATATGTAATTCCGCTTTTTCTCTATCAGTAAAGAATCCAGTTGATTCAATCACTACATCAACATTATGCGCGCCCCAAGGAATTTGCGCTGGATCACGTTGTGCATATATTTTTACTGCATGGCCATTCACCACAACAGCATCTTCCGTTGATTTCACATCCGCATCAAAACGACCTTGTGCACTATCATACTTTAATAAATGTGCCAAAACCGCTGGAGAAGTAAGGTCATTGATCGCCACTACCTCAATCCCTTCCATGTTATAAATTTGGCGGAAAACCAGACGACCAATACGACCAAATCCATTGATTGCAACTTTAACTGAACTCATTTTTATCGATTTTAATTGAATAGGAGATGCAAAGGTACCATCTTTTTAAAAAATAAGGGCTAAATAACTAAGAATAAATCAACAAAATCAAGGATTTTAAACAAACAACTGGTCGTATTGGCGGACAGCAGCAGATTATCCAAATCCGCATTAACACTAATTCAAATCCCCTACCGTATTGATATTCATTAAAAAAAGCAAAAATCTTTTGGCAGTAAAGCGTTTGAGACCTATTTTTGCGACCCTAATAACATAGAGAACCTGGAGCGTTCGACTAAGGGTTAGGTCACCTCCCTTTCACGGAGGTAATACGGGTTCGAATCCCGTACGCTCTACAAAGCCTATCACAAAGTGATAGGCTTTTTTAATGCGACACAACGACGAAAGCTCGCTTTCGAGAGTTGGGGAGCGTTAAAAAAGCCAAACAAACGCTTCGCGTTTGTTTGAAAGGCTTTGAGTAAGGAGCCCATTTGGGATGACGGCGAATGAAATGAGCCGGCAATCCCAAGTGGGTTGATTTTTTGTTACTTTAATTTAAATACCATCCAACTTCCTTTTCAAACTATCATACAGCTCTTTGTGCTTTGCTGGATTAGTAGTTATTATTTTCTCCAAATTTTGCAGCTTCCATTTAATAGAAGGATATTTCTCAAAACTATAGATTGCCCAATTGGGAATAACATCTTTAAAGCCAAGGATAAATAATTTATCCGCCTCTGTTATTGATGCTTGCACAGTTTTAACCATAGTCTCTCTTACAAATTTATATTCCTCGTAAGTAAACTGCTCCTCGGACATGCCAGCAAACTGATTAGTCATCGCCAATCGTTGGTCTTGTAAATTTGGAAATAATACATCTTGTATTGAACGATCAGAACCAAGTAATCTAAATAAGAAGCCTTCTTTAATCTCCTTAGTAAATCCTTGCTTTTGCAACAGTTGTTTTACATCAAAAATATCACGAGGATGTTGCCTATCCATAGCAGCGCAAACTTTTCCGCCATACAATTGTCCATTAGAAACAATATTTATTGAACAGAAAGTATCAAATTTTTCTTGCGCTTTTTTACAAAGTATCTTTTCTGTGACTGCACCAAGAATACCTCTAACAATTTGGCTTACTTCAATTTTAATCATTGCATCGTTATGGGATACTAATAATTTATGGAGTTCCATTTTATGCTCTACCCTACTTCCCTGCAATCTTTTTTCAATTCTAGACTTTATATTAGTTAAAGCTGCTGAAATATTAGTAAACGAATTTTCTCTGTCCTCGATTGGAACATAAGTAAGATCAATATCCACCGATAGTCTTGGCATATCTCTATCAAACAAATTAATTGCCGTACCTCCATGTAGCGCAAACCTAGGCTCTAAAGCAATTTCAGGAATAACGCTAATTAATAAAGCTACTTGTTTATGATAATTATTATTGCTCATTTCTTACTAGCTTTTTAGGCACTGTTATTTGATATTTTGATATATATACGCCATCCTTCACAAGACTTCTTTTACCTTTTCCTAAATAAACTTTAGAGAGATTTAAATGTTTATACCAACTATGATTCAATTTCTCTGCCATAAATAAAAATAGCCTTTTTACTTTTATGGATGTACACGCTTCTAACAATTCTTGTACTATTGTGGGACGAAGGTCATTTAGGTTTTCCATTAGTTCATAGCATTCAACGATATCAAATTTTTCAGGAGCTAAATATAAACACTCCATTATTGCCCTTGCTGGGCTCGACACTTTTATTGAAAAGTTAGGTAATGAGAATTCAGTCAAACCTAATTCCTTTGGTAAAAATGAACTTGCATTATAATTTACATTTTGATTCCATTTATGCTTTCTAAACCAAGTGGGTAGCCTTTCTTTTTCACCACCAAATAACCATATTTGAGCAGTGTTCAATTCTATATAATGTGCTTTACCTTGAAGTGCAAGCGCTGTTCTACCTCCAGGATGCACTGAAAGTCCTGATTGTTTTTGTAAAGCATACACACCACCTTCATAACCAGGCTGGTTGTTACTACGATACATGGCCCCATTCCCCAAAGCCTTTAACCATCCACTATTTCGATAATATTTTTGTAAGTCAAGGCTGTATCCCTCATTTATTAGCCACGAAGATTGTAGCACAACATCCTGCGGGATTGTTGACAATAATTGGTTTATTTTTGTTCTATTTTCAGTATGCATACTACTATTTTATTGATAAAATTAAACTAAAATTCGGATATTGTTAATATTTTTTATTATTTAAGTAGTATAACTACCTAAAAATACAAATTTATAAACTAAATTATAGTTTTGTGTAAAAACATAAGTCAGAAAACGCGATTATTGACTCATTTAGGAAAAATAGGTGTCAAAAAAGATGAAATCTGAATTATAAGGAGCCCACTTGGGATGACAATGCGAAGCATTGGCAGTCCCGGGCGACCTTGAGCGTATTTACCGAAACGATACTTTAAAACTTACTAATTATTTTGTTCTTTTAATAAAATACTTGCCTTTAGCGTAAGTATCGTAAAACGTTAGTATGATACTTAGTTTTGTAAAATATAAAGACATTATGAAAAAGTTAAAAAATATTCATCCAGGAGATGTACTAAAGGAAGAGTTTCTAATCCCTTTAAATGTTACTGCTTACAAGCTTTGTAAAGCAACCCTTATTCCGCAAACTAGAATTTCTGAAATACTAAAAGGCAATAGAAGTGTTACTGCAGATACCGCCTTAAGGCTTTCAAAATACTTTGGCAATAGCCCCAATTTCTGGCTGGGCCTTCAAAACGATTTTGACATTGAAGAAGAGTTAATGCAAAAAGGGGCTGACCTAAAGCTTATAAAACGATATTCGGCGAATTAAGAAATCATTACCCAAGCTTTTTCGGTTGTCTTTTATTACTTATTTAATATTTTGACCACTTTGGTTTGAGAACTGTGCGCTGAGAAAAGCCCAAGGGCACCACCATTAATATTATTAGGCGGATTGGATGGCGCAGTACCTCCACCAGGCCCTGCACCACTTTGTTGATTAAGTGTATAAAAATATAAATGTGCCGACTGGCTAATACATTGCATTTCAACCGACACGCTGTCAAATAATTTAATTGAAATTTTTTCGGTACCGTTATTTAATGGACGTTGATTAATTTTCCCATTATTTAGATTATCATTGAAAATATTATAAATACCATCCAGTGTATCATTTATTTTTTGAATAAATCGATAGCTATTACCAAGCGCCACTGGGTCTTGGTAAACAGGAATAATACTATATCTATTTTCACCATTTACAGGAAATGAATTAATCCTAAGGCTGTCTAAATTTACTTTCATCGGCATCGTAGATTGCGCCGTATAAATTTTACCCTCCACCTTGACTTCTAAAGAATAGGTGTTACCATAAACGCCACGAATTCTATTTGTTTTGTAAATACCGCCAGTTGTATGCTTAAGCGTATCCTTTACCCCCTTATCATCGGCAATAATAATAGTGCCATTGTTAATTATTGGGTAAATATTAGGCTGATTAATACTGATTGATTTGGAAAGCTTTACAAAATAAGGGCCAGGCTGATCAGTAATATTAGCTTCAATAATAACCTTTGAATCATTAATTTCTATAGGTAGCGTAATTACTTTTTCACAGCTTGCAAAAAGAAATAATATAAAATATAAATATTTAAAAAATTTGAAGTGCATTATCATTAAAATTTAAAATTATAGGTTATGCTCGGCACCCATCTAAATAAAGCAGTTTGTATAATTTGCGTTTTTGTATTATCTGAAGGATCATCTTGGAATGATATTTGATAAGCGTTTTCCCTTCCATAAACATTATACAAACTAAAGTTCCATGAGCCTATATTTTTCTTCTTGTTCTTGTTTTCATAGGTGGCACTTAAATCAAGTCGATGGTAATCAGGCATTCTATTCGCATTACGATTCGCATATTGATAAATGGTTTGTTCACCTAAAGAATATTTGCCAGTAGGGAAAGTGACTGCATTTCCAGTACTATAAACAAAAACGCCGGACACGGTCCATTTTGGATTGAGTTCTAGAATGGTAACAATTGAAACATCATGTGTTCTATCTTGCTTTGCATTATACCAGTTTCCTTCGTTGATACCATCTATCTTTCTTTCGGTTTTTGACAATGTATAACTTATCCATCCAGAAAATAAGCCGATTTTCTTTTTTACTAAAAATTCAAATCCATACGCACGTCCAACGCCATATAATAAGGAGCTTTCCACATCAGCAATTGTGTTGATATTGGTCCCATCCTTATAATCTAATTGGTTTTGCATGCTTTTATAATATAGCTCTGCGCCCAATTCATAGGTGTTATTTTTGAAATTCCTTGCGTAACCAATACTTGTTTGATCCGCTAATTCCGGTTTAATATTATACGAATTCCCTATCCATTGATCGGATGGACTTGCTGCAGTGGCATTACTTAGTAAATGTAAATGCTGTACATTACGCGCATAGGCAATTTTAAAACTACTTAAGTCATTAATTCTATAATTACTGGTGAATCTGGGTTCAGCATTAATATATGTTTTTCCGAATTCATTTTTTTGTAATAATATAGATTGGGTTATTGCATTATTATTATAAATATTATATTCATCTCCACCCATTATTGAATAGGCGGATATTCTTAGGCCATAATCAAATGTGAGCTGTTGGTTTGCTTTAAAGTTATTATTAAAATACAATGCGTTTTCAAGTCCATTCCTTCCTACTTTATTAATGTTATTGTTTACAGTACCGCTAAAAACACTTGGCGTAATGGTATGTAAAATTGAATTAAACCCATAACGAATCGTATTTTTAGGATTTAGGTAATAAGTATAATCTTGCTTAATATTAACATCCTTAATGTTTGAATTTACATTAAAGTTAGTTTCGCCATTTTTCAAACCTACATTATAGCTATAGTCACTATAAATAAAAGATGTATTTAAGAATAATTTACTATTAACAATTCTATTCCAACGTATTGTTCCCGTTTTATTACCCCAATTAATTCTAAAGCTGCTCCCTAATCCTAATTCATCTTGACCAAAATAACCGGAAAAATAGACTCTGTTTTTGTCATCAATTTTATAATTTGCTTTTGCATTCAAATCATAGAAGTATAATATATTATCCTTGAATTTGTCGGTAGCCTTTAAAAATACATCCGCATATGTTCTTCGTCCTGATAAAATAAATGAAGATTTATCTTCTTGAATGGGTCCTTCAATACTTAATCTACTACTGATTAAACCAAGACCGCCATTGACCGTATAATTTTTGTTATTCCCATCTTTCATCTTTACATCTAGCACTGAGGATAACCTACCTCCATATTGTGCTGGTCCATTCCCCTTTATTAAAGTTGCGTCCTTTATTGCGTCACTGTTAAACGTACTAAAGAACCCCAATAAATGCGACGCATTATAGACAGGTGCTTCGTCAAGTAATATTAAGTTTTGATCTGCGGCACCACCCCTTACATAAAAACCACTATTTCCCTCCCCTGCCGACTTTACGCCAGGTAACAGCTGAATAGTTTTTAAAACATCTTTCTCCCCAAAAATGACTGGCACTTTACTAATGGACTGCATATTTAGCGTCTCTGTTCCAATCTGAGCCTTTGTTAGGTTATCATCCTTTCGCTTAGATGATACTACCACTTCGGCAAGTTGATTTTTACTTTCTAAAAAAACATTGGTAATTAAAGGGGCATTCAGTAAAATTGGAACTTTTTTCTCTTCATAACCTACAAAACTAATTCTTAAATCATACCTACCCTTAGGTAAGGAAATAGCATAAAAACCATACTCATTTGACGTAACTATAACATTAGCTAACTGATCAATTTTGATTACAGCACCAATAATTGATTCCCCAGTAAGCTTATCTTTCACAGTGCCGTTTACAGTTGTAATTTCTTGGGCTTTGATTTGATGGGTGATTCCTACTATTCCTACAAAGAGGAGTAAAATAAATTTTCTATTCATAAAAAGCATTTGCAAAAGTACAAATTTACAAGATACTTAATCAATAATATCTTGTTAAGATTGAAGGGTTTTGTTTACATATCATTAGTACTGTAAACATTTGTTAACAACAAAAAGGGCCATCAAGAATGATGGCCCACATGTCGCATTAAACTAAATCAACCCTTACTCAAAAAATTTCACTTCGCCTGTTGTGATCTCATGTATTCCTCCAACAATTCCAATGTCACCATTTTTCACCATATCGGCAATGATTGGACTTTTTAACAAAATATTTTTTACTGATAAACTCACATTTAATTCTGCTACATTTTCAACAAAAACTCCATTACTAGAATTCCTATTTTCAGCAGTAATTGATTCTTGCACCACTGCTGTTTTGATCTTAGCAATCAATCCGGTTAAATTTCCCAATGCAACATTGTCACAAGCTCCTTTAACCGCACCGCATTTGGTATGTCCTAGTACTAAGATAATTTTAGCGCCCGCAACTTTACAGCCAAACTCCATGCTGCCTAAAATATCTTCATTGACAATATTACCAGCGATTCTTATACTGAATACATCCCCTATGCCCTGATCAAAAACTAATTCAGCCGACGTTCTACTATCAATACAGCTTAAAATTACAGCAAATGGATGTTGTCCATCGGAGGTTTCATTGGCTTGTTGTAATAAGTTTCTATTTATTTTAAGGTTGTTTACAAATCGTTTATTCCCATCTTTTAATAGCTGGAGTGCCGTCGAGGAAGTTATTGCATCTTGCATTTCTTTTGTTAATGTTTTCATATTATTATTATTTATATTATTTTATTTTTTTAATGCCCTATTTTTTAAATGGCAAATTGTTGATTAGAATTAATTGCAGCTGCCCCCTGGTGATATTTTTTTGTGCTTGTATCATATAACCGGTCTCCACTCTTATTGACTCATTAATACCAATCCCCAAACCTGCATATAATCGATTTCGATCAAATTTTGGATCTTTTATATCGACAAACAATTCATTATATGCTGATAGGTAGGTATTGCCTTTGGCGATATTT
>Ga0208942_1000716_pt1 | contig 12827 bp, 7 predicted proteins | sample GreLakmeSU08MSRF_FD_187704 | JGI IMG/M metagenome (GOLD analysis project Ga0208942, IMG submission 187704) | Freshwater lentic microbial communities from great Laurentian Lakes, MI, USA - Great Lakes metaG SU08MSRF (SPAdes) | ecosystem: Environmental > Aquatic > Freshwater > Lake | place: Great...
CTTGTACCAATTTCCTTTTTCATCTTTAAATTTGTCATCACTAATTCCATCTAAAAGATAACATTTAAAAGTTCTTAAATGAGTATAAGGCATATTCCAATTAAATTTATAAGAACGATATTTTTTTTGTTTTTTAATTTGTTTTGGATAAGGTTGAGATATTAACGGTATTTTGTCAACCATAGACCAACAAGAACCGTAAGTAAATTCAGTTGTGCCATCATAGAGATTATTATAAAAATGCAATATCTGATTATCGTTTACTAAAGAATCATCACCATCTAAAAACATAACAATATCTTCACCATTACAATTATTAATTAAAGTTTCTATTTGATTTCTTACAGCACCTTTATTTTCTATATTTTTAATTACTTTTATTTTATCAGATTCATATTTTTTGGCAATTTTATAACCATTATCTGTAGAATTATCATCTATAATAAACATTAAATAATTATCATAATCTTGTGTTATTACTGAATGAATACATTTTTCAATATAAGGTTCAGCATTATACATAGGTGTAACAATTACTATTCTTTGTTGGGGATTTCTTGGTATATAATTTTCTTCATAATTATTAAATCTTCTACCAAATACTGTTTTGACTCTTGCATTAATATAACTTACTTGTTTATATTCTTCTTTTAAAAGATATATACCTAATTTTTTATAAATGTGTTGTTTCCATTGTAATGCAACACTATCCCACCCCACAATGTCTTTTATAATATTACAAGCATACATTTTTTGTTGATGTAAATATCTATCAACATTTGCTCTTAAAACCATATTTACAAATTTATCTTCTTGTTTCTTTTTGTCAATAAATCTAAAAAGACTATTTGGTTCAATTGCATAATCCATTAGATAGCAGGCCTGTTCAACTGCTGTTTCTTCTAATGCACCAAAACGAGTTGTTATTAAAGGAGTGTTATAGGCTAAAGATTCTAAAGTTGAAATACCAAATGTTTCAGGAAAGGCGCCAGGAAATAACATGAAACTTGCTTTGGTCATTAATTCTGCTATTTCTGATTGTTTAATAATACCTGTAAACTCTACATCTAATTTTTTATATTTCTCATCAGCAACCAATTCTCTCCATTTTTTTTCTTGTTCATCAGGAGCAGCATTTTCTCTAAATCTATAATATCCACCAATTACTTTTAATTTAGCTTGAGGTATATTTTGTTTAATTCTTTCCCACATATTCTCTACTAACGGCAACATACCTTTAGTAACTGAAGCATTATAAACATATAGATAAGGATCTTTTTGTTTTATGTCCACTTCATCTTTATAATATACAATACCGTTACGTGTCATAAAAACTTTTTTCTTTAGTACTTCAAAATTTCTTTTTCTTCCATGATCACAATTTGTAACATAAGAGGTATGAAAATCTGAAAGTGTAAATATTTCATCTAAATCACCATGTACCAGCATATCTTCTAATATATGATCACCATACATTGAAAATGTATCGTGCATCCACATGGCTTTTAATTTAGCATTAGCTTTTATTTTGAAATATCTTTGAGGTTTAAAACGTTGAAATTGACTGTATAAATGTTCTGGTGCAAAAGGTATTACTGTTCTGGAAGATATAACAACATCAAAATTAAAATCATTTTTATAATCTAATGTTGTATGATCAATATACTCAACGTTATCAAATATACCTTCTTTAGATTCTTTATCTATACAATTATTAAATACAGTTACTTTGAAATTCTTTTTAGCAAGTTCTTTTGCAAGTAAAATAACTGCTGATTCTGACCCTCCTAACCCTCTTTGGTTTAGGGTATCACCGTCATAAGTCAATCCGATAATATCAATAATCGCTATAGAAATCATTTACAAAAAAAGTGTTATAAAGTTATAATTATTTATAAATATACTATAACATAATGTAACTGTATTGTCAATCAAATAGAATTAAACATAAATTATAGATGGCCATAATAAAAGGACCCACACAACAAGTAAAAGTAACACTTCCTTCAAGAATTAGTGGATCAACAGGTTACACAGGTTCACAAGGACCAATAGGTTATACAGGATCTGGTGGAGGTGGAACTGGAGATGGTTACACAGGTTCACAAGGATATTCAGGAAGTTTAGGTTATACAGGTTCACAAGGTTATTCAGGATCAGCAGGCGCTGGTTTTACAGGTTCTCAAGGTTCAATAGGATTTACAGGAAGTTTAGGTTATACAGGTTCTTTAGGATTTACCGGTTCAGCTGGAGTTGGTTATACAGGTTCCACAGGCACTGGTTATACAGGATCTGCTGGAGTTGGTTACACAGGTTCTTTAGGATTTACCGGTTCAGCTGGAGTTGGTTATACAGGTTCCACAGGCACTGGTTATACAGGATCTGCTGGAGTTGGTTACACAGGATCAGCTGGAGTAGCTAATACAGGAAATATTACATTTAGTGAAAATACAATTTCAACAACTTCAGGAAATATTGAATTAGATCCTGCAGGTGCTGGAGTAATAGATGTTAAATCAAATAAAATTATAAACGTAACAGATCCTTCAAACGATCAAGATGCGGCTACAAAGGCTTATGTTGATGACCAATTAGCATCCATAAATCCAGGAGATGGTTACACAGGTTCACAAGGTGAAGCCGGTTATACAGGATCAAAAGGCGATCAAGGAAATTTAGGATACACAGGATCTGCTTCAACAGTTGTTGGTTATACAGGATCCTCTGGAGCTGGTTATACAGGCTCTTTAGGATATACAGGATCAGCAGGAATTGGTTATACAGGTTCAAAAGGTGATTTAGGATATACAGGATCAGCGGGCACTGGTTACACAGGTTCAGCAGGAGCTGGTTACACAGGTTCATTAGGTTCAACAGGATTTACCGGTTCACAAGGTATCATAGGATTTACAGGATCAGGAGCTGATAGTCCTTTAGTTTTTACAACATCAGGAATTTATAGAACACTTACAGGTTACTTAGAAAGTGGAACAACATCTACAGTAAGAACAGCAGAATTTGTTTCTAGTGCTTTACGATTAACTTTAGCAACATTTACACCTACATTAGCAACAGCAGGAACACCAAGTGCTTCTCCAAATTGGGACGTAGCAGCAACAGGATTTACAGTTACAGTAACAAATCCTGATGACGTAACAAGCGATTATATTAGTTCAGTTTATTCAGTAACAGGAACAACAGGCAGCGTAACAGGAACATTAGGTTCATATACAGCAGGAGCTAAAAGTAATATACCAGCTGCTACTATAGATTGGACACAAACTTTTACTACAAATGGTTCATCATATATTAGACCAGTTTCATCTACAATCACTGGAGGTTCAGCAGTTGCTACAGTTAGATTTAATCATAATACAGGTTCAGAATCAGAATACACAACAAGTAATGCTAGTTTTACTATTACATGGACAACACCTACAATGAGTTTATCTAAAACAGATAAAAGTGGTTCAACATTTTTAAAAACTTATACAACTACAACTTATACAGCTTCTGTAACAGGTATTACAACAGCTGCAAATTATGTTCATAGTATTACAGCATCAGGTGGAACTGTAAGTAGTGGTACAGGAAGTGGAACATTTACATTTACAACACCTATACATAAAGATAATACAGGTACTACAAGAACAATTAGTAATACAACAACATTTACAAGACCTATTGCTGTAACAGGTACTTCTTATACAGCTACATCAAGTTCTACAACATCAAGTATTGCTGCTACATTTACATATCCATCTTTTTGGATATTTACAGCAAGTACAGGAACATTACCAACAAGAGCAGATATAATTGATGATGCAACGGGAACAGGTTTTGAATCAGTAGTAACTCAATTAGCAGATCAAACTAAAACTTTAACTGTACAAGCTATAAATAATAGTGATGCTAACCCTAGAGCGTTTTGGTTTGCTGTTAAATCTTCAGCTTCGCAACCAACAACGTTTAAAACAGGAGCTAGTTCAACATTATTAAGTGATGTGGCTTATACAAATGCAGGAACAATTTCATTAGAACCAGATTCTCCTCCATCAGGATACAGTTCTGTTAATTACAATCTTTATGGTATAACTTTACAACCAGGAACAACTTACGTACAAATAGGATAATATGGCAACTAATTACGACGGTTTAACACGAAATATTTGGCCAGGTACCTGGAGTACCAACACTAATGCACCTATTGTATTAGATACAGAAATTCGTGGAGCTTTACAAAGTATAAGTGGAGATTCTGGAGATAGATTAACAGATATTCCTGGAGCAAGAATACAAGAAGGTATGTTAGTATATCTTAAAACAGGATATGTAGCAGGAGCCACAACTAGAAATTCAGATTCTTATTACACTTACAAATTATTAGGAGGTGAATCACGTAGTGCTATAACAGGTGCTATGCCAAATGCCGAAGCAAACTGGACAGCTTATACAACAGGCGGTGCAGGTTATACAGGTTCAAAAGGTGATTTAGGATATACAGGTTCAGTAGGTGTTGGTTACACAGGTTCACAAGGCACAGCTGGTTATTCAGGTTCAGCTGGAGTTGGTTATACAGGTTCAGCTGGAGCAGATGCTCTATGGAACTTTACTGGTGCGTATAGTGGTGGTGTTAGTTATGCTGTTGGCGATGTTGCTACTTATGCAGGTGAAACTTGGTATCGTATTCATGCTAACGGTGGTAACGTAGGAGATACTCCTGCCGAAGGATTTATTTGGACTAAGATAGCCGAAAAAGGCGATCTAGGTTATTCAGGTTCAGCTGGAGTTGGTTATACAGGTTCATCAGGTGCTGGATTTACAGGTTCAATTGGTTACACAGGTTCAGGTGGGGAATTAAATATTACAACTTCATCAACAGCTCCAGGATCTCCAAATGAAGGAGATATTTGGATTGAAGAATCAACAGGTATACAATATTTTTGGGTTAATGATGGAAATTCTTATCAATGGGTTGAATATGCAAATGCAGGTACTTTAGGTTACACAGGTTCAAGAGGTTACACAGGTTCATCAGCATTAGGAAATAATAAAAAATTTAGTTGGTCTGCTCCAGCTGATGGAACACCTACATCAGGTGGAACAACAACAGGTACAATAGCAGGTTCTAATGCAACTTTTTTTAATACTACAGTTGGTGTTAGATTAACAACAACAATGTCTGAAGATGGTAGAGTTGTTTGGAATTTAACAGATATAGATTTTACTAAAGATTTAAGTTTAAATATTTCTTTTTATCAATCGGGTGCTGACGGTATTTCTTTTGGTATAGGAGGTACAAATGCTTTTGTAAATTATAAACCTTATACAGTTACTAATAATAGTTTATCGTTTTGGTATAAAACAAGTGCAGCTACAACACAATTTTATAAAAATGGTTCAGCCCATGGCACTGAAACAGATTATTTAACTGGATTAACTTATGTAGGTTCTTGGGTTTCATTAAAATTAGTATTACAAACAATTTCGTCTACTCGATATGCTTTTGTATATCATCAAGGTGTTTTGATAAATTCATTAGATATTACATCTTGGTCGCCTACAGGAAACTATGTATTTGTAGGAGCTTGGGCAGGTTTAGTAACAGGAACTCATTATGTTAATTCTGTTTCTATTGATTATATTTAATTAAAAAAATAATTATATGAAAGAAAAAAATATTATAAATAATAACAAGAATAACAAATTAATTAGAGAGAATTAATGCCAGCTATAAATTTCCCAAGTCCAGCCAGTCTAAACGACACATATACATTAGGTAATCGTACATGGACATATAACGGCCAAGCGTGGCAGTTAGTAAGTAATACATCAGGTTATACAGGTTCTCAAGGTAATATTGGATATTCAGGTTCAAGAGGTAATACTGGATTTGTTGGTTCTCAAGGAGATTTAGGTTACACAGGTTCACAAGGTTATTCAGGTTCGCAAGGTGTAATTGGTTATTCAGGTTCATCTGGTTATGATGGTTCTCAAGGTCCAATTGGTTATTCAGGTTCAAAAGGAGTTATAGGATATTCAGGTTCATCTGGTTACACAGGTTCACAAGGCGATCAAGGTAACGTTGGTTACGTAGGATCTAAAGGTGATATAGGATATTCTGGTTCACAAGGTGATCAAGGAAATTTAGGTTATACAGGTTCACAAGGTAATCAAGGAAATTTAGGTTATACAGGTTCACAAGGTAATCAAGGAAATTTAGGATATACAGGATCTCAAGGCGTAATTGGTTATTCAGGTTCGCAAGGTGTAATTGGATATTCAGGTTCAAAAGGTGATACAGGTTTAGGATTTAACATTGCAAAAATTTATGCTTCAGTTGCAGCTTTAACAGCAGACACTTCACCAACGGTAATTGTTGCTGGAGAATTTGCTATCATTAACACAAATGATGTTGATAATGCTGAAGATGGAAGATTATATTTATGGACAGGATCAGCTTACTCTTATGTTTCAGATTTATCAGGTGCTGCCGGCATACAAGGTCCTCAAGGTAATAATGGTTACGTAGGTTCACAAGGTGTTTTAGGTTACACTGGATCAAAAGGTGATATTGGATATTCAGGTTCAAAAGGAGATTTAGGTTACGCAGGTTCACAAGGTAATCAAGGAAATTTAGGATATACAGGTTCACAAGGTGCTTGGGGTAATGCAGGACCGGTTGGTTATACAGGTTCACAAGGTGATATTGGATATTCAGGTTCAAAAGGAGATTTAGGTTATACTGGTTCTGCTTCAACAGTAATTGGTTACACGGGCTCTGCTTCAACAGTAATTGGTTACACAGGTTCACAAGGTGATCAAGGTGTTATAGGTTACACTGGATCAAAAGGTGATATTGGATATTCAGGAAGTTCAGGTTACACTGGATCAAAAGGTGATATTGGATATTCAGGAAGTTCAGGTTACACAGGCTCACAAGGAAATAATGGTTACACAGGTTCACAAGGTATTCAAGGCGATGTTGGTTATGTAGGATCTAAAGGTGATATAGGATATTCAGGTTCACAAGGTGATATAGGATATTCAGGTTCACAAGGTGTAATTGGATATTCAGGTTCACAAGGCGTAATTGGATATTCTGGTTCACAAGGTGATCAAGGTGTAATTGGTTATACAGGATCAAAAGGTGATATTGGATATTCAGGAAGTTTAGGTTACACAGGATCTCAAGGCGTAATTGGTTATTCAGGTTCGCAAGGTGTAATTGGTTATTCAGGTTCACAAGGTAATACAGGACTTGGATTTAACATTGCAAAAATTTATGTTTCAGTTGCAGCTTTAACAGCAGACACTTCACCAACGGTAATTGTTGCTGGAGAATTTGCTATTATTACTACTGTTGATATTAGTGATCCAGATAATGCAAAATTATATTTATGGAATGGTGCATCATATAGTTTTGTTTCTGATTTATCAGGAACAATAGGATTTACAGGATCTGCCGGCACAAATGGTTACACAGGTTCTATTGGTTACACAGGATCAAAAGGAGATATTGGATATTCAGGAAGTTTAGGTTACACAGGATCTGCTTCAACAGTAATTGGTTACACAGGATCTGCTTCAACAGTAATTGGTTATACAGGATCACAAGGTGTAATTGGTTATTCAGGTTCACAAGGTGATAGAGGTGATAGAGGTTATCAAGGTAATCAAGGCGCTTCAGGTAACACAGGAGCAACAGGTAATATTGGATATTCAGGAAGTTCAGGTTACACAGGCTCACAAGGTGATATTGGATATTCAGGAAGTTTAGGTTACACTGGTTCACAAGGATATTCAGGAAGTTTAGGTTACACAGGCTCACAAGGTAATCAAGGAAATTTAGGTTACACAGGTTCGCAAGGCGATCAAGGTGTTATAGGTTACACTGGTTCACAAGGTGATCAAGGTGTAATTGGTTATACAGGATCAAAAGGTGATATAGGATATTCAGGAAGTTTAGGTTACACAGGATCTCAAGGTGTAATTGGTTATTCAGGTTCAAAAGGAGATTTAGGTTATACTGGTTCTATTGGTTACACAGGATCTCAAGGTGTAATTGGTTATTCAGGTTCGCAAGGTGTAATTGGTTATTCAGGTTCACAAGGTATTCAAGGTGATGTTGGTTACGTAGGATCAAAAGGAGATTTAGGTTATACAGGCTCTATTGGTTACGCAGGATCACAAGGTGTAATTGGTTATACAGGATCAAAAGGTGATATTGGTTACGTAGGTTCACAAGGTAACACAGGTTTAGGATTTAACATTGCCAAAGTATATACTTCAGTAGCATTATTAACTGCTGATACTTCTCCATCAGCAATTGTTGCAGGAGAATTTGCTATTGTAGAAACAGGTAGTGTAAATAATTCGGAAAATTCAAGATTATATTTATGGACAGGTTCAGCATATACTTTTGTTTCTGATTTATCAGGAACATTAGGTTACGTAGGTTCACAAGGTGTTATAGGTTACACTGGATCAAAAGGTGATATAGGATATTCAGGTTCACAAGGTGATATAGGATATTCAGGTTCACAAGGTGTAATTGGATATTCTGGTTCACAAGGTGATATTGGTTATACAGGATCAAAAGGAGATATTGGTTATTCAGGTTCGCAAGGTGTAATTGGTTATTCAGGTTCACAAGGAAATCAAGGTGTTATAGGTTACACTGGATCAAAAGGTGATATAGGATATTCAGGAAGTTTAGGTTACACAGGTTCACAAGGTAATCAAGGAAATTTAGGTTACACAGGATCAATAGGAGATACAGGTTATGTTGGTTCACAAGGTGTAATTGGATATTCAGGTTCACAAGGTGTAATTGGTTATTCAGGAAGTTTAGGTTACTCGGGTTCATCTGGTTACACAGGTTCAAGAGGTATTTTACAAATTACAACTTCATCAACTCCTCCAGGCGGGGCTATTGTAGGTGATATTTGGATTGATTCAAATACAGGCATTCAATATTTCTATTACTATGATGGAGATTCTTATCAGTGGATAGAATACGGAAACGTAGGAGCCATAGGTTATACAGGATCAATAGGTTACACAGGTAGCACAGCTGCTTTAACTTATTCATCATCTAAATTTACAGGTAATGGTGGAGACAATTTTACTATTAATTCTGGTAGAACAGTAAACGATATTTTAGTTGCAGTAAACGGAAGTTTAAAACATCCTACAGATGATTATACAGTTTCAGGAACAACTTTACATTTTGTTTCAGCTCCTGGAGTTGGTGAAATAATATCTGTGAGATATTTACCAATATAGGATAATTAATGCCTGTTATTTTTAATTTTCCTGTTAGTCCTAATGAAAATGATTTATATTCATTTGGAAATAGAACATGGAAATTTAACGGTTACTCTTGGCAAATTGTAAGTAACACAGCGGGTTACACGGGCAGTAAAGGTTACACAGGATCAAAAGGCGATTTAGGTTATACAGGTTCTGCTTCGACGGTAATTGGTTATACAGGATCTAGTGGTAGTGCATCAGGATTTTTAAGATCAAATGTTGCATTTCCAACGGCAGCAGGAAGTGCTGATTTAAAAGGTGGAGAGTCTCCTTTTGTTGCAACTACAGATGCTTTTGGTGCACCTTTAGGAGATTTATATGATATGATGGAGCCATATCATACAACAGTAACATATGATAATGGAACTTTTGCATAATATATGTTTATAAATATTATAATAATTTAAGGAGAAGTTTTTAAAAATGCCTACAGTCCTACAGTTTAGACGAGGAACAACAACACAGAATAATAATTTTCTTGGTGCTGACGGAGAAGTAACAGTCGATACACAATCGCAAACAGTTAGATTGCACGATGGTACTACTTTAGGAGGTATTGTTTTAGGTGATAGAGGTTATACAGGATCAACAGGTGCTGGTTATACAGGATCAGCCGGTACAAACGGGTACACAGGTTCTATAGGTTATACAGGATCAGCCGGTATTACAGGTACTACAGGCGCTGCAGGAACTACAGGTTACACAGGATCTTCAGGAGACAAATATCAAACAGTTTCAGTTACAAGTTTTGCATTAGGAACTTCTGGTAATCAAACAATTACAGTTCAAACAGGATTAAACTATTCAACAGGTCAAAGTATTTCTCTTGCTTATGATGTTAATAATATTCAGTACGCTGATATAGTTTCTTATACAACAGGAAGTGGTTCTTTAACTTTCCAAAGAACTGCTATTAAAGGTTCAGGAACTTACGCTACTTGGGTTGTTAATTTATTAGGTGCTGTTGGTGCTTTAGGTTATACTGGATCTGCAGGTTATGTTGGATCTGCTGGTATTTCTTCTACAGGTACAATAACTTTTAGTACTAATACAATATCAGGTGCTTCAAATACAGATGTTACAATATCGCCGGATGGTACAGGAAAAGTTAATGTTAATAGTCATAAAATTATAAATTTAACTGATCCAACGGCTGACCAAGATGCGGCTACTAAAAAATACGTTGATGATACAACGTCAGATTACTCAACTTCAGGATTTGCTTTAGCGATGGCTATTGCGTTATAAAAAAGGATAAATATTAACAGGAATTAAAATAAATGGCACAAAATTTTAGAAGATATATAGCAAGAAACGTAGGTACTTCACCAAGTACACTTGTTACAGCATCAACTTATAATACAGTTATTGGAATTAAAGTAGCAAACGTAACAGCAAGTACACAAATTTTTGTTAACGTTTATGTTACAACAGGTGGCAATGATTATTATCTTGCTAAAAATGTACCGATACCAGCAGGTTCTTCATTAGAACTTATAGAGGGTAAAGTGGTTATTCAATCAGGAGATGTTCTGAAAATTGTTTCAGATACCGCTACATCATGTGATGTTTGGGTGTCAACAGTTGATGACATTTCAGCGTAAAGAAATTAGGAGAATAAAATGGGATATGTAGGATACCAACCAGCAGCAGTAGGATACTCTGGATCAAGAGGTGATTTAGGTTACACAGGTTCAGCAGGAACAGGTGCACAAGGTTACACAGGTTCAGGTGCAGGTGGAAGTTATACAGAAACAGTTGTAACTCCAGCTTCTACATTAACAGGACTTACAATTACTGGTACGGCTGGCCAATGTTCAATTACTCCATCAGCTACAAATACATTAGTTACTGATCAATTAATTACGATTTCTGGTACAGAAGAAGGTACACAATTATTAGATAGCGTATTCATTTCAGGAACTTCAGGAAATTTTGGTTGTACAACAACTCAAGCTCCAATAGTTAATGGACAACAACTTACAATCAGTGGTGTTAAAACTGGTTCAGGTAGTATTACAGGTTACACAAATCCAAAAACATATTACATTATTGATACTGATGGTTCAACATCATTTCAACTATCAGAAACATCAGGCGGTTCTGCTATTACAACAACAACAGGTGTTCCGGGTGGATTAACTTATACTCTTTCAGTAGGTGCTGAAGCATTAGCATCCGTTACTGTTACAGGTACAGATGGACAATTCTTATGTACTGCTACAACTAAAGCAATTGATGTTAATCAAATAATTAGAGTAGATGGTACTTTAACAGGCGATGCTACAATTACAGGTTACACAACTCCAAAAACTTATTATGTTATTGCAACTAACGGTTCAACAACATTTACATTATCAGAATCATTAGGTGGTTCTGCTATTGCAACGACGGTGGGTGCAACGGGTAGCACAACAGGTTTATCTTTCTATGCAAGAGCAACAGGTGCTTTTGGTGGTTACGTTGGAACTACAAAAACTTATTACATATTAGCTACTAACGGATCAAGTACATTTACATTAACTGATTCGATTGGTGGATCTGCAATTTCAACATCTATAGGTACTCCTCTAGGATTAACTTACACGACTAGTCAAATTGCATTAAGTACTATAGCTACAACATCATCTACAGGTCAATTTTCGTGTGATGCTGCTAGTAAAACTTTAGCTGTAGGTCAAAGAGTTAGACTTTATGGAACTAATGCAGGAACAGGAACAATTACAGGTTACTCAGATCCAAAATTATATTATATTATTGTAACTAATGGTTCGACAACATTTCAATTATCATTAACTAAATCAGGTGCCGCTATAACAACAACTTCTGGTTCATTAACGGGTATGGCTGCTATAGTAGATGTTGGTCAATCAGTTTATACAATAGCTTATACAGTAGGTAAAATTGCATTATATTTAAACGGTGTTAAATTAGTAAGTGGAACAGACTTTACAGCAAGTAATGGAACTTCAGTAACACTCACTGGAGGTATTTTAGCTACTGAAAATTTATGTTTTGTAACATTCTAATATGGATAAATATTAACAAGGAAATAAAATTTTAATTATAAATAGGATAAATTTATGGCAGATTCAAAAGCAAGAAAACTCGCAAATATAGTAGATACTTCAGGTAATATAGTATCAACAAACGCTGCGTCTAACGCTAATAACTTAGGTATAAAAGATTTAAATGGTGTAGATTTAGCTCAAAAAGTTAGAGCTACAATATCAGCAAATATAACAATCAATACTCTTGCTGGATCTCTGGCTAGTATAAACGGTGGTACAAATTGTACTACAGCAATTACTAATGGTTACAAAAATTCGGTTTACGGACCTACAGGTTCTTCACCAACATACCAAGATGCTGATGGTATGACACAGACTCAACCATATACTATACCAGCACCTCCTAATGGAGACTGGTGGACTTGGGCAGGCTTAGGATTTACTGGTACAACAACATCAAATTGTCAAAATAATGGATCATATGATGGTGCTGGTGGTAAC
>Ga0208942_1000720_pt1 | contig 12800 bp, 13 predicted proteins | sample GreLakmeSU08MSRF_FD_187704 | JGI IMG/M metagenome (GOLD analysis project Ga0208942, IMG submission 187704) | Freshwater lentic microbial communities from great Laurentian Lakes, MI, USA - Great Lakes metaG SU08MSRF (SPAdes) | ecosystem: Environmental > Aquatic > Freshwater > Lake | place: Great...
GCCGTGCTTGCGTTAACGCAAATTCTGGGCATCATGGGCGATCAACTCATGGCAGATGGCTTGGAATCGCAGTGGAATTTTGAACACATCATTGAACTTGAAGCACGACTTATGACACCAGCACCCGGGGAAGCTGTCACGCTCGGGATAGACGATGCCGCCTTGCTGCTGCAAGGAATGGCCTTTACAGAAGTCATGTCGATTGACTTTCCGTGGATTGAGATGTTGCGCTGGGTAACAGATTTTGTGACCACTGAGTTGCGTCAACATTGGTCTGAAGAGGAGTGGCAGAAACTATCTCTGTCGTAGTGAAGTCAATTCTTAATGTGGGTGCAAGAACATCTAGGTTCCCGGCTGAACTTTTCTTGGGCGGCGGGTGAGCCAAAAATCGCACTCGCTTTTTGTGAACGATGGGTACCGTTTCAAACCTATGCGTAAGGCAGCAGTTCCAATTCTGATCTTTCTTGTGGCAACCACTTTTGTAGTTTTTCGGCGTGAAGTGCTCGGAGATATTTGGCTACGACTTAACGAGGTACCACGTGTTGCACTGCTACCGCTGGCGCTTGCGGGAATGGGAATGGTGTTTGCCCGCGGAATGTTTCTTGCTGCATGTTCACCGGGAGTCTCTGTACGCCAAGCCATGATGGCAGATCAGTCTGCGCTTGCTGCTGGCTATGGAATTATCATCGGTGGAGGAGTCGTAGGCACCGGGATGCGCATCCACATGTTCAACTCATGGGGGATTGGGCATCCCACAATCGCCTCATCAATTATTGCGACTGCAGTGATGCCGTCGTTCACAACATGGGGTCTACCGAGTGTGCTCTTGATCGGCCCAGTGGTTCGGGGGACTGCAACCTTTGAGGAGCAACTTGCCGTAGTAGTTGGTGTGCCTCTGATTATTGTCTCGCTAGTGTTTTGGTGGCTTGCACTGCGAACGCCGTATGTGTTTACTGCTGTGGCACGAGTGACCGCTCGATGTCGTATGTTTTTACTCGGTAAAGATTCCCTTCGATTCAAACGGCTGAGAAGAATCGTGGAACGCGCTGAACCGGTTTCTTTCTCCATAGAAATGCGCGAAAACTTGGTTCAGTTATTGCGTAATCGATGGAAGGTCATTTTCGCCGCTTCCTTCGGCACATTGGCAGCAGGTTTTTTGTGCCTCTGGACGTCATCGGTAGTTTTTCAAGTTGAAGGTCTCACTATCTCGGAGGCACTCGTGGTCTTTTCGTTGGTGCGGGTTGTCATCGCTCTTTCCCCAATTCCTGGTGGGGTGGGGTTGGCCGAAGTTGGACTCATCGTGTTGTTGGAGGGTGCTGGCGTTAGTGCAGTGGACGCGGCCGGCACAACACTTCTGTATCGATTTCTGACGTGGTTTGCCCCAATCATCGTTGGTTCCATTACGTGGTGGAGATACAACCATACGTATTTACGTGCACCAGATAACTAAATCAACTCCGCAAACTCTTTGCTCACCGGCCTCTGATTGTCCCTTCACCCGAACTTGAGTTAAGGCACTTGGATCACTTAAAAGGCAAGTTCGTGCTGGTTTGGGTTAGCCACAGACACTGGCAATTGCGAGGGCGATATGGTGCCACTGCATTGCGGTGAGTGCGGCCATCGCAAAAAGTCCGGCTCCCAAGATCAAATTCTGGATTGGTTCATCGCTCTTGTTGCTAAAAGAAAGGTCGCGAACTCGATCAACAACCCTGAATGATGCCATGCCTAGTGCACCATCAAATTTGGACTGACCCAGCGCAACTTTGGTAATTGTTCGGGCGACACGCTGACGATCTCCACAGGCAGTAACTGAAGCCTCATCAGCAACTCTTTCAAGAGCAAACCGAAGGTTGGACATTGCGTGCTGCAAAAGCGGATTGAACGAGGTACAGATGCGTCCCGCAAGGATCCAGCGATCATGCCGATTATCTAGGTGAGCTTTTTCGTGTGCCAGCACCACATTTAGTTCGTCCTCGGATAGCTCGTGAAGAAGACCTTCTGAGATCACTACCCCTTGTGTGGCGCCGGGCAAGGCGTAAGCGAACATGGTGGGATCCGAAACGATGACCAGACCTCCAGAATGTGCCCGCCGCAATCGTCGATCAGACCGTACGACGAACATTGCTCGCGCAACTGAGATGACAAGTAGGACAAGAGCAACAAAGTCAAGTCCACTACGTGCACCAAAATGCAAGCCGCCATTATTCAACACGTTGTGAAGAATCGGGCCGACTTTTGGCGAGACGACGAGCCACATGATTGAAAAGTGAATCAGCAGAGACAGAACTATGACTGCTCCAAGAAGTAGCACAATCATTGATATGCGCGCCGAGTTCCTCGGAGAGATGTGGCGTTGGACTTTGGTGACCAAAAAACTGAGAATCACAAACATGATGAAAGGTGTAAAAAAATTGATCATTCGACATCACCCTCTGAGAGGAGTGATCGAAGCGCATCGCGATCTCGAGAGGATAATTTGCTGACAAAACCCGCGAGTAATGAACTGTGGTTGGATGTGTCACGAAGAATTGCCATCATTCGCCCGGCGTACCACTCATCGTGGGTGAGCGTCGCCTCATAAACAAAATGGCGCCCCATGAGTTGCCTTGTTACAAGTCCCTTTGCAGTCAGACGAGTGAGAACTGTGGCGACGCTCGTATATGCGAGGTTTGCCGTCAAACGTTGTTGAACCTCTGCGGGTTGCAAAGATTCGCTTGCATCCCACAAGACGCGAAGCACCTCAAGTTCTAGTTCGCCGTCGCCTTTCCTGCTCACACAAATACCCTATATGGTGTTAGAGTCTTGTATCTACACGTTGTAGTAGAACTCTTATGATTCAGATCATTTCCTTTCTCCGATACATAAAACGTTTTTCCATTGCCCTTGGAATTGCGACCATCGGTCTGCTGTCAATCAGCGGCGGGCCTGCTCTGGCGCACAACGCATTTTCCGATAGTTCTCCGGCCGATGGCGAGGTCCTAGCGTCATCGCCGCAGACTTGGACAATCACCTTCACCAAAGCGGTGCCGCTCGGATCTGCTTCTGGGCAGGTGGTTAAGGAAGATGGGACGCGCCAAGACTTGTCCGATCCTCGTACGGGTGCCACTGACAATGTGATTGTTTTTGATTTGCCACAAAATTTGACCGGCACGGTGACTGGGCGTTGGCGGCTTGTTGGTACCGATGGTCATGTCATTAGCGGTCGTGTGAAGTTCACAGCACCACAAGTGAGCGTAGTGATACCAAGTGAACCCCCAGTGGTCGCTCCTAGTGAACCTCCGGTAGTGACACCTAGTGAACCTCCAGTAGCGCCATCTGAACAGATTGGGTCAGAAGAAACGACGTCGGGGTCGACGACGACCGAGGACCTCGCCATCCCCGAATCAGTCAGATTCTTCATAAGATTTCTAACGTTCGTCTCTGTTGTGTTGCTGGGTGGTCTGCTTTTTACGAACTGGTACATCGCTCAAGGAACATTTTCGATCCCGCGCGGACGCCTACTCACTCATATTGCAGTGATCGGACTGACTGCAACACCGATCCTCTCGCTGTGGATTCTGATTGACGATATACGAGGTGGTGATGGTTCCTTCGGGGATGCGTTATCCACCACGACTTCTTTGAGCATTGGCCCGATGATCATGTTTCGTATTGGTGTAGGAGCCGCGATCTTGTTCCTCACCCGAAATCTTTTCAAACGAAATGCGATCGATGATCGGGCATCGGCTCATTTGGCGTTGCTCCTTGCCATGTACTGCGTGGCACTTGCCTACGGAGGTCATTCGCGATCGTTGGCATCACCATGGCTCGGTATCCCCACCGATGTCCTTCATGTCATCTCTGTGTGCGTTTGGGTCGGAGGGCTTATCGGAGTCATGTTGGTGGTGCTTCCTGCCACCAACATCGAGCAATCACTCTCGGCGTTTGAACGTTTTGGGTATGCAGCTGAACGGGCGGTCCCTGTAATGGTCGTCACAGGGGTCATTCAATCACTGCGTTTACATGGTGATGTTTGGTCGCTTTTCTCCTCAAGTCACGGAGTACTGCTTCTGCTGAAGATTGCAGTGGTCATCGTCATGCTTCTACTTGGAAACCGCAACAGAAAGGTTTTTCTCCAGCGCCGATACCGAAATAACAGTCGCACTGAGGCCTCGCGAGCCATGCTGGTGCGGGCGTCTATCTACGAAGTGCTCTTCGGTGCGACGACCATTGGGATTACGGCTGCTCTCGTTGCCGTCACCCCTACTTGACATCTTGAATTCTGACTACTACATTTCGTAGTAGTCAGTTCAGTAACCGATCAGGAGAAACTCAATGAAAAAACTCACTCTCACCGCAGTTGCCCTCACCTCGGCAACATTGTTTCTCGGCGCATGCTCCTCGGACATGGGCGGAATGGACATGGGCTCAACGAACTCGGATGTGTCCATTCCGGTCTCAGCGGACTTCAATGATGCGGACGTTATGTTTTCTCAACACATGATTCCTCATCATGAACAAGCCATTGAAATGTCCGACATTGCGCTCGACCCTTCAACGGGAGCCAGCTCAGCGATCATCGAACTTGCCACCCAAATACAGGGAGCACAGGATCCTGAAATCGCGCAGATGAAAGCGCTACTTACTGCTTGGGGCAAGTCAATGGAGATGGGACCGATGGACTCATCTTCAATGATGGATGGAATGCTGACACTTGAAGACTTGGATGCACTCGGTCAGTTGAAGGGCGCCGACTTTGATGCGGCTTGGGCCAAGGCCATGATTGCGCATCACGAAGGTGCCATCACGATGGCAAATGAGGTACTTGCAGACGGCAAGAATAGCGAAATTCTCGCACTTGCCAACGCAGTTATCTCTGGTCAGACTGCAGAAATTGAGATTCTGAAGCCACTCGCAGGCTAATTCGTTTATTGACTTCGCCCGCCTGGGTTTACATATACATCAGCACATGGATGACGAAAGACTTTGTCATCTTCTCAACAAAAAGCTTCTTGGTTTAGGGGTGTCGTGCGATGGCGTCAAGAATATTCGCGACACGAATTGAATCTGCGCGCGAAACTATCCAGCCTTCATCACCATCAATGACCTGACTGACGTTCTCAACCATTTCCACAAACGCATTCGTGACTGCGAATTCTTCAACGACATCATTGATTCTTAGAGAACATTCTTCGTTCCATGTTGTGAATGACTCGCCAGCATCGGTGCTGATCTGTCCGAGTGACCCCCGAACAATGAATTGTTGCTGGCTCGGTAACGCAAACGAACTCACTGAGTGTGCAGTAACTGAGCCGTTGATACGCACCGAGACATCAGTTGTCAGATCAATCCCAGTTGGACCAGTGACGCGGGAGAGCTCACTGATTTCTAGGTGAGCTGCACCTGCGGTGAGTGCGACCCATGCGTGGGCCTGATAACACCCAACATCAAGTAAGGCTCCGCCACCCATTGATGGGTTCAATCGATAGTTGTCGGTCATCTCTGAGGTGAAGGTGAATGCAGTTTCGATGTGCTCAATGACTCCGATGGCTCCACTGGCAACTACTTCGACCATGCGCATAAATCGAGGGTGCCATCTGCCCCACACCGCTTCAATAAGAAGTCGACCGTTACGAGAAGCGGAATCAAACATTGCTTCTGTCTCAGATGCATTGAGTCCAAGTGGTTTTTCACAGAGAACATGCTTTCCGGCTTCGAGCGACTTCGTGACCCATTCAAGATGTTGGCCGTTTGACAAACTGATGTACACCGCATCAACTCTTTCATCGGCCAAGAGGTCGTCGTATGTTGCATGAACTCGTTCTGGTTCAAGAGTTGCAGATCGCTGTTCGTCGCGGCTCGCAACCGCATATAACTTTGCTCCGCGAGATGTGTGCACGGCGGGGGCTAGGCCACGACTGGCAACAAAACCGGCACCAAGAAACCCCCAATTCACCGTCACTTGTTATGACCGCCGAATCATGGGCACAACTGGCATAGCGTTTTGTATGGCCGATTGTTCTGCTGCCTGCATAATTGCGACGACATTGCGAGATTGCAATGCGTTAACTTCCATCGGTGTTCCATTGTTGATCAACTCGACGATGGAACGATGAAACTCGTGGGGCACTAGCGGTTGTAGGGGCGCAATGCGTGAAGTTCCGTCGGTGTGATGCACTGTCAGAATTGCGGGTAAGTCGGCAACTGCTGGTTCGCCGGCAGGATCCCAATCACCGATGATTGCTCCCTCGGTACCCAGCACATAAAACTTGGGCTTGCGGGCAGCAGCTAGATCGGAATGAACAAAAGTTGCTTGCTTGCCAGTCGTGAATGTCACCGTGACATGTGCGTGATCAGCATTTGTCGCATGTGTCCATACACGCTTGTGGTTTTGCCCACTGACATGAGCCACATCATCAGGAATGATGTTCAGGATTTGATCAAGGAAATGACTTCCCCAGTCGAAAATCGCGCCGCCCGACACTTCGGCGTTTGAGTGCCAATAGTCGCATGGGCGCGAATATCCACCGACGAAACTGTCGTAGTGATAGACGTCGCCGATTTCTCCAGAACGAATGATCTCGCGCATCGTGACAAAGTCATCATCAAATCTGCGGTTCTGATACACCACGAGCATGAGATTCTGACTTGAGGCAAGGGCCATGAGTTCGTCGCATTGTTCGGCGGTGAGGGCCATTGGCTTTTCAAGCACGACATGGATGCCACGTGTGAGTGATTCTTTTGCCCACTGAAAATGGGTATTCGGTGGTGTCGAAATGACGACAAGGTCGAGAAGTTCGGAATTCAGCATCTCCGTTGCGTCACGAAATGGTGTCGCCTGTGGGGCAAGTTCAAGCGCTGCTGCAACACGTTCTGGGTTCATATCGCAAACGGCCATCAGTTCGAGGCCAAGGGTATTTTGAACTGCGAGATTGTGTTCATGTCCGATTGCGCCGTAGGCAAGTAGTCCGACGCGGATATCTCTGTTATTCATCGCTTTCTAGATTACCTCCCATACCTGCAGAACAGGAAGGCGCACGATCATTTTCAGAGTGTGGCGTTTTTGTTGATGGTGAGTAACTGGCGACGCAACATCAGGCCATCGCCTGGGCCGAGGATGAGTTTTTCAAAAAGCGAACCCAGTGGAAAATTGATGTGAGAGCGCATGCGCGTCACTAAACGAGTCCCCTGCGGATCATCACGTAACTCGTAGGCAAGCGTGAAGTGTATTTTCGGTGATTTCTTGTCTTGGGATTTGATCTCGAGAACAAAGTGGCGAGGCGCATCAACGATCGCTGCAGTGAATGAAATTGGGCCAGAAGGGATTTTGTCTCCCGTTACAACTGATTGCCATTCGTCGTGAATTGTAGTTGCGCTCTTGCGGCCAAGATTGTCGAGCCAGTCGTAGCTATACCAACCAGCTCGTCCAAAACCCATTTGTTGAATCCATGGAAAGACATCCTGCGGTGGAGCATCAATGGTGATTGATCGTGTTGCGACCAAGGTTGCATCGCCGCACAAATCGTCGCCGATGACGGCACTGTGAATCTCTTCTGCTGTTGCTCCCCAATATTGAAAGATCATGACTGGGCGGGGGATTTCTCTTCGCGAACATCGGTTGACCACAGGCACGCAACAAGCCATACAGCGCTGACACCGCACAGTGTCCAGGCAAATGTGCGCACAAGGTTTGCATTCATCAGTTGATTGTGAATGTCTGGATCAAATCCGTCAGCAAGTTTTCCGTGAGCTGGGGCCGACCAAACACCGCTGGTGACGAGGGCGATCGCCATGCCGAATCCATTGAGGAATGCAGGTAGTCGCAGATCGCGATGGTTTCCAAGGAAGGCGAGAAGTAATACGCATAACAAAGTAAGGCCTTCAACAAGCCAAGGTAATAAGAGCAGTTTTCCGATTTGATCAACATGTTGCGTTTGAAATGCGATGTACGTGGATTCACCGACATAAGCAAATAAGGGATAGTGCACAATATGGATAGTCCAGATGAGTCCAACCATGAAGAGTGTTGTAGCTAAGTGGGCGATCAGAAGCGGACGAATGTAACGCTGAAGAGCAGCCATGTTGTGAGGGTAACAACTTTCTGCAATGGGGTAAAAGTCTTGCTCTGTTTGTTTCTTGCAATGTTTTTGAATCTGAGTAGGCGTCTACAATTGAGGAGGATCGTAGGAGACCTGATGAGTGTGCCATTGTTTGTTGCCCAAGAAATCGGTCGCACCCTCGTCGATGAAAATATATGGATGCCCACGGTCACCATTGATGCGTCACAGTCGCCTGAAATTGCAGATCTCGCCCGAGTACACGCGGTTGAGGGAATCGGCGATGTCAGCACTCATGCGATTCGGCAAGATGACTCCGTTGTGGTTGGGGTGCAACTGAACAGTCCCGTGCAGGCAATATTTGCGGTGGTGTTTAGTTATTCGCTGCACCGAGATTTTCTGCATGAGGTTGCAGATGCGGGAACCCTTGTTTTTGCAACAACCAATACACAAACTGCACACGAAGAACGCCCATTGTGGCTCAGTGTGAACATTGATGGAGATGCCTTACATCAAACTTTAAGACTTGATGTTGATTGATTACGGAGTAAAAGCGCCAGAGGGTAGATCTGTTTCACCATCGGCAATGGCTTGCACAATGCGGCGTGCCACGTGAATGGGATCAAGCCCTGTCGGGAACTTCGGTGGAGTTCCGGCAATTGCGCGCGATGCTAAACCAGTTTCTGTATGTGGTGGGCGGGCATCGATGACCCTGACACCAGACCGACGTGCTTCGCGCCCGAGAGCTTCATTAAAGGAACGTGTAGCCGCTTTTGATGCGCCATAGACCGACATACCAGGCAAATTCTGTTCTGCAATAACTCCAGAAATACCAACAAGAACTGATCCTTGTGCCATCTTTTCCAGGGCTGCCTGCATCAGAAAAATGTGCCCGAATGTGTTTGTGAGAAACAGTTCTTCAACTGTGTCAACTGATGTGGTGTTTGCTGGTCCGAAAGCAACAACACCCATGGCGTTGATAACGATGTCTAGAGAGCCATGTTGTGTGACTACCTTGGCTATCGCGTCCATTGCTGCCTCGGGGGAGCGAAGATCGGCTGTGATGTGGGCAGAATCAGCAATAGGAGCACGCGAAATAGTGACTACCGCACAACCCCTTGCCTCAAGTTCGCTGCGAAGAGCGCGCCCAAGTCCACCTGTACCACCAGCAATGATTGCTACTTTTTGTGTGAGATCAAATGGCGTGTTCATGTACATGGAAAAGATATCAGAGGTAGTCTTTTTGAGCTGGCGTCAGGCATGTGACATCACACTCGTATGAGGCGGTTTCGGTCCACCTCATACGAGAGACGTGCTTGGTCAAACTTCTAGATGTCGAAGCGATCTAAGTTCATGACCTTTGTCCATGCAGCCACAAAATCGCGCACAAACTTTTCACCAGCATCGTCTTGTGCATATATCTCGGCGAGTGCACGCAGTTGTGAGTTGGAGCCAAAGATCAAGTCGTTGCGAGTTCCTGTCCACACAACTTTTCCAGTTTTGCGGTCACGACCCTCGAACACTTCTTCTGACTTGTCGGTAGGAGACCAAACAATGTTGATATCTAACAGATTGGTGAAGAAGTCATTCGTGAGTTGGCCTGGAGTTGTGGTCAAGACACCGTGTGCATTCTGCTCGTAGTTGGCGTTCAGTGCACGCAATCCCCCTACCAAAACAGTCATCTCTGGTGCCGTTAACGTCAGCAGGTTCGCCTTCTCTAACAACAGTTGTTCTGTGGGTTGAACATGGCCTGGGCGTAGGTAATTACGAAAGCCATCAAAGGTTGGTTCCAGTACCGCAAATGAATCGACATCAGTCTGTCCATCTGAGGCGTCGCCGCGTCCAGCAGTGAAGGGAACCGCAATGGAAACGCCGGCATCTGCGGCGGCTTTCTCCACTGCAGCGTTACCACCAAGAACGATGAGGTCAGCAATGGAGACCCCAGTTTCACGGTTTAACTTCTCATACACCGCTAGTACCTTTGCAAGCTCGCTTGGGTTATTCGCCTCCCAATCTTTCTGAGGCGCTAAGCGAATACGTGCACCGTTCGCACCGCCGCGCTTATCGGTGCCGCGGAATGTTGAAGCGGACGACCACGCTGTACGAACAAGTTCCGACACGGTGAGACCGCTGGCAAGAATTTTTGCCTGTAGTTCGGAAACCTCTGCTGCAGTTGGAACTTTGCGTGCTGCAGGAACTGGGTCCTGCCAGATGAGTTCTTCGCTAGGAACCAAGTTTCCAAGGTAACGAGACTTCGGCCCCATGTCGCGATGTGTCAACTTAAACCATGCGCGGGCAAATGCATCAGCAAACTTGTCGGGGTTCGCATAGAAGTCCTGCGAAACTTTCAGGTACGCGGGGTCAATCTTCATGGCCATGTCAGCAGTGGTCATGATGGGAGCATGTGAGCGCTTCGAATCATGTGCGTCCGGTACTGCATTGGCAAGTGCACCGTTCTTTGGGATCCATTGTTGCGCACCGGCAGGAGAGTGTGTGAGTTCCCAATCATTTTCCAAAAGAATCTTGAAGTAGTCGTTGTCCCATGCTGTGGGGTTCGTCGTCCATGCACCTTCAATGCCGCTGGTTATAGTGTCCACGCCACTACCAGAACCCATTGAGTTAATCCATCCCAATCCCATTGTCTCAATGGGGGCACCTTCTGGCTCGGGTCCAACGAATTTGCCGGGGTCACCAGCGCCGTGTGCTTTTCCAAATGTGTGACCGCCTGCAGTGAGGGCAACAGTTTCCTCGTCGTTCATTGCCATGCGAGCAAATGTTTCGCGGATATCACGCGCCGACAACAGTGGGTTGGCAACACCGTTCGGACCTTCGGGGTTCACATAGATGAGACCCATTTGCACTGCACCGAGTGGATTCTCGAGTTCGCGATCACCTGTGTAACGCTCGTCGGCAAGCCAAGTTGTTTCTGAACCCCAATATGTTTCATCTGGTTCGAACACATCGGGGCGTCCTCCAGCAAAACCAAAAGTCTTGAAGCCCATTGAGTCGAGAGCAACGTTTCCGGTGAGAATCATGAGGTCGGCCCACGACAACTTGTTGCCGTACTTCTGCTTGATTGGCCAAAGAAGTCGACGAGCTTTATCAAGGTTGCCGTTGTCGGGCCACGAGTTTTGGGGAGCGAAGCGATGCATACCTGCACCTGCGCCGCCACGACCGTCCTGAATGCGATAGGTGCCAGCAGAGTGCCAGGCCATGCGAATGAAGAAAGGGCCATAGTGGCCGTAGTCGGCTGGCCACCACTCTTGAGAGTTGGTCATCAGTTCTGTGAGGTCGCCAACCACTGCATCAAGATCAAGAGACGCGAATGCTTCTGCGTAATCAAAGTCAGGGTCCATCGGAACGCCCGCCGCTGGGTTGTTGTGCAGCATCTTGATGTTCAGTTGATTTGGCCACCATGTGGAGTTAGTTGTTCCCCTATTGGCGGCGGTGCTTGCTCCGGCAGGAAAAGGGCATTTGCTGTTATCGATATTTGTCATAGAGACAGTTTCATGGCATATCAGACATAAGTCAAATAGTTGTTTCTTTCAGTTAACATAAGAAGTACTTATGTCATGGCCTACCTTCCAACAGTTGCGATATCTCGTAGCGATTGCAGACGCTGGTTCCTTTGGAGCGGCTGCAGGTGACGAATTTGTCTCGCAGCCAGCATTGAGTGCTCAGATTAAAGAACTTGAACGAAAGTTGGGGGTCACATTATTCGAGCGCTCGGTGCGAGGGGCGATGTTGACAACACATGGAACAGAAGTGGTGGAACGAGCGCGGGTGGTGCTGCGTGACATGAATGATCTCGTTGAGACGACGAAGCACGATGGGAATTACCTGCGTGGTCGCATCGGTCTCGGGGTGATTCCCACATTGGCTCCTTATGTTTTGCCTGAAGTTGTTCGTGCCTTCACTGATGAACACACTGGCGCAGAATTGCATATTCGAGAATTGCAAACCGGACAACTTCTTGAGTCATTGCGACATGGGGGGATAGATTTCGGATTGTTGGCGCTTCCCATTGGGTCTGAGGAGTTTGCCACGGCATCTATTGGCATCGACAAATTTGTGTTGGCCATGCCAAAGAGTCATCCGCTTGCAAAAGGTAAAACACCAGTGAAATTAGATGTTCTTCGAAATGAGCACGTGATTCTTTTAGAAGAAGGGCATTGTCTACGTGATCAGGTCACGGAGATTTGTCACCTAGTATTCAGTGAACCAAGCGAGATTCAAGCAACGAGTATGGCGACACTGACGCAGATGGTTGCGGCAGGCTTGGGAGTTACCCTATTGCCAGAGTGTGCAGAAAAAGTAGAGGCAGGCTCTGGGCGGGGGATTGTCACACGTAAGTTCGCTGGCCAATCTCCTAGCCGCACAATTGGCCTTGTATGGCGTAAATCATCACCGTTTGCCGAGGCCTTTCAGCACCTCTGTCGCTCGATTTCGCTTACCTAACAAGGTTCTTTTGCGCCAGCTCCTTACCGTCTGCTGCACGTTATTGCAAACCCCAAGAGAGTCACGCAAGTATTCAAATCTCAGACCACCGACGGTGCCTCGGCCTGTGAGCAGTGACCATGTTGTTCGGTTGGTAACATCTTTCCTGTTTAGAAGGAATAAATCATGGCAAAGGGCAAAATACTCATTCATATTGGTGGTCCCAAAACTGGGACGACTGCGATCCAGGCAGCCCTCGCCGAAAACCGCCATGCTTTGCATGAACGCGGCATTTTGTATCCAGGCACTGAATTAAATCAGCAGTAT
>Ga0208942_1000724_pt1 | contig 12784 bp, 29 predicted proteins | sample GreLakmeSU08MSRF_FD_187704 | JGI IMG/M metagenome (GOLD analysis project Ga0208942, IMG submission 187704) | Freshwater lentic microbial communities from great Laurentian Lakes, MI, USA - Great Lakes metaG SU08MSRF (SPAdes) | ecosystem: Environmental > Aquatic > Freshwater > Lake | place: Great...
AATATCAAATGTACTTGGATATTCTATTTCTCCATCAAATATAGTTTCTTGCCATAGTGCAAACAGTCTCCAAATTTGTTCTTCTGCTAATTCCATAAGTTTAGACTTCTCAGCTAATCTAGCATTTAGTAATTCAAATTCAGTTCTTAAAGCTATACCAGATTGTACTCGTTCTGCTGTTGCTCTAATTGAACCTACATGAGTTAAACGATTGATAGCTTCTACTTTATGATTAATTGATTTTAATACTCCATCTAAATTACTTCCGTTGGGTTGTAGTATGTAAGGTTTTAAATTTGAATCTAAGTTATCAGGTATTTCAATTATAGAACCTGCACCTGCCCCTGCATCTGTGTCTTTCGTCTTAACAAGTGATGGGTGATTAGATAATCTTATAATTTGTTCAATCTCAGATAGTTCATTGTAGATTCCTTTTTGTAGATCAACGACATCAGTCAAATCAGATACTCCAATACCTCGCATTGGGCTTCTTTGATTATATAAAATAACTGCTGGTATTTTTCCTATTGGATTAGGAACTGAAGAAATAAGTTTTGGTTCATCTCTATTTTGTGATGATAAAAATACACAATCTATTTTATCTATGTACCAAAGTTTATAATATTCACCTTCAGCAGTATGTTCTTCTCTAACTTTTAAATAATCTAAGTAATAATAACCAGCATCATTTCTTGAATAGTGCCAATCTAAAATATTTTCTGGTGTGTATAAATTTAAGTATGGTCTAATACCTTGATCTAATTCTTCTGCTCTAGTCATTACGTTTGTGCTTGGCTTATCAACTATTAACCATACATGACCATAAACAGAAGCAAATCTTTGTGATTCTCTAAGTAGTGCATTGAATGATCTGCCTTCTAAGTCAGCATCAGCAATAAATTCTTCAACCGATTGGTCATCTTCTAAAGAACCTAATTGTCTTACTGGTGGAACTCTAAAAAGGAATGAAGAATAAATATCTATAATGTTGCGACAATGATTATCAAGAGGTGTGTTTTGTATTCGTTTGTAATATTCGTTTTCAAATTCTAATTGGTATGCTTGTAGAAACTTACCTTGTGCATATTCTTTACCACCTAAATAACTTCTTATAAAATATTCCCAAGTTAATACTAAGCCCTTGTAGTGTTGATGTTGTAATTCTAAGTCTGCTCTTGTGTAGCCCATTATGAAAATCTTTTTTGTTTTGATTTAGGTAGGTTAGATGTGATTGGAAATAAGTATTCTATTGCGTACCCTAGTGCATCAGTCATATGATCGTAGCCGTTACCTTTTTCTGGTTGCGTTGTGTTTTCCTTATAAACTTGTTTCTGTAACGAATTTATAAGTGTTTTACAAGAAGGATTAATAATAATACTTCTTTTTCCATCAAATGACTTTAATTTGCTATTAACAGAGTTTATTCTGTCTCTTACTAAAGCATGAGTGGGTTTACACTTAACATTTAATCCAGCATTTTGCAATATAGTTAAATCAGTTCTTCCACCAGCAGAAGTTCGTCTTTGTCTTGAAGCTGGGTCAGGGTAAACAATCATCTTTTGTTTTGGGTATCTACTTAGTAATTCATTAATAAATTCATCTGTATTAGAACTGTAAATAACTATCTCATCAAATATTTCTACAATGTTATTCTTTACATGGAATAAACAAGCTGACATTGGGTCAATGTTAAAGTCTAATCCTATATGTATAACTGCATCTTTGTCGTATTTAGATTCCTTAACATTATCTTGTCTGTCAAAGTTATAATAAACAACTCCTGAGTATGTTTCAAATGAAGCTAAATATTCTTGTCTAAATGTACGTTCATCTAAATCATTCATGGCTTGTCTAATTTCTTCTGCATCAACTTGACCACCATCTAATGTTGTGAACTTAAATGATTTCCACTCAGGGTCAGAACCTAATCCTTTTTGGTAGATGTCATAAGACCAGTTACCATAACCTCTCGGTGTTCCTATAAATAATACATTACCAGTAACGTGCTTATCTGAGATTGTTGGTCGCAATACTTCTGTCCAAGCTTCCATTGGAATATCAGCATATTCATCAAGTAATAAAAAATCTAATCCTACTCCTCTTAAATTATCAGGAGATTTGTCTGCACCTTTTAAACTAATCTGTGAACCATTCCTAAGCACTAAAGATAGTTCTGTTTCGTGTGCATATTTAATCCACTTCTTTTCTGTTACTAATTTCTTTAATTGCTTCCACATAATCTCCTTACTCATTCTGTAAGTAGGTGCTACATAGAATATCTTTGAGTTGGGTTTGCGACTTGCAAATCTTAATAGTTCGTACATGGCTAAGTGAGTCTTACCGAATCTTCTACCAGTAATTAAAACTCTAAATCTATTTGGACAAGTATAGACATCTAATTGTGGTTTACTAAATGGCATTAATAGTTCCTCTTTGAATTAACTTAGTAATAACTTCTTCTTCAAATTTAACATCATGGTTATAACCTTTTGAAGTTCCAATATGATTTACTTCTTCCATTGTATATCTGTTCTTAGTTTTAAAGAAATCAAATCCAGTAATAGTTAGTTTGCATTGACAGCAATTAAGCAACCAATAGATTGAAACAAAACCAGTAGTTGGGTTTAGGTAGTTATATAGTTTAGTCATCAAGTTATATTCTTGTGTATTCCAAAACCAAGTATTCTTTTTAAGTTCTTCTGGCATACGATTAACTCTAGTGCCATCATTGTTAAAGTTTAATCTTACTATTCTTTGTATTCGTGGAATCACTTTAAGCATATTATGTCCTTCAGTAACAAGGTTGTTAATCCAAACATCACAAGGTTCATCTTGTACTCCAAGATTCATTCTAACTATTGAGTTGTATTTAGTATAATCAATACCCCCCAGCTTTTCTCCGTTGCCAATTAGCAATACGTTTTTCCCTTTGAAGTATGCGATTGCATCAAACATTTTTAATTACTGCTGTGTTAGGAGTTAAGTGTTTAAACATTTCAATCGTATAAGGTTTATGAAGTAAAGCAAAAGAACTAACTTTATCAGCATCATGCACCACTACTGTATCTGTGTGTTTTAATATATGGTTAAGATGTTTAATTCTATACTTGACTAATTGTTCGTGATCTAAAAAGCACATTCCAAATCTTTGGGTTAATGGTATTTCGTTTTCAAAATTTATATGTATTTGTTGATAATGGTCGCCAATTAAATAATCAAATCTTCTAGCCCAATTAATCTCCTGAACAAATCCTATAAGTTTAATTCCTTTTGATTTGGCTATCTCAACTAATATTGGTGTAGAGTAATATCCACAACCAGTCTCCATTATATCTAAGTTTGATTTAAGTGCTTCTCTTGTGAGTATCTGTTGGTGTGTTGCGTATTCATCAATGATTTGTTTTTCTTCCACCATATATCTATCAATATTTGTTATTGTGTCATTATCAGTTGTCAAAAAAGAATCAACTTTAGATAGTCTATGTTCTTTAAATGTATTCCAAATGCTAGTTCCTACAATTACTGCTTGTTGGAAGCCATCATAAATTAAACAGTCTATGTGTGTGTAACCCTTATCAATAGCTGTCTTTAATCTTTTGTTGCCAAATATGCAGATTAAATAATCACAAGCATATAATATTATTGGATTAAATAAATTGTTAATATCAGGTAAAGTATTTAATCTTTTTCTAGCAAGATTATCTTTAAGATATAAGTTATCTCGTTCTGATCTAACTTTTAAACTTAGCCAATTATGTTTATCAAACTGATTAGAGTATTTAATGTATTTAATTGGTACTGAGACTATGTTCTTATTTCTGTTTTGACATAAGAATCTTTTTTCTAATGATTTCTTTTCCATCATCTCCTGTCCAATGAATAGTTTTAACATTATCATTTGGCTTGGCTAATCTTAACCAATGATATTCGTTTGGTATTCTGTTTATTTTAAACTCGTGTGCAACCTTATTAAATGCTTCTTGATCTGATCGTTCTTGTCTCATCTCGCATCTATCAAACCATTTCTTTAAAACTTGTTTATCTTTAATGCCAACTATTCCAGTTTGCCATCTATCAGTTCTAACAGCATGATCTTTTGACATTAGGTAGTCATCTGTAAGCATATCAAATAAATCAGATATATCTTCTTTAATTTCTATGTCGCAATCTAACCAAATAATTTTATCTGCAGGTACTTTTTCTATTGCCTTAGGTTTATAGAACCAAGTTCTGTCATCAGTAGCTACCATTATTTCATTTGGATATTTCTTTAACATTCCAAAGTTAGCTATGTATAATGGAATCTTAATATGCTTATGATAACCTTCTAAGAACCAATCTAAGATCTCCACATAATCTTTATTAGAACCTGTTACAAAAGCTTTCATAATTCAATCTTAACTGTATTCGTATAAATGTTAAACCAGTCTGATGAGTAATCGCAGTCTTGGTACTTCTCAAAATAGCAACCGCCATCTGTAAAATGTATGTTATTAGCATCTTGATTGTATGGGTATTCGCCAACTAACCAATTCCATTCTAAAGGTATGCCACCAACTTTATCAGTCCATTTGAATTGATGAAGTTCTAATCCTGATGCTTCGTTAATATATTCTTTTGTAAGCTGTTTGCATTTAGCTGTATTCATTAACATTAAACTAGACCAGTTCTTCTTCTCATAAACTGTTTGTATTTGATTAAGGAACTTAGAGGATTGTTTAGGTATGTAGTCGTGCTGACAAACCATAACAGCATAATCATCATTTCTTAAATCCCATAGTTCTTTGATGTCAGCTTTAAATAACATATCGCAGTCTAAGAATAATGCCCAACCATCATAGTTCATAAGGTAAGGAACTATAAATCTACTAAATGAAAACTCAGTAGATGATAAACTATTTCTTGGTCTATTAAATGAATCTTTAATGTTAGGTAAGTAGACTGGAGTAAATGATACTGGTACTGAACTATGTCTTAGTATGCTTTCGGTTAATATATGATAAGCAATCTTTTCTTTGCTATCATAACCAATAAACACATTCAGCATTTAGTTTACTGACTTAAATGAGTTCTCCAAATCTTCTTCTAACTTTTTTATTATTAGGTTTAGTCTTTGTATTTCTTCATGGTCAAAATCAGATTGTTTCATCAGGTCATAAATTCTAACTTCAAGATCATGGCTTCCTCGCATCTTTTTATCTAACATCTTTGGTTTTTTTCTCTCACACATACATTCTTTCACTTCTTTTTATTCTGGTAAATTCTTAAATATCTTCTGCCTAAAGCTATTGCTTCTTGTTTACTTCGCCCTTTGTAGCCCCATGCTTCTAAACTTAATTTAAGTCTTGTTTTGCGACCAACATCATCAAACAACTTGCCTCTATTACTTCCCATTCTAACTAAGAATGAACCTTTGCGTCTGTATTCAGTCAAGGTATCTGGTCTTGTTTTTACTGGGGGTCTTAGATTGCTTCCAGTAGCCCTATTGTATCTTGCTCTACCAGATGAAGATAGCCCACCTTTTTTATTCTTATCTGAACTTCTTAAACTAAACTTTTTCATTCCTTAACCTTTTTAGTATTTACTATTATAGGAACTTTAGGTTTCTTGATTGTCATGCCATGTCTTTTCATTAAAGAAACTATTACGCAGTTATGACAGCTTCTTAATTCTAATTCTAATTTAGTAGCCATGTTCTTCCCACAGAATATACACTTAGTGCTGTTAATCATATTTGATTACCCCAATTATCCCAACCATCTACTCGTTGTCTAGCAAATAGTTCTATTCTTGGTAAATCTCCACATAATTGAACTATGTCATTTCTAATTCTATCTGGTTTTCTGCTGTGTTCTCTACGTTTGTCCATAACTAATTGTCTTACAGATTTTGATATTCTTTTAGGTTTACCTTTTGTTGCAAGTAAACACATCTCAGGATTTGCTCTAGTCCAATAACCGAGTCCAGTAAAATATCCTTCTGATTTATTTTCTTTGACCCAAGTGAAAGCTACTGTTTTATATTTAAAGCCCCATGCTTTGATAACTTCAAAAGCTTGTGGTAACATAGGGTCAATAACCCAAATAAGTAAAATACAATCATCTTCAGATATATTGCGAATAGGTAGATTACAAATATCAGAAATAGACATACAATCATAATGCTGTGTAGCACTACGTTCATCACCTTTTTTAGACCATGATTTAAAATACCAAGCTGGGTCAGCATAGATAATATTATATTTCTTGTTTGGGAATGGTATCATTTTTTACTTCCTTATATTCTATTTCTTTTGGTTCTTCGTTTTCTATAATATCATAGATTGGCAAAGGAATATTGTCGTCTGTATTTTGTATCTTGTCGGTTTGACCAAGATAAACTTTACCAAGCCATACGTTCATTAAACTACTATTAAGCTTCGTTGCTAATGTAAACTGACTTTTTCTTATATTAAGTTTTGCAACATTAACCCCCTTCTCGTATGAATCTAATGCTTCTTGATTTCTCCATAAAGTTTGCCTAGAACAACCTATGATATTAGCTACCTCGTCTTTAGTACACATATAACTTGCTAAATCTTCTATTTGTTTCAAAACCTTAGGGGTAAATTCAAATGCTGGTCGCCCACCTTTGTCTATTACTTGTATGTCCTTATCCATATTAACCGAGTATGTTCGTTAATTGGACTATTATTATCTTTTAAGTGATTTGTAAAGAAACTCTAGTAGATTCTGGTTTTGATATAGTATATGGCAAATTCCGTTTGCTAATGAATTGCAGGTTATTTCTTCAGCTTTGGCACTTAAATCTATTTTATATTCATCATGTAGTAAGTGGAATAGTTCGTGCAACAAAGTATTACTCATCTCAATAGGGTTTAATGATTTGTCTAATGTCATTAAGTTTTTACTTGATTCAAACTCTCCAAATATATTTTTCTTAGATGCTATCTCTTGGTCAATTAGGTTTAACTTGATAAGTCTACTTCCAAAGACTATCTCGTCAGGTAGGTTCATTTTCTTTTAAGCTTCTTTGCTATGTATAGGTTTTTAACAAAGCTGTTTTTCTTGCCGAACTTTTGACCTGCTGAACGTCTTGCAGTTTTATAAGCTTTTGTTTTTGTGTTAAAAGGTTTTGGTTTTCCGAGTCTTGCTGGTCTTGGTCTGTCGTAAATAGCTTTTTTCATTTCTTTTTCTTTGGGTTTTTCTTTTGTTTAGCTTTGTATGATTTCTTTCGTTGTACTGTTGTTAAAACCGAAAGACTTGTAGAAGTAACTTCGTTTGCCATTACTTCTTTTTGCCTTTTTTGTTTGTCATTTTCTTTGGGGCTTTTTTCATTGAGTGTTTTGGCATTATATTTTTCCTTTGTATTTGATTAGAATTTCTTTAACATGATTTGTGTATGAAACGCTAGTAGAAAAGCTATCTAATTTTTCAACTAATTTCATTGGGTCTTTTGTTTTGTTTCTTAGGTTTCTAAATTCAGAATAATGATGGTTATTATTAATGATTCTAAGGTAATCAGCTACGCTTTTGCACTTTGTGTTATATGTTTTTATTCTCCAATTTATTGATGGGTCTTGTTTTAATGGCAATATGCCTTCACGACTCCATACTCTTATTCCAAACAAGTTGTTCCCAAGTTCTGCAAAACGAGATGTGCCAAAATTACTCTCAACAATAGATTGAGCAATTATAAGACTTGTTGGAACGTGCTGTTCTTGTGGTAAATCAATATTAATATAATTTATGCACTTAGTTATACTGGCTATGTATTTGTCGCTGGAACTTGTGTCTATCTTGGGTTCGTAGAATGAACCTATTGCTTTAATGTGCTTAATTGTTTCTTGCCTGATCTTCTCTTTGACGATTTGATTTGGAAAAAACGTGCCTATCAGGAATACAGAAAATAGGAATATGGCTATTACAATATAGTCATAAAGCTTCCCACTTAATAATTTAATATTCATTATTTGTTTAGGTTATTTGCGATAACCTTCCAGCTTTACAGCTTATCTAATTGGATTATTCTTCGTCAGAATCTTCATCTTCAGAATCTTCATCAAGATCTTCGTCATCAGAAGAATCGTAAGTTTCATCTTCTTGCATTTCTTCAAGATGATCTTCTAATTGGTCTCTCAATGTGTCCAGTTCTGTATTGATTTTGTCTTGTGCCTTTTCAAGTTTAGCTATTATCTTTTCTATTTTCATAACTTCTCCTGCTGGTTAATAAAGCCCAAATAGAGATATTTTATAGAATTGTAAATATATAATTTTTAAAGGATTAAAAAGGTAAGCAAATCAAGAGTTTAATTTGTGTAGCACCCATCTTTCGTAATCTTGGGCATCTAATTTCTCCTTGCCCATCTCCCATTCGTTCTTAATCTTAACTGGTTCTATTATCTTGCTTTGCAAAGACCTAAACTTAGCAAGTATTGGTTTTGGTTTCTTAGTCATATTGCTAATCTTTACCTTATTTTTATCTATACTAGTAGTATAGTTAGTAATAGTTGTTGTTCTGTCTGTTAGTTTTTGTTTACTTGCAGGTTCTATATCTTGATATTTACTATATTTTACAATGGTATATATGCTTAAATTTTTGTTTAGTTTTTGTTTAAGGTTGCCTGACTTTTTAAGATTTTTAATGATAGTTATTATATTTTGTGTGGATAAGTTAAATTTGTTTGCCAAGTCTCTGTAAGCAATAGAAATCTCACCTCTTTCAAGAATTATTTTCTTTTTTCTATAAGTTACTTGTGTTGTTTTATGGGAAGCCATAGCAACTAGATATAAAAACACAGCAACCTCTAATTGATTATTAAAGTCGCTAGAATTATAAATCTTCCTATGTAGTGCTATCCAACCATCACTCATTTTAAATCTTCCTTAACAAGTTCTATAACTTTGTTAGTAAAACTTTTTAATCCATTCTTCTGACAGTCTTGAACTGAAGCATAAGCCGAGAACCAACTCTTTTTATAATGCTTACCTATTTCGTTGTATGATTTTTTAGAGATTGCTCTTATGACTGCCAAACATATTTTGTTATGTGGTACTTTAAAAAAATCTATATCTTTATAAAGTTTACTGTTGCAAAGAATCTTTTGGCACGATTCTGAAATAGTTTGTATTTCCATTAAAATATCCTTCTTCCTTTAGTGTGTTTACTTTTTTGCACTCACTAAGAGTACAAAGCTTAATAGATATTAATATAGGATTTATATTATACTTCAACCAAAATTTTATCTCATTCATTCTGTGTTGTTCTAAATGATGATCGCAACATAATGGTAGGCAATAAGCATCATTCTTTAATCCTAATCCTACGTTGCCTTTGGGTAAGTTTCTTATGTGTGCTACTTGGACTTCAGGGTTCTTGCAGATGATACATGGGAAGTTACTGGCAATCCAACGTCTATGCTTCTCGGATTTTATAATCTTTGCCTTCGCTATTTGCACTATTTTTTTCTAGGTTTTCTTCTGCGAGACTGGCTTAAAGCAATAGCTATTGATTGTTTTCTACCTTTGCCTTCTTTTAAAAGCATAGATATATTCTTGCCTATGTTTTTCTTACCATATTTTAAAGGCATAAGTGATTCGTTTTATTAACGTGGGCAAAAAAGGGAAGGCACTTTTCTACCCACAATTACAATTACATTAGATAGAACAAAATGGCAACAGTTTAAGTCATTGATATTAAAAGCATATATCTTTAGAATTATCAACTTTAAAGCTTGTAGTTAGTGTTTTTATAATTATATTGTTTCTATATGAAAAATAAAGTTCAAGATTATCATATTTCTAAAGGTGCTGATTCTCATTTTTTTATTTTAAATGATGGTAAGTCTTTTGTTCAAAATTTATCTACTGATTTAGATAAAGCTATTTCCAAAGCTAAAGAAATTACTGGCAAGGAAGTTCCAGTTGATATTTGGTTAAGAAGTCATAAAAAAACTTTTGAATATGAAGCTAAACCACAACAGCATAATTCTCATGTTTATAGTTATGAAAAATACTTAGGTAATATTGAATTTAAAAAAAATAAAAAAATCTGTGATGCAAGAGATTATTTAGGTTCTGTTGGTAATGAATATGAAATAGAATTAGAACTTGTTAAAGATTTTTGTTTTGAAGGTGCTTATGGTCTTACATGGTGTTTAACATTTAAAGATGCTAACGATTGGAGATATATTTATTTTGGAAGTTCTAAAGAAATTGATAGCTTTAAAAAAGTAGGAGACAAATGTTTAGTTCGTTTTGAAATTAAAAAACAATATATTAATAATTATAAAGAATTTATACCATATAAAATTAATCAAATTAAAAAAATAAAAGTATTAAATAAAATTCTTGATAATAACTCAGGGGTAGTTAATGTATCTAATGATGCGTTAATTAATGCTAACTAAACATAAAGGGAAAATATGAAAACAGTAAAACAAAAATTAGAAAATCAATTTAAAAAAATTGTAATTAAATTTCCTGATTTAGTTACTAATGAAATGCACTTGGGAGTAGCTGGACACCCAAACATTGAAATATGGAAACAAACTGCATTAAAAGTTTCAACTGATATTTTAAACAAATACAGAACACTAAGATATGTTTTAAATGTTTGGAACTCAGATGAAACAAAGTTAGATTATGTTTTAAAAGAAAATAAAATGTATAATCTAGCTAAACTTTTAAGAGAAGAAAAAAAACAACACTAAATAAAACAAAGGAAGGAAATATGAAAGAAAAAATAAAAATCATAAAAGACAACATACCTTTTTCTGAAGTTCCTAAAAAGTTTCAGGATAATATGATTTATGATCTAGCCAAATCAATGGTTCATAGTTTTGACGAAGGTGTTTATACAATTAAGACAGCATCAAAAGATGCCAAGTCTCATCTTAAAGATACTGTTTACAAATATGTTTATTATCAAAGTTCAATTTATGGAGATTGTGTTTGTGAAATTGGACAAGAAGGTTGGAGATGAAAAAACAACTAGCAAAATTACTTAAAGCTTATCATAAGAAATGGGATTGCTTTGGTAATAAAAGAAGGAAAAAGTAATGGTAAGAAAAGACGTAGGAGTGATTTGTTCTATGAGTTATTATGAAATGAAGTTAATGACTTGTGCTTTATCACGAATACTTTTAGAGAATGAAGTTAGGGGAATTAATACCAAAAAAAGTATTACTACTCTAATAAGTAAACTTAACAATATGCTAACAAAACAATGCTAGAACTTATAAACGATTTAGGATTTGCCTATTTCTGTATGTGTGTGCTGTTAGCATTTTTAATATGGGAGAATAACAAATGACAAGAGAAAATAAAGACGGAATAGGATTTCTGGTAGCATTAATCTTATTTAATTCAAGTATAGTATTATTCTATTGGATAATTAATTAACTATGAAAATATTGATTCCACGTTTAGTATTAGAAGATTTGTATAGAATTTTGAAGAAATATTTTATCGTACAAGAGTTTACTTCTGTGCATAAAATAACTACAAAAGAGAAAAAACTGTATAATGAAGTGGCAAAACTTCTTGAAGAAAACAAATGACTAAACAATCTTTATCAGAAAAACTTGGTCAAAGTGTTTTTGCTGAGAAGTTAAGATTGGCTTTAAAAGAAGCTGAACTTAAAAAAGAAAAAAAACAACTGGAGAAGGCACATGATAAAAAAAACACAGAGTGAATTAGACCTAGCACTAGACTATGTTGATTGGCTTATAAAAGAAAATCATAGACATTCAATAGCAGAAATTTTAGTTTTTTGGTGGCTTCATAAACCAAATCATAAAAAACTACATTTGCTAAATCTTAAAACTTTAAATACATTCCAAAAGTGGAAGAACGAATTTAATAAAGCTAAACCTTTATTAGATAAACAAACAACAAAGGGAAAAAATGAAAAAGGAAATATCATTAATTTTGATACTACTAAGCTTAACTAGCTGTTACACATATAAGCCAGTTGTTGATACTGCTGGGAGATCAGGAACTTTTCCTAATGCCAAAGCAGAACAAATAACTGATGACACAATCCTATGCACTAAGTTTGCTGAAAATACTTTATCTGATAGCCAAGAGTTTCAAGGTTGGTTAATTGATAATATTTTAAGACCAGCAAGTTTAGGAGTTGTTTCTAAAGCAGATGACACAAGAAAAAACTATATTAGAAAATGTATGACTAATCGTGGTCATTCAGTTTTAAATTAATGGAGAAAAATATGATAACTGTAAAACAAGAAATAGAACGATTGGTTTTAGAATCTGAAAAGAACCCACATATTGTTCAAACTTATATGGAATACTATTATGCTCTTTTAGATCACAGCGATTTAACTTTAGATGAGTTCTATAAGTTATATCCACAATATGATGTTGAAAAGACAGACTCGTTATATTGGAAACAATTTATGAAACAATGGAAGGAAATAATATGGAAACAAGACAAAGCATAACAAATACATTGGCAAGTAATATTAAGTTCTTGCGAATCAATACTAAGATTGAGAAGTTCAATGGCAAGGTTAAGTATATGACACAAACTGATCTGGCTAGTTACTTAAATAGCAAAACTCAGCAGGTATCTAAATTTGAACTTGGTAAAAATCAAATGTCAGCTATTCAAATATATAAAGCATCAAAAGTATTTGAAGTTTCATTGGATAACTTGTTTACAGACATGACCAAATCAGACTATAAGAAAACAATTAAACAAGATATTTATGCTTTATAAGCATAATTAAAACAAAGGGAAAACAAAATGGAAGAACACAGAA
>Ga0208942_1000735_pt1 | contig 12680 bp, 10 predicted proteins | sample GreLakmeSU08MSRF_FD_187704 | JGI IMG/M metagenome (GOLD analysis project Ga0208942, IMG submission 187704) | Freshwater lentic microbial communities from great Laurentian Lakes, MI, USA - Great Lakes metaG SU08MSRF (SPAdes) | ecosystem: Environmental > Aquatic > Freshwater > Lake | place: Great...
CGACAATGTTCCGTATGCATATGGCGCAGTTACGCGAAAGGTTGTTGATTTAATCCCAGCCTCTTCTGCATATGATGTCTCCAAAACATCAACTGGAAAATTATGGCGCTCGCAATAGCGCAGATACATACGCATAATCATCTCTGCCCAATCAGCGGCCTCTACACCACCGGCCTCTGAGCGAATTGTGATCAATGCATCGCGATCGTCGTACTCGCCATTGAGTAATGTCTGTACCTCTAGCTCACTGATTGATTTTTTCATCGCATCTAACTCGCGCTCAGCATCGGCGATAGCACTTCCACCTGGCTCACTGGCAGCTAACTCAAAGAGGATTGGCAGATCTTCGACTCGACTGCGAAGTCCGGTCAGCTTATTTATCTCGGCCTGCACGCGCGATAAACGGCTCGTTACCTTCTGGGCCTTCTCTGGATCATCCCAAAGATTAGGGATTCCCGCCTCTTCCTCAAGAACTACTGACTGTGCACGCAGTTTAGGAAGATCTAAAACTTTTTCAATTGAAATTAGGGTTGCGTCAATGGCATCGATCTCTAATCCATATTCACGCGCGGCCATGCATGAAGGATAGCCCCTCAAAAAAGTGAACTCCCCTAATTGAGTATCCACTAGATGGGTGGTCAGGGAGGACATGCAGAAGCCGTTTCGGCAGATGCAATATCTCTTTTAGAGTTAGAAAGAGTTATTTTTAAAGCAACAAAGGGGGTTCAAGGTAGACCATCTACAGGCTGAATTAGATGCCTGTAAACAAGACTTCTATGACCTTATGGAGAAGCATTTAGGCATAGTTAAGGATTAATCCTTGATTAGTTAGTAATTAGGCGTAGCCTGTCTCCATGAAGAAACTTGTTCCAATAATCCTCATCTTAGGATTCTTGTTTCCTGTTTATTCCGCTGACGCTGTTCAAAAAATAACTGCTGGAAGCACTTGCAAGACCTTGAATCAAAAAGTTGTCTATCTGAATAAGACCTACACATGCACTAAGTCAGGCAAGAAGTTGGTTTGGAATAAAGGAATTACAATTAAAACTGCAGCGCAAACACCATCTGAAACACCTACCCCAACTCCCACACCAACACCAACACCAACACCAACACCAACACCAACACCAACTAAGACAAAGCCAGCACCAATAAAATATAAAAATTGCACAGAGGCTAAGGCAGCAGGTGTAACACCAATTCGCAAGTCAGTTGATCCTGAACTATATGCCTTGAACACTGCACTTGATGGGGATAAAGATGGGGATGCTTGTGAAAGTTAAAGGGCTACAGACATGAAAAACTCACTTTTCACCGCGCACTATTCATGGGCAAGAGAAAAGCCCCGACCCGCGATGGAGTCAGAGCTAGTCTCTACTGCTAGACGCTCCTGGCTGTGAAAAAAAGCAGCAAGAGGAGCGAAATTTAATTACTAGGCTTTTTTAAGGAAAGTGCTGATCTTGGTGCCGCAGACCGGGCAGACACCTTTAGCTGTGCGACGACCTGAGTCGCTGACGCTAATGGTTCCCTCGAAGTCATGCTTTTCTTTGCACTTCACGCAGTAAGCAGTTCCTTTATATGTCTCTGCCATTCTCTTCCTCCACTCCACGCTTGCACCCATGAGGATGCTCCCCGTATGGGGCAGGCGTTGTTAAGTATGACCATACCCCTGGCGACTGAGATTTACGCCTAACTAGGCTTACTTACTCAGGAGTTTTTTCAACTCCTCGGGCATGGCCAGCGCGGTTTCGGCCGCCTCATAGCCATCTAAGTAGGCGCTAGCGATCTCGGCCTTGGGGAACCTGGTGAGAATCTCTCTAAAGCCCTCACCATGATCGCTTATCTCTAAATGAATCGCTTCGTGGAAGAGGACGAAGTCGAGTGCGTGGGATGGGGCGCCTTTGAGTCGATCTGAGATGCGGATGGTGCGATCCACGCTGGTGCAGGAGCCCCAGCGCTCGCGCATAGCACGCCACGTGACAACTGCAGGGCGGATGCTTATCTCAGGGGCTAACTCCAGGAGCAGCTCATCAATTCGAGCAGATAGGGCGCTCTCACTCATCGTGATCGCAGCCTCTTGGGCACGGATCTTGGCGACCATCTCTGGAACCATCGCCCGTTCATCGGCTTTGCTCATGCGCGCCGGGATTGAGACGACTATCCGACCGCCGGCTCTATAGGCAGAGATATTCTTTTTGCGCCGGCTAGAGCGAATTACCACGATCTCCCCCTCATTTATCCCAGGAAGTGTCGCATCTCGATCTAAATCCCCTCCCACATCAGGGGCTAGATCATCTAGAAAACTATCAAAGCTCACCCTCTGACGGTATCTGCCAAGGAGTAGTTTTTGGCAAAACTCAACCATGTGTTGAGAGATTTCATCGGCAGGTGAGTTTTTCGAGGGGGAGAAATCGGCTCCCTACACGATAAAAAAGCTATTTGTCAACGCGGTGTGCAGTTGATTCTGCGGCCGATTCCATTTACGTTACAACTACGAACTCCTCGGATAACCGTTCTTTATCAGCAAGGGGAAGGCTGATACAGAATGAGCGCCCGGGGAGTTCGCTTTTATTTTTTTTAGGGGCTACCCCAGTCGAGATCTTTTCAACGCTAAAATCTGTAAAACTCTAGAGCGATGATAAGTCGTCGGGGATCTCAATACTCGTTAGATAGTTTTCGGGAGTTAAGAGATCTGATGCCGTCGGCAAGATGCCACTCCAAATCTGATCGCGCGATTGTAGATCGCGAACAGCACCGATGGATTGCCAAAAAGCTGTAGCCTCGCGTGCAAGACGCGGCGAGACTTCAAGGCCAAAGAGATTTGAAAAGAGCTGTTGTGTTGGAGCAGATGTTGCACGACGGCGGCGCAATGTCTCTTGCAGCGCTGCAATATTTGGTAAGCGATCACCGGCTGCAAGCTTGACAACACATTCGCTCCACCCATCAACGAGTGCTAAAACGGTTTCAAGTTTTACTAATGCCCCACGTTGAGCTGGAGTTTCTTCAGGTGTAAAAATTCCCTGATTGAGCGCCATCGTAAAGCTCTCAGGGTTTGTTGGATCAAACTCGGCAGAGCTGGCAGCCGATGCATCGAAGAGCTCTTGAGCTTGGCGTTGAATTGCATCGATATCGATATGAATTCCACGTGCGTAATCTGAGATCGCGCTGCGAATATAGGAGGTTAACCATGGATTATGTGAAAATAATCGCGCACCAGCGCTCTCACGAAGTGCATGGAAGATGCGAATTTCATCGACAGGAATATCTAAATCCTGCGCCCACTCTTGGATATTTTCTGGCACTAGAGACGGATATACGGGATCAACAAGGGGTAGGCCCACATCGTGAATACCCGTGGCAGTGCCGGCTAAGCCACCGATCGATTGACCTAGTTGGGTTGCCATAAGCGAGCCAATAAATGAGCGTAGGAGTGTGGCGATCATTCCCACAGGAATCTGCATCGCGCCTTCGGCCGCGCTCTGTGCATCATCTCCGGCAGAGTCACGTAGCAGCTCTGAGATCGCACTCGCTAATCCCAGTGCAAGTGGTTCAACTGAGATCTGCCATCCAGCAAGAGTCGCATCGACCCAATCGCTTCGAGAGAGAGTGAAGTTAGATGCAACGGTTGACTGTGGGAAAAATGTTGCCTCATTGAGCCAGAGCTCGGCGATCGAAAAAGCCTCGGTGGCTTTCGATACATCATGTGCACCTATAGGTGAAGAGCCCTTTGCCGTTACACATTTCTTTGCAGTATTGCGAACAATATTTTTAGGAAGCGCCTCCGTTGTTGGTGCAAAACCAGGCCCGCTCACTCCTAACTTTGAAAACTCTTCTTGAATCTGTTGTTGCATCCGTTGCATCATCGCAGCAAAATCCACCGAACCGTCGCCATTATTTTTTTCAGCGTCATCGGAGCTATCGGGTGTAAAACCAAATGGCGTCATGTGTTAATCCTCTCAGCGATGTAACCAGATATCCATCGGAATTCTTCCCGTAGGCGATAGGCTCATCACATGTCCAGTGCAGCTACAGCCTTAATATGGTGGATCGTTCCCGCCATGGGCTTAATCGGCGGCCTTGGCTACGTTCTGTGGATCTCTAAGTTCCAGGGCAAATACCAGCAAGAAACTCAGCGCTCCGTGGGCCAGTTCCAGCGCTTTCAAGATTCGTTGCGCGATTCACAGGCCCGCGATGCCAACAATGGTACCGCCCCTGACCCTTCACGCTCTGATCCAGAGCCCCGCACATAAACTAGTACGCACCATGCGTTTCTCACCTCTGCCTCGATTTGTTATCGCCGTGCTGGGGGTTTTTTTCACGTTGGCTTTGATTGCACCACTGCCCTTTGCAATCATAATGCCGGGCAGTGCACAAAATATCTTTGAAAAGATTATTACCATTAAGAATCAAAAATCATATCCATCTACAGGGCGACTAGATTTAATGTCGATTCGCGTTACCAATCCCAATAACTGGATCATCGGACCAGAGATTATTTACTCTTGGATTCGAAGTGATGAGGCCGTCTACCCACGTGCTGCAATTTATCCACCCGGTACAACCAATGAATCTGAAAAAAAGGCCGCAACAGCAGATATGACGAGTTCGCAGAGCAAAGCGATCGGGGCGGCACTCACTTTTCTTCGAGCTAATCCAGATTTTGGCCTCACTCGTGATCAACTCGTTGAAAAGAATATTCGCTTTGATGTTGAGCGAACCGGTGGCCCTAGTGGCGGAATGATTTTTGCAATCGGTGTTATCGAACTTCTTACACCTCGCGATATTTTAGGTGGGCGCCATATTGCTGGAACCGGCACGATTGCCATCGATGGCAGAGTCGGGCCTATCGGTGGCATCAATCAAAAAATCTATTCAGCACATAAGGCTGGTGCCCAGATATTTTTAGCGCCCCTTGGAAACCAGAGCGATATTACTAACCCACCGCAAGGCATCACGGTTGTCTTTGTGGCTACCCTCACCGATGCCATCAAGGCTCTCTCAATAGGGGCCTAGTCCTTTTACTTCCAGTGCCGCCAGTGCCGCTGCAGCCACTAGAGCAGGAGTTGTTCGCGCTAGGCCAGGAGTAGATCACACTCTGCAGTTTGCAAATACCTCACTCTTCACAGCGAAGTTACCTCGCATCTTTGCCCAAAACCTCTGAATAGTAAGCCTGCTACTGGTGCGCTAGCGTTGTGCCATGACTAATGCAGCCCCTCAGTTCACCTTTAAAGCCCGTCGTGGTCCACTTCCTATAGTAATAGGAGCCCTCGTTGTTATCGGTATAGCGCTGGTTTCAATGAGCGGATTTTACGCTGATTGGCTCTGGTTTAAATCCGTTAACTTCACATCGGTCTGGTCGACGCTCTTATTGACAAAGATTGTGCTTTTTGTGGTCGCTGGTTTAATAACTGCTGCGCTCATTCTTCTCAACATCATCATCGCTTATAAGCGACGTCCACTATATGTACCGATGACTGTAGAGGCCGATAATCTCGAGCGTTATCGCGCGCAGATTGAACCTATAAAGCGTTGGGTCGTTCTCGGTTTAGCTGCTGCACTTTTTTACTTTGCTGGAACATCGGGTTCGCTGTTGTGGTCGACATGGCTACTATTTAAGAACTCAACTCCATTTGGAGTTACAGATCCACAGTTCAATATGGATATCTCATTCTTCGCTTTCCGTCTTCCATTCTGGCAAACACTTATTGCATGGGCTATATCAACGCTAGTTCTTTCAATCATTTCATCCGCGGTTGTTCATTATCTATATGGCGGAATCCGACTACAGGTCCGCGAAGATCGCACAACGGTTGCAGCGCGTGTTCAACTCTCTGTTTTACTCGGTGGAGTTGTACTACTCAAGGCAGTTGCATACTGGTTCGACCGTTATGCACTAGCGCTAAAAGAGGGCAAGTTGATTACCGGTCTAACGTTCACCGATGTCAATGCGGTTCTGCCAGCTAAGGCGATTTTGGCCGCGATTGCAGTTCTCTGTTCACTCCTATTTTTTGCAAATATAATTCGTCGCTCATGGGTATTACCTGCCGCAGGTACTGCACTACTTGTGATCTCATCGGTTCTCATTGCAGGCATCTATCCTGGGGCAATTCAGCAGTTCCAAGTTAAGCCAAGCGAATCATCAAAGGAAGCGCCATATATCCAGCGCAATATCGATGCCACACGCACAGCTTTTGGTCTAGATGATGTTCAGGTCAGCGATTATCAGGCGACGTTAACAACATCTGCCGGTCAACTTTCAAAAGATGCTGCAACGATTGCAAATATCCGCTTGATGGATCCCAATGTTCTCTCAGCGACTTTCCGCCAACTCCAGCAAATTAAGCCGTACTACGCATTCCCAGAGTCGCTGGATTTCGATCGATATACCGTTGATGGAGTAAAGCGCGACGTTGTTGTCGCTGTTCGCGAGCTCAATATCGACGGTAATCCATCGCGTAACTGGATTAACGACCACCTTGTGTACACACATGGCTTTGGCTTTGTTGCAGCCTTTGCAAATGCTCGGGATGCAGATGGAAAGCCATCCTTTGCAGTTGGTGATCTTCCACCTACAAAAGGTCTCGGCACCTTTGAGCCACGCATCTACTTTGGTGAAAATACCCCTGATTACTCAATCATCGGTGGCGTCAAGACAGATTCACCCGTTGAGTTTGACTATCCAGATGATGCATCGGCCAATGGACAGAAAAACTACACCTACACCGGCACCGGTGGAGTTCCAGTTGGATCCCTGCTAAACAAACTCGTCTTTGCACTTAAGTATCAAGAACAACGCATTCTTCTCTCCTCGTTAATCAATAAGGATTCAAAGATTCTATTCGAGCGCAACCCTCGCGAGCGCGTGGCAAAGGTCGCACCTTGGTTAACTCTTGATGGAGATCCATATCCAGCACTCATCGATGGAAAAGTCTTATGGATTATCGATGGCTACACAACGAGCGCCGGTTATCCATACTCACGTCAGACAACGTTATCGAGTGCAACGGCAGATGCTTTAACGGCTAACTCTGCAGCAATTACCGCTCAAGGCAATCAAAGCGTGAACTACATACGTAACTCAGTTAAGGCAACGGTCGACGCCTATGACGGCACAGTTACGTTGTACCAGTGGGACGAGAAAGATCCGGTTTTAGCTACCTGGAGCAAGGCCTTCCCTGGTACCGTCACTCCAAAATCTAAGATTTCGAAAGATCTCATGTCACACATTCGCTACCCCGAAGACATATTCCGCGTTCAGCGTGAAATCCTCTCGGCCTATCATGTGCAGACCGCTGCAGCCTTCTATGGCGGACAGGATTTCTGGCGCGTGCCTCGCGATCCATCAACTTTTGGGGCCAATGCAGGAGCTCAGCCTCCTTACTATCTCACCCTACAAATGCCAGGAGATGCAAAGCCCGAGTTTGCTTTGACCACACCATTTGTTCCACGTGGTGGACGTGAAAACTTATCTGCATTTGCAGCCGTCAACTCTGATCCTGGCCCTAACTACGGCAAGATCAAAGTTCTACAGTTACCGCGCAGCACAAACATTGCGGGACCTTCACAGGTTGCATCTAACTTTGAAGCCAAACCTGAAGTTGCAAACTCACTATCACTCTTGCGCCGAGGTGGCTCCGATGTAGTTCTCGGGAACTTACTCACCCTGCCCGTTGGTGGCGGTTTGCTGTATGTACAACCAGTTTATGTTCGTGCAACATCTAATACTGCGGCATATCCCTTGCTACAAAAAGTACTCGTATCATTTGGTGATCAAATCGGATATGACGACACATTAAAGGGTGCACTCGATCAAGTATTCGGAGGCAACTCTGGAACAACATCAACAACGGGCGGCTCAACACCTACTACCGGAACAACTAACAACTCTCTTGCCACTGCACTCGCAAGTGCTAAGCAGGCGCTTGCCGATGGACAGGCCGCCCTTGCTAAGGGTGACTTTGCTGCATATGGCAGAGCACAGGATCGATTGAAATCTGCGATTGCTTCGGCGATAGCTGCGCAAGTAAAGAAATAACGATTTGGTCTTTATCTATTGAGCCCATAAGATTACCGACACCGACGCGGGGTGGAGCAGCTCGGTAGCTCGCTGGGCTCATAACCCAGAGGTCGTAGGTTCAAATCCTGCCCCCGCTACCAGTACAAAGAGATCGACAATCTCACGTTTTTTACTTTATGCGCAGCGAGTTTGTTACAACAAATAGCGATGAGAGGGCCATTGCCGCGGCGGCATAGATAGGCTGTAATAAGCCAAGGGCTGCGATCGGCAGGCCAATAACGTTGTAGATCAAGGCCCAGCCCATATTCAAATGAATGATGCGCAACGTCTTCTTTGCTAATTTCAACGCATCGATCACACTACCAAGGCCTGAGTTCATCAGCGTTATATCGGCGCTCGATATCGCAGTATCAGTGCCTGTTCCCATCGCCATAGATAAATCCGCTGCCGTTAACGCCGCGGCATCGTTAATGCCATCACCAATCATTAAAACGCAGCCTCCGTCAGATTTCAAGCGCTCAACAATTCTCAACTTATCTTCAGGTAAGGCGGCCGATACGACATGGGCTGCATCGATACCCACAGTGCTTGCAACCGATGCTGCAACCTGCGCGCTATCTCCAGTCACTAGCCAAGGAGTGATACCCATGGAGCCAAGTGCACGCACGGTTTCGGCGGCATCGCTCTTAAGTTGATCGCCCACTGCAAAGACGGCTAGTGCAACTCCATCCCATGCAAGAACTGAAACTGTTAACCCTGCCTCTTGGCCACGAGTGATCGCTGACTTTAACTCAGCATGAAAATCAGTACAGCTATGCGCCACAGCTGAGGGGGAGCCGATTAATACAACTGGTGAGTGCGCGCCATAATTGACGCGACCAGCGGCCCCTGATCCAGGAGTAATAGAAAACTCTGTGACATCGTAGTTTTTTGCACCCTTACTTATAGCGTGACGTGCGATTGCTAGAGCAACTGGATGAGAGTTTTGAGATTCGATTGCAAGGGCTGATGAGAGAATCGCTCCCTCATTTATTAACGATGCGAAAGAGCTGCCAAGAACCGCGCCGGCCGCGCTCGATACTGTCGCTTCGACAACGTTCATAACACCCTGCGTTAATGTGCCGGTCTTATCAAATACAACGGTATCAACTGTGCGTGCGACTTCGAGAACTCGTGGCTCGCGCAGAACTATTCCGCGCCCAGCACCGCGCCCTGATGCTACGAGCAAGGCCACAGGCGTGGCTAAGCCAAGTGCACATGGGCATGCGATTACCAAGACGGTTATTGCAATTGAGATCGATTGAGTTAGAGAGTGATCGGTGTAGTACCAACCAAGAAATGTTGCGATTGACATGAGCGTAACGATGGGGACAAATATCGCACTAATGCGATCGGCAAGGCGTTGAATCGGTGCCTTTGTGCCCTGTGCGCTAATAACCATCGCAGTTATACGGGCAAGTTCAGTATCGCTACCGATTCTTGTTGCACGAACAATTAATCGGCCGTTGTGATTAAGAGATGCACCAATGACTAGTGAGCCTGCGCGAACATCAATCGGCTTTGATTCGCCTGTGAGCATTGAATTATCAACGGCGCTTTCACCCTTAACAACGATGCCATCGGTTGCAATACGAGCACCCGGCAGAACTTCAAACTCGTCACCTATCTGCAACTGTTCAATCGCAACGATGAGTGGGAATCCCCCACGCACGATTGTTACCTCTTTACTACCTAAGGCAAGCAGTGAGGTTAAGGCCGCACCTGCTCGTGATTTTGCACGCGTTTCTAAGAATCGGCCGAGAATTACGAAGAAGATTACGCCAGAAGCAACCTCTGTATAAACATCTCCTGCACCGGTTGCATTGGCGTAGATAGACCATGTGAATGCAGCCACTGAACCAAGTGAGATCAAATTATCCATAGTTGGATGTTTTAGATTACGCAGAGCGGCGCGGTGAATTGGCCAGGCAACTAGTGCTACAACAGGGGCACTTAGGGCGATAACAAGCCAGGCCGTTGGTGAATACAGTGGATGAGGTAGATCAAAATAATCGAGGCTTTGATGTATCCACATATCTATCTGGTGGTGCCAGCTCATAACCATCGAGATAGTTACTGCAGGAATGGCAAAGATAGATGCAAAGAAAAGGGCACGGGCTGATTTCTTATTGTGAAGCGTTACCGATTGACCAGCCTGCAGTGGCGCGGCCTTGTAGCCCGCCTTTTCAACGATTTTGATGAGCTCCTTAACAGCTATATCGGCCGGGGCCAGAATATGAGCAGTCTCTGTTGCAAAGTTAATCGTTGCACTGACCCCATCGACGGCATTTAAGGCTTTTTCAACGGTGTTCACACATGATGAACATGTCATGCCCTCGATAGAGAGCGTCGTTGGCTCTAGTACTGTACTCATCGTCTCACTTCTCTCCACCAGGCTCTCTGAAATCGTTTCATTAGGTACAGCGCTTATTTACTCGGATTTATTCCATTTATTACCGCATCATGCACAAGGCCATTGGTTGAGACTCCACTACCGCCAAATGGCCCCGCTATTCCAGTTACATTCGTAAATCTTCCACCGGCTTCACGAACAATAATATCGAGAGCTGCCATATCCCACACTGCAAGAGTTGGTTCGACTGCTACATCAACTGCGCCCTCTGCCACCAGCAGATGCGACCAGAAATCCCCTATGCCACGTGTGCGCCATGCATTTGCAAGCATCTTTTGAAACGCTGCTAACCGATCGCCAAAGCCAATGAAATCGGAGTATGCAATTGATGCATCAGAGAGAGATGCCACACGCGAGACTGAGAGCTTTTTAGTATCGCCATTAAAAACTACGAAGGCCCCTGCCCCCTTTGATGCAAACCAACGACGGGACAAGGCAGGCGCGCTTGCAACTCCAACTATTACCTCTTGTGTTGCATCAGCTGCGACCTCTACAAGTGCGATTAAGCAGGCCCATGTCGGTACTCCACGCATAAAGTTCTTAGTTCCATCGATTGGATCAATGACCCAATAGCGCTTGGCACCAGAAATATCGCTACCAAACTCTTCACCTAATAGGCCATCATCGGGGCGGTGCTTAGCAAGTGCTTGGCGAATCGCCGTTTCAACGGCGCGATCGGCATCTGTGACAGGTGTGTTATCTGGCTTAGTTGTGACTACTAAATCCAAGGCTTGATATCTTTGCAATGCGATTGAATCGGCGAGATCGGCCAGTACATGGGCAAGAGCTAAATCATCTTTATAGTTTGCCGAATCACTGCTCATAATGCGCCAATCTTAATCCTCAACGCCTTGCACGGCTTGATCCTTGACGGCAAGCAATGAGCGAAGACTGGCTAGGCGCGCACTGCGCTCGACATCCAAAACCCCTCCGGGAGCGGCCCAGGCATCGAGTAGGCATGAGCTCTCTGAGTGTGAGCAGTTAGAGCGACAGTTTGCTGCGACCTGTGATAGATCCGTAAATGCATCCACGATTCGATTGTTATTTATATGGGATAAACCAAAGGCGCGAATTCCGGGTGTATCAATAATCCAGCCATCACTATCGACTAAAGGGAGTGCGATGGCACTAGATGATGTGTGACGTCCGCGACCAGTTGATGCATTTACATCCCCTGTTAAGCGATCTGCCTCTGGTACTAAGGCGTTAATGAGCGTTGATTTTCCAACTCCGGAGTGACCTACTAAAACTGAGATTTTGCCCTGAAGCATCGCATGCAGGGCCTCTAAATCTCTCTCACGTGATTGACTCTTAATCGCGGTATGCAGAATCTCAACATCTAACTTTGAATACTGCGCTAAAAACTCTGGGACGAGTCCGAGATCGGTTTTAGTAACGACTAACTTTGGAGCAATACCTTCAGTAAATGCAGATACTAAAAAGCGATCGATTAAACCCCGTCGTGGCTCTGGGTTTGTAGCAGCAACGACGATTACTAATTGATCGATATTTGCAACGATTGTCCGCTCTACTTGTGCGGCATCATCGACGGTTCTGCTCAGAGAGTTGCGGCGATCATTAACGGCCACTATGCGCGCCAAACTACCTTCATTTCCACTGGTATCTCCCACAATGGAAACGAGATCACCAACAACAACTGATTTCGGTCCTAGTTCTCGGGCACGCATCGCAGTAATTACTAATCCCTCATCGGTAATACAGCTCTGTCGGCCGCGATCAACGGTTGTAACTAAGGCGTTTATCGCCGCGCTATGGCTAGGGCGATCCTTACTTCGTGGACGCGTGCTGCGAGCTGGTCTTATACGTGCATCGGACTCATCGTATTCGCGTGGACTCATCGCTTACCTATTCGCACTCTCATGTAAGAAGCGAGCTCCATAACCCTGGAAAATCTGGCAGCGTTTTGCGCGTGGTTGCAATATTTTCAACCTCAATACCAGGCACCATAAGGCCGATTACAGCACCGGCAGTTGCTAGTCGATGATCCTCATAGGTATGAAAAACCCCACCATGTAATGGCGCAGGGGTAATGTGCAGCGAGCTTTCATCTTCTTTGACGTCGCCGCCTAAAGCGTTAATTTCTCGAGTCAATGCAGATAAACGATCGGTCTCATGCAAGCGCAAGTGAGCAATACCCCGAAGATGTGATGGTGAATCTGCAAAGACTGCTAACGCTGCAATCGATGGCGC
>Ga0208942_1000738_pt1 | contig 12662 bp, 7 predicted proteins | sample GreLakmeSU08MSRF_FD_187704 | JGI IMG/M metagenome (GOLD analysis project Ga0208942, IMG submission 187704) | Freshwater lentic microbial communities from great Laurentian Lakes, MI, USA - Great Lakes metaG SU08MSRF (SPAdes) | ecosystem: Environmental > Aquatic > Freshwater > Lake | place: Great...
GGCGCGACCACGCCGTTCAACATCGCCAACCCGTAATCGGTTGACACTCTCACAGGCGCCCCGAAAGGGGCGCCTTTTTTGTTTGTTTCAAAAGCTATTACTCGGCAAAAGCTTCAAAGCAAGCCACGGTGTATGAGTACGAGTTTGCGCGGGAGAAGCGTTTCAGTCGCTCAAATGGGCGGCGATTCATTTGCGGAGAGATACAAGCCCGTCTATAGTGGAGCGTGGAGGGATTGCTGGACAAAACCGATTGCTGCAAGCGTCCCCGCCAGTATTCGGAGGAATGATGAGGATTCGAACCGATAGAGATTCGAGGGGCTTCACGCTAATCGAGCTCTTGGTCGTGATTGGGATTATCGGCATTCTCGCCTCGATGTTGTTGCCGGCATTGGGCAAGGCCAAGCAGCGCGCGTACCGCATCAAGTGCGTCAGCAATCTGAAGCAGATAGCCTTGGCCTGCAAGATGTTCGCCAACGACAACGATGACCGATTCCCGTGGTTTGTGGCCGCCAGCGTGCCGACGGCGGCGGTGCCCGTCTGGCAATCTCTCGCCAACGATCTGACCTACGGCAAGTTGCTGCGTTCGCCCTGCGACCGCGAGCGCCTAGATGCCGTGAGCTTTCAAGTGTTGCAAACCACCAACATCAGCTACTGGTATTGCCTCAGTGCGGATGAGCTCAAGCCGAGCACGTTTTTGTCCGGCACGCGGAACATCCTGAATAATCTCACCGGACAGCAGGACGCCTCCCCCACTCTGACCGCGACCACATCCAACGCCCAGTGGCACCGGAACGTGATGTCGGCTCTTGAGAACCAAGGTCAAGCCGCCCTCAGCGACGGCAGCGCGGGGAGCTATCGCGACACGGATTTACAGCGCCAAGCGTTCGCCCATTTCATCTCAACTGGCGGTATGACGGTCGGGCCGACCACGGCGTTCATCATCGTGAACCCCTGAACGGAGAGGGCCGCCCCTCGGTCACGCAAGCCCGCCCCGCTCGCCGTCTGCAATGGTTCTTTTCTTCGCAGTATTGGGCGCTTCCACTGTGCCTTTCAGGACCGAGAAATAAATTGCCAAGAGGGTTGAATGTCCGCACTCTGGGCTTAGTCCATTCAGCGCGTTGAATTTAAGAACGGAGACGACCCAATTTTATGAACAAGCAAAACAAGTCCGGTTGGTGCAATAGCCCTGAACACACTTGGAACCCGAGTCGTCGCGATTTCCTGCAAGTCGGCGCGCTGGGCGGTCTCGGCCTGACGATGGGCGACTTCTTCCGTCTGCAGGCCGAGGAGGCCAACCAGCCGGCCAAAGAAGGCAAGGCCAAGTCGGTCATTCAGATTTATCTGCCGGGCGGCATGGCGCACCAAGAGTCGTTCGACCCGAAGTATCTCGCGCCGGTCGAATACCGCGGCCCGCTGGGCACGGTGAAGACCTCCACGGGCGAGCTCTTCTCGGAGAACATGAAGAACACCGCGAAGATCGCCGACAAGATCACGGTGGTCCGCTCGATGACTCACGGCGAAGCGGCGCACGAGCGCGGCACGCACAACATGATGACCGGCAACCGCCCGAGCCCGGCGGTCGTGTACCCGAGCCTCGGCAGCGTGGTGTCGCACGAGTTCGGCCCCCGCAAGAATCTGCCTGCGTACGTCGCCATCCCGAGCGTTTCCGGCAACGGCGGCACAGGCTACCTCGGCTCGGCCTACGGCGCGTTCAGCCTCGGAGCAGATCCGGGCAATGCGAGCTTCAAGGTGCGCGATCTTTCGTTGCCCACCGGTATTGATGACAAGCGCTTCGACACCCGCCGCAAGATGCGCGCCGCGGTGGACGCCCACTTCAGCGGCCTCGAGAAGGCCGACGTGCTCGACGGCATGGACAGCTTCTATCAGCGCGCGTACTCGATGATCAGCTCGGATCACGCCCGCGCGGCGTTCGACCTCGAGAAGGAAGACGCCAAGCTGCGTGATGATTACGGCCGCAACACGGCTGGCCAGCGCATGCTCATGTCCCGCCGCCTCGTCGAGGCCGGCGTGCGTTTCGTCTCGCTCACCTTCGGTGGCTGGGATCACCACGACAACATCAAGCGCGCGATGGACAATCAGATGCCGTCCTTCGACCAAGCTTTCGCGGCGCTCATTCGCGACCTCGATCAGCGCGGGCTGCTCGACAGCACGCTGGTGACGGTCACCTCCGAGTTCGGCCGCACACCGAAGATCAACGCCACTGCCGGTCGCGACCATTGGCCGAAAGTGTTCAGCATCGTGATGGCGGGTGGCGGCGTGAAGCGCGGCTACATCCACGGCGCGTCTGACGCGACGGGGGCCGAGCCGGACAATTCGCCGCTCACCGTGGCTGGTTATTCTTCCACCGTGCTCTGCCTCATGGGCATCGACCCGGAGAAGCGGCTGATGTCGCCCGGCGGTCGTCCGCAAGCCATCGTCACCGATGGCAACGGCGGCCATCCGGAAAAAGACCTGCTGGCCTAATGGCAGCGCTCGGAAACGAAACTTAAGTTTGCTGTCAAAACAACAGCATTAATGGCCGGGGCAATGTCCGAGGATGTTGCCCCGCCTTTTTCTGAATTATGAAAGAAATGGCGAAATTGGCGCTCCTGCTCGCGCTCGGCACCGCAACGGCGGTCTGGGCAGTCGATCCGAAACTCCGCTCGACCTCCCCCGCGGGGTTGCAGCGCGGCACCGAGGCGGTACTGACCTTCACCGGCGACCGTCTTGATGACACGCAAGAGGTGTTGCTTTACGCCCCCGGCGTAGAGGTGCTCAAGATTGAGGAGAAGACCGCCAGCGCCGTGAAGATCCGCGTGAAGGTCGCCGCCGATTGCCCGCTGGGTGAGCAGCGCGTCCGCCTGCGCACCGCCGGTGGTGTTTCAGATTTGCGCACGTTCTACGTCGGCGCGTTCCCGATGGTGGAGAAGGCCGTCGTGAAAAAAGGCGATCCGCTGCAGAAGCTTCCGCTCAACACGACCGTCACCGGTTCTGTCGCGACGGAGACGGTGGATGCTTACGCGGTGGACTTGAAGAAAGGCCAACGCCTCGCCGCCGAAGTCACCGGCATGCGCCTCGGCCGCAGCTTCACCGACCCGTACATTTCCATCAAAGATCCGAATGGCAAAGTGCTCGCGAAGACCGATGACACGCCGCTCTTCATTCAGGATTGCTTCGCCACGATCACGGCGTCGATGGATGGCGTGTACACCGTCGAAGTGCGCGAGAGCTCCTACGGTGCGCTCAGCCTTTATCAGCTTCACGTTGGCAACTTCCCGCGTCCCACGGCGGTCTATCCGGCCGGCGGCAAGGCGGGCGAGAAGCTGCAGGTGAAATTCATCGGTGACGCCGCTGGCGAATTCACGCAAGTCGTCACCCTGCCGCAACCGGCATCTTATCGGCAGGGTGTTTTCGCCGAACAGAACGGGCTGATTGCTCCCTCGGCCAACATCGTGCGCGTTGTCGATTTCCCCAACGTGCTCGAGACCGAGCCGAACAATGAATCGGCCGCAGCCAACAACGCGACCACTCTCGAACTGCCCGTCGCGTTCAACGGTATCATCGAGAAGAATGGCGACGTGGACTGGTTCCGTTTCAAGGCCAAGAAGGGGGAAGTTTATGACGTGAACGTGTACGCCCGCCGTGTTCGTTCGGCGCTCGATTCGCTCCTCGTCATCGCCAACGCCGCCGGCCAGACCATCGCTACGAATGACGACTCCGGCGGTGCGGATAGCTATGTGCGTTTCACTGTGCCGGCCGACGCCGAGTATTTCGTGAAGGTCGCTGATCACCTCGGCAAAGGCGGCCCCGACTACACCTACCGCGTCGAGTTCGCGCCGGTGAAGGCCGATCTCACTCTCTACGTGCAGGACACGGCGCGGTACGACACGCAGACGCGCAAATCCATCATCGTCGCCCGCGGCAATCGTTTCGCCACATTGATGACCGTGCGCCGGAACAACTTCAGCGGCGACCTCGTGATGGGCAACGCTGATTTCCCTGCTGGCATCACGATGCACGCGGATCAAATCCCCGCCGGTCTCACTGCGATTCCGATTGTCTTCGAAGCCCGCGCCGACGCGCCTGTCGCCGGCAAGCTCGCGAGCGTCACCGCGCGCCTCGTGAACTCGAAGGACGGCCGCGAAATCTCCGGCTGCGTCTGGCAGAATTACGACCTCGTGCAGAACGGCAACGACGGCGTGTACTACGTCACCTACTCCGACAAGATTGCCGTGGCCGTCGTCGACGAACTGCCTTTCAAGGTGGACATCATCGAGCCGAAGGCCGCGCTCGCGCAGAACGGCGCGATGAATCTCAAGGTCGTCGCCACGCGCAACGCCGGCTTCGTGGCACCAATCACTGTGAAGATGCTCTTCAATCCTCCCGGCATCGGTTCGCCGTCTGAGATCGTCATCCCCGAAGGCCAAACGAGCGCGGAATATCCGCTCAACGCTAGCGGCGGCGCGGAGGTGCGTGATTGGAAAATCGCCGTGCTCGCAAGCTCCTCTGTGAGTAACGGCACCGCGTACGCCAGCTCGCAGCTCGCGAGCCTCGCCGTGGCCGAGCCGTTCGTGCAGGGCCGCATCGAGATGACCTCCATTGTCCGTGGCAGCAATGGCAAGGTCGTTTGCAAACTGGATCAGAAGACGCCGTTCGACGGTCAGGCTGAGATTCAGCTGAACGGCCTGCCCTCCGGCGCGACCGCCACGCCCAAGTTCATCACCAAGGATTCCGCCGAGGTGATCTTCGACGTGACCACGGCGACCAACGCCACGCGTGGTTTGCATCGCACGCTCGTTTGCTCCATCGCCATCAAGAAGAACAACGAAATCATCACGCAGAGTGTGGGTGCGGGCGGATTGTTCCGCATCGACGCGCCGAGGGTTGCGGGCGAGGTTCCGGCCAAGAAAACCGCGAAGACGACGAGCAGCAAGTAATTGGTTTACGGTTTGCAGCGAAGCCTTGTTTTAGGAAATCGAGCTATGAAGTTGAATCTGACGAATTGGTTGACCGCACTATTGTTGTCGGCGCCGCTGTTGGCGCAGGCCGCCCCCACTCTAGTGGAGGTGCGTGCGCGCCCCGCCAACATCAATCTCACCGCGAAGCAGGACAAGCAGGCCATCGTCGTGCAGGCCATCTATTCCGATGCCACCACGCAAGACGTGACGGCGACGGCGACCTACGCTTTCGCCGATAAGAAGATGGCGGTGATGGACAAGGAGTTCGTCGTGCGCGCCGCTGCGGATGGCCAGACCACGCTCACCGTGCAGTTCGGCGGCAAGACAATCGCTCTGCCGGTGAAGGTGGAGCAATCCGCGACCGAATGGCCGATCAGTTTCAGCCTCGATGTGATGCCTGTCCTCAACAAGGCCGGTTGTAACACTGGCAGTTGCCACGGCGCTGCTCGGGGCAAGGACGGCTTCCGCCTCTCGCTCTTCGGCTACGATCCCGAGGGCGATTACCACCGCATCACCCGCGAGAATTTCGGCCGCCGCATCAACCTGGCACTGCCCGACGACAGCTTGATGCTCGAGAAGAGCGCGGGCCGCGTGCCTCACACTGGCGGTGAGCGTTTCACTTCCAGCAGCCAATCCTATCAGACCGTGGTGAAATGGCTGAAGGCCGGCGCGCCGAAGGATCCTACCACTGTCGCCAAAGTCATCGGGCTTGAGATTCATCCCACGCAGTCTGTGCTCGAAGGCGCCGGCGCCAGCCAACGCCTCAACGTGCGCGCGATTTATTCCGACGGCACCGACCGCGATGTGACGGACATGGCTTCCTACATGAGCAGCAACGACGGGGCCGCCAAGGTCGGCGCGACGGGTATGATCACCGCCGATAAGCGCGGCGAGGCGTTCGTGCTCGCGCGTTACGAGGACTTCTCCGTCGGTTCGCAGGTGCTCGTCATTCCGAAGGATGCGAAGTTCGAGTTCCCGAAGGTTCCGGAGAACAATTACATCGACACGCTGGTCAACAATAAGCTCAAGAAGATCCGTATCACTCCCTCGGACATTTGCGACGACGCCACCTATTTGCGCCGCATCACGCTCGACATCGTCGGCAAGCTGCCGTCGATCGAGGAGGTGCAGTCCTTCGGTGCTGATGCCGATCCGAAGAAGCGCGAGAAGAAGATCGACGAGCTTCTTGGCCGCAAAGAATTTACGCAGATGTGGGTGATGAAATGGGCCGAGCTGCTCCAGATCCGCACCGACAACAACCAATTCCAGTACAAGTCGGCGCTGCATTATTACGATTGGCTCGCCGATCAGTTCGCGCAGAACCGGCCGATGAACGAGATGGTGCAGGACCTCCTCACGGCGTCCGGCGGCACGTTCGCCAATCCCGCGGGCAACTTCTACAAGGTCGAGACCGACACGTTGAAGATGACCGAGAACGTCGCCCAGATTTTCATGGGCATGCGTATCCAATGCGCCCAGTGCCACAACCATCCGTTCGACCGCTGGACGATGAACGACTATTACAGCTTCGCCTCCTTCTTCGCGCAGGTCGGCCGCAAGACCGGCGAGGATAACCGCGAGACGGTCGTCTTCAACCGCGCCACCGGCGGCGTGAGCCACCCGGTCGGCAACCGCGATATGAAGCCGAAGTTCCTCGGTGGCGATTTGCCCGAGATGAAGACCGGCGAAGACCGCCGCGCCGCGCTCGCCAAGTGGCTTGCCTCGCCCGAGAATCCGTTCTTCGCCAAGAACCTCGCGAACATTGTCTGGGGTCATTTCCTCGGCCAAGGAATCGTGGAGCCTGTGGACGACGTGCGCATTTCGAATCCGCCTTCGAACCCCGAGTTGCTTGAGGAGCTCGGCAAGCGCTTCGCGGCTTCCGGTTACAACTTCCGCCAGCTCGTGCGCGACATCTGCGCCTCGCGCACTTACCAGCTCACCACCAAGGCCAATGCGTCCAATACCGAGGATACGCGTAACTTCGCGAAGGGAAACATCCGCCGCATGCGCGCCGAGGTGTTGCTCGATTGCTTGAATCAGGTCACCGCCGGCCGCGAGAAATTCCGTGGCCTGCCGATTGGCGCCAGCGCTGTTGAGATTGTGGACGGCCGCACCAGCACTTTCTTCCTCACCACATTCGGCCGCGCCACGCGTGACACCGTCTGCTCGTGCGAAGTGCAGATGGAGCCGAACCTCTCGCAGGCGCTCCACTTGCTCAATGGCGAGACGGTGAATGCCAAGATCACCGCCGGCGGCACGGTCGCCGCATCGTTGCGCGACAAGAAAACGGCGCCGCAAATCATCGACGAGCTTTACCTCCGTTGCCTCGCCCGCAAGCCGACTTCCAAGGAGCAGGCCGAGTTGATGGAGTTCTTCAAGGAAGGCCGTCCCGAACTCGAGGTGCTCAATGACCTCTTCTGGTCGCTGCTCAACTCGAAGGAATTCCTCTTCAACCACTAAAAGTCGTATCACCGTTGAAGTTTATGAAGCTATCTCCACTGCTCATCGCGTCGGTGCTCGCTGCCGCTACATTCACCGCGCAGGCACAGAAGGTCACCTACGATGACCAAGTTCTGCCGATTCTGCGCAACACGTGCCTCAAGTGCCACAATCCGGACAAGGCCAAGGGCGACCTCGATCTCTCCACGTTCAGCGGCGCGATGAAGGGCGGCAGCTCCGGCGTCATCGTCCTCGGTGGCAATCCCGATTCCAGCAAGATTTACAAGGTCATCACCCACGCCGACGAGCCGACGATGCCGCCGAACTCCGGGAAGATTGCCGCGGGCGACATCGAGACCATCCGCAAATGGATCGCCGGCGGTCTGCTCGAGAATTCCGGCAGCAAAGCCGTTCTCTCCAATAAGCCGAAGGTGGATCTCACTCTCGCCAGCGCTTCCAGCAGCCGCCCCGCGGGCCCGCCGCCGATGCCCGGCGACTTGCTCCTCGAACCCGCCGTCCGCACCGAGCGCACCAGCGTTTCCACCGCATTGGTCAGCAGCCCGTGGGCGCCGATTGTTGCTCTCGGCGGTCAGCGTCAGGTTCTGCTCTACAACACCGACACTTTGGAACTGACCGGCGTTCTACCGTTCCCCGAAGGGTATCCGAGCGATCTCAAATTCAGCCGTAACGGCAAGCTGCTCCTCTGCGGCGGCGGCCGTGGCAGCAAAGCCGGTGTGGTTGTCGTGTGGGACATCGCCTCCGGCGAACGCGTCATCACCGTCGGCGACGAACAGGATTCCGTTCTCGCCGCCGACATTTCTGCTGACCAGAAGTGGATCGCTCTCGGCGGCCCCGGCCGACTGGTGAAGATTTATTCCACGAAGACCGGCGAGCTCGTTCACAAAATCAAGAAGCACACCGAGTGGGTCACCGCGATGGAGTTCAGCCCCGATAGCCGTCTGCTTGCCACCGGCGATCGCAACGGCGGCGTGCATGTGTGGGAATCCGACAGCGGCGAAGAAGCGCAAACGCTCGCCGGTCACCGCGGAGCAGTGCAGGGCATCGCGTGGCGCGGCACCAATCTCGTTTCCACGGCCGGTGAAGACGGCGCTGTGAAGCTCTGGAACACCGACGACGGCGCGGTCGTCCGCAATGTCAACGCCCACACTGGCGGCGCCGTGGCTCTGCGCGTCGCGCATGATGGCCGCTTCGTCACCGCTGGCCGCGACAAACGCGCTGTCGCGTGGGGCGCCGATGGCACTTCGCTGCGCACGTTCACCTTCACCAACGACATTCCTATCCGCGCCGCTTTCACCCACGACGCCGCGCGCGTCATCGGCTCCGATTGGAACGGCAACGTCTCCGTCTGGGATTCCAACAGTGGCGTGTTGGTTGGCGAGATTGCGCTGAACCCGTTCACGATTGCTGACCGCCTCGTTGCCGCGCAAAAACGCGCGTCTGATCAGGAAGCGGTCATCGCCAAAGCCGTCGCCGCGCTCGTCGCTGCGCAGGCTGACGCGGATAAACTCAAGGCCGACCTCGCGGCTGCACCGGCGAATTCGCCCGCTGCCAAAGATCTCACCAAGAAATCCGATGCCGCTGCCGTCACTCTTGCCGCCGCCAAAGCCGCTGCGGATCGCGCGCCGCAGGATTTCGCCGCCGCCAAACTCGCGGTCGAGAAACTCAAGCTCGGCCAGTTTTACACGGGCCTTTACCGCGCTCGCGAGGAGTTGGTTTCGAAGAAGCGCGATCAGGAGCGTCTGTTGGCCGAGAACGCCGCCGCGCTTGCAGCCGTCAAGAGCGCGAACGACGAACTGACCGCCGGCAAGAAAGTCGCAACGAAGACCCAGGAGGAGAAGGACAAGCTCGCTCTGCGCGTGAAGCAGTTGAACGACCAGATCAAGTCTGAGGAAGCCAAGGCCAAGAGCACGAAGCTCGATGCCGAAAAGCTCGCCAAACCGATTCTCGCCGATCAAGCCCAAGTGGAAAAACTCAACGCTGAGTACCAGAAACTCAAGCAGGCCGCTGCGCCTTCGCAGAAGACGGCCAAGCTCTGATCGCCGCGTTTTCATCCACCGCGTCAGGCAAAACCTGGCGCGGTTTTTCTTTTGAAAGGCACGGGGCGCGTCGCGGGAATGGATGGCTTGCGAGGCGGCGAAGGGCGGGGCACTGTTACTGAAAAGTTCGCAAATGATGAAGACACACCGATTCTTCCGTGCCGCGTTGTGGTTGCTGGCCGCATGGCTTGTGACGCCGGTTTTCGGGGCTGCGCTGGGCGAGATTGCACCGTTCAAGAAGGCGAAGCCGGACGAGAGCGACGCGTTCTTCGCGAGCCGCCACATCCCGCGCCTCAAGATCGAGATCGGCCCGAAGGAGGTCGAGCAGCTCAACCGCGCGAACCGCGAGTACGTGCGCTGCACGGTGCGCGAGGACGACAAGTTCGTGTATGAGTTCGTCGGCGTACATCTGAAAGGCGCGGCGGGGAGCTTCCGCGGATTGGGCGATAAGCCGGCGCTCAGCCTCAACTTCGACAAGTTCCGCGACAACCAGAAATTCCACGGGATGGACAAGCTCCATCTCAACAACTCGGTGCAGGACGGCACGCTGATGCACGAGTCCATTTCGCGCAGCCTCTTCCTCGACGCCGGCGTTCCGGTCGGCCGCGCCGGTCACGTGCTGGTCACGCTCAACGGCCGCGACCTCGGCCCGTATGTGTTGATCGAGGGATTTGATCGCACATTTTTGAAACGGCACTTCAAGGATCCCGACGGTAATTTCTACGACGGCGGTTTCTGTCAGGATCTCGACGCGGAGAAGAAACTTGTCACCAATGACAAAATCAAAGGGCAACCCGATCTGAAAGCGGTCTGGGCCGCAGCCCACGAACCGGATGCGACCAAGCGCTATCAGCGGCTGCAACAGGTGCTCGACGTGGACCGCTTTTATACGTTCGTCGCGCTCGAGTTGATGATCAGCCACTGGGACGGCTACGTGCGAAACCGGAACAACTACCGGCTCTTCGTGCCGAAGGAATCGGGCAAGCTCATCTTCATGCCGTCGGGGATGGATCAGGTGCTCGGCGATCCAAACTTCGATCTGTGGGGAATGGGCGGGCAAGTGGCGACCAAGTTGATGGAAACGCCCGAGGGCAAAAAGGCCTATCGCGAGCGCGTCACGTGGCTTTACCAAAACGTGTTCAAGCCCGAGGTGCTGCACGCGCGCGTGGACGAAATGGCCGAGAAACTTAAGCCGATCAATGCCCAGCATTTCCCAAATTCGGCCGCTGATCTCAAGCGCCGTCTCACCGCGCGCGCGGAGGTGATCGCCAAGCAAGTCGGCATTCCCGTGGTGCCCGCCGCGCCGCGAAAGCCGGTCGCGCTGAACAAGACCGAGCAATGGCAGTCGAAAAACGAAGCCGGCACCCCGCAGTTCACCACACCGACTCCGAACGGAAAAAGGTGCCTGTTCATCCGCGCTACGGGAGAGACGACGGCTTCTTGGCGGGCGACTGTGCCGTTGGAGTTGGGGCCGTATCGTTTGGAGGGAATGGTGCGCACGCAGGGAGTGGTTTCCGATGGCAACATCGGCGCGGGCCTGCGCGTCTCCGGTGGCACACGCAACGGCGGGTTAATCGGCGACACCGAGTGGAAGAAGGTCGAGTTCGACTTCGATTCGACGGGAGGCGAAATGGCGATCGTCTGCGAACTACGGGCGAAGAAGGGCGACGTGTGGTTCGATCTCGACTCGCTGCGCGTCGTGCCGCGCTAGCGTTTCTGCCACGGTGCCGGCCGTTCGGACTTCCAGATGTCCTCGATCTTCTGCCGCGGCCGCACGATAGCGGCCTGCTTCCCCTTCACCAACACTTCGGCGACGAGCGCACGGCTATTGTAGTTCGAGGCCATCACGAAGCCGTACGCACCCGCGCTCAGCAGCGCGAGATGATCGCCCTCGCCGACCTTCGGCAGCGGCCGATCCTTGCAGAAGTAGTCGCCCGATTCGCAGACCGGTCCGACGACATCGCTGGAAACTGTCGCGCCGCTCTTTTTCCGCAACGGCACAATCTCGTGATACGAATCGTAGAACGCGGGGCGAATCAAGTCGTTCATCGCGGCATCCACGATGACGAAATTCTTCCGGCCGGTGCGCTTCACATACTCAACGCGTGTGACGAGCACGCCGGCGTTGCCGACGATGAAACGGCCGGGTTCGATAACGATGCGCAAGCCGAGCGGGCGAAGGAGCGGCACGAGCGTCGCGGCGTATTTGGCCGGCGTGAGGATATTTTTGGCGGCCGGTTTCTTCCACCACTCGGGCGAAGCGCTGGCGAGTGCAGACTCATAGATGATCCCGAGACCGCCGCCGATGCTGAAGAATTCAAGATTGTGGTGCGCCTTCAACCGCTCGACGAGCGGTAGCATCTTGCGCACAGCCAGCTCGAACGGTTTCACCGCGGTCAGCTGCGAGCCGATGTGCATCTGCACGCCGCGGAGCCAGATGTGCTTCAGCTTCCGAGCGCGGGCGTACACGCCCTCCACTTCCTCGAAGGCGATACCGAACTTATTATCGTACGTGCCGGTGGTGATTTTCGCGTGCGTGCCAGCGTCCACGTTCGGGTTCACGCGCACGGCAATCGGCGCGATTTTCTTGAGCCGCGCCGCGACCTTGTTGATGCGCACCAACTCCGGTTCGCTCTCGACGTTGAAGCTGTAAATGCCTTTGCGCAGCGCGAATTCAATCTCGCGCTCCGTCTTGCCGACGCCTGCGAAGACGCATTTACGCGGATCACCACCCGCGGCAATCACACGGCGCAGTTCGCCTTCGCTCACGGTGTCGAACCCGCCGCCACAGTCGGCGAGCGTCCGCATCACCGCCCGGTTGGAGTTCGCCTTCATCGCGAAGCAGATGAGGTGATCGAGCGGCGCGAGCGCGACGTCGAGCTTCTGGTAATGATCCTCGAGAGTGGATTGCGAATAGACGTAGAGCGGCGTGCCGTGCTCCTTCACCAACGCATCGAGGGCGACGTTCTCGCAGTGCAGTTGGCCTTTCAGATAGCGGAATTCATGCATAATAAAAATTAAACGGGATATTCTGACAGCGGGAACTCTGGGGAAGAACGCGAGCCGCGCGAATCACGGCTCGGCGAGAATCTTGGCTCGCTCGGAGAAATAGGCGCCCGGGGAAATCTTGTCCTTCTTGTAAAGATCGACGAGGTCGCGCAGGCGCTCCTCTTTCGGCTTTCCCGCGACGGGCTTCACGGCGGACTTG